>JAANMV010001756.1_pt1 | contig 23034 bp, 15 predicted proteins | sample 7279661 | NCBI WGS metagenome assembly JAANMV01 (sample SAMN14094540, study PRJNA606508) | bioreactor metagenome | isolation source: A lab-scale SPAN reactor treating ammonium-rich wastewater day 121 | place: Ireland: Galway | collected 2017-05-16
CCGCACCACCTGCATCCTGCCGGTCGATCTCAATGCGCTGCTCTACCACCTGGAGCGGCAGATCGCCCGGCTCTGCGCGGTAGAGGGGCTGCGTCGCGATGCCGGGCAGTTTCACGACTATGCCGAGCGGCGGCGCACGGCGATGCAGCGCCATATGTGGAACGACGTCGGCGGCGCCTATTTCGACTACGACTGGGCGCGCCAGCGCCAGCGCGACAACCTCACCGCCGCCACGCTGATGCCGCTGTTCGTCCAGCTGGCCGACTCGCGACAGGCGGCGCGCGTGGCCGAGGTGGTGCGCACGCGGCTGCTGGCACCCGGCGGCCTGCGCACGACCGAGGTGTATGGCAGCGGCGAGCAATGGGACTGTCCCAACGGCTGGGCGCCGCTGCAGTGGATCGGCATTCGTGGCCTGCAGCACTACGGTCATCAGGCGCTGGCGCTGGAGATCGAACGGCGCTGGCTGGCAATCGTCAGCTACCTGTTCGAGCGCGAAAACAAACTGGTGGAAAAGTACGTGCTGCGGCCCTGTATCGAGGCCGCGAGCGGTGGCGAATACCAGCGTCAGGACGGCTTCGGCTGGACCAACGGCGTGACCCGCAAACTGATGCAGGAAGACCCCGAGCACCAGGCCAACCGCTGCCGCGCCGGCCGTTGTCGGCCGGACTAGCCGGCGCTACGGCTCAGGGCGATACGGATTGGTGACGCCGGAGAGGTCCAGCGTGCCTTTGTCAGTGAAGCGCCGCGTGCCGAACAGTCCGCCGCCGAGCTTGCCGCGCAGCACATAGGGCAGCGCGTCGAGTCGGCTGCCATCGGCCAGCCCGAGTGCCTGCCGCGCGACCGACAGCGCCGAGATGGTCACCGGCACGCTGAGCACGCGCTCGCCGAAGCGCGGCACGCTGCCGCGCTGGTCGCTGACGCCGCTGGCCAGGCGCCGGTCGTTGACCGACAGACTCAGCGCCACGCCGTCGTAGTCCACCGCAGCGTCGTTGGGGTTCTGCAGGCGCAGCTTGACCAGCAGGCGCAGCTCCAGCCCTTCGCCCGGCAACGGCTGGATGCCGGCGACCTGCACCTCGAGCGGATCGTGCGAGGGCAGCAGCGCGCAGGCGGACAGGCTCAGGGCGAGCAGCGCGAGGACCAGCAGGTGCAGGCGCGACAGCAGTGTCTTGGGCATGGTGGGTTCCTGTGAAGATCCTGGCGTTCGAGCAGATGACTGCCGCCCGGCCCAGGCGTTCCGGTAATCCAGCGTTCCGGCAGGATAGACGATGCGCTACGCCAGCCGGCCGGAATTCGACCTTCCGCCAATGGCCCCGGCAGGGTTTCTCTGAAATAGTTAGCACACTAAGCGAACTGCTTGGTCGCGCTGCCCGCCCACAAGGCGGATGGCGCCGGACGCAACAGACCGGCTCCACGACTGGCCGGTCGCGTCCACCCTCACTCCCGCGCCTGCTGGCGCACCCTGGCGGCCGACCCGGACGCCTCCCGGAGCTGCCAACCGCTGCCGATCGGCGGCGGTTGCCGTTCCCCTCCCGCGCGAAACGGAACCGTCACCGCCTACTTCCGGTCCACTGCACAGGCCGCCAGGCCACCTTGCAGACCCGACGGAGCCCCGACATGGACCTGATCCGCATCATTTTCGCCATCCTCCTGCCGCCCCTCGGCGTGTTCCTGCAGGTGGGGTTCGCCGGTGCCTTCTGGCTGAGCATCCTGCTCACGCTGCTGGGCTACATCCCGGGCATCATCCATGCGGTGTGGATCATCGCCCGGCGCTGAGCCGCGCGTGCTGACCTGACGTCAGCTACTTTTGTGCTGCCGGGGCGGGTTGTGTACAGTCCCCAACTCGCCGCGCGGAACCTGATTGTGCGCGCAACACTCAAGAACATGCCGGTAGATCACGGAATTTCGTGACCGACGGGTCATGTGCGGACAGCGGTTGCCGCGCGCAATCCAGTGGCCGCCGGAAAGGACACCAGATGAGCGATTCCTTCGTCGAGCAGAGCAACTTCAAACGCATCCTCAACCGCAACGTGGTCGTGCCATTGGGCTTCGGTTTTCTCAGCGCGGTCTTCTTCAGCGTCATCGTCTATTACCTGCTCGAGGTCAGCCACTGGGTCGACGAGTCGGTGCGCGGCGTTGCCCACGCCCATGAGGCGGCGAAGATGATGGGTGACCTGGAAGCCTCCATGCGTGGCTACCTGATCGCCGGCGATGCGGTTTTCCTCGAACCCTACAACCGCGAGCTGCCGCTGATGCGCCAGCAGCTGGACGACCTGCAGCGCTACGCACGCGAGAACCCGATGCAGCTCAGCCGCGTCGAGCAGGTGCGCTCGGTGTTCGCCGAATGGGTGCGGTTCGCCGAGCAGGGCATCGCCACGCGCGATCGTGGCGAGTCGATCCACGAGCTGGTGGCCACGGCGCGCGGGCTGAATCTCTCCGGCAAGATTCGCGCGCTGCTCAACGATTTCATCGCTACCGAGCGGCAGATTCGCGCCGAACGTTCCGATTTCAGCGAAATGACCAGCACCGCGCTGATCGGCGGTTTTCTGCTGTTCAGCCTGATCTTCAGCGGCCTGCTGGCCTGGTTCGGCCGCCGCGACCTGCTCGGCCTGTCGAACACCTACAGCACGCTGCTCGCCGGGCAGCAGGCGCACTCTCGGCTGCTGGAACAACAGGCCTGGTACCGCACCGGGCAGACCCAGCTGGGCGAGGCGATCATCGGCGAAATGGCCCTGCCGGCGCTGGGGCAGAGCATCCTGCAGTTTCTTGCGCGCTATCTCGACGTCGCCGTCGGGGCGCTCTACGTGGTGCAGGACGGCAAGCTGCAGCGCGTCGCCGAGTTCGCCTACGACCCGCAGAAGCTGCAAGACAATCTCGTGCTCGAATTCGGCGCCGGGCTGGTCGGCCAGGCTGCGCTGGAGCGGCGCGAACTGGCCCTCGAACAGCTGCCGGCCGACTACCTGCGCGTCAGCTCGGCACTGGGCGCGACCGTGCCGAGTTCGGTGCTGATCGTGCCGGTGGAAGACAGCGGCATGCTCAACGGCGTGATCGAACTCGGCTTCCTGCGTCCCCTGCGCGAGCAGGATCGTGAGCTGCTGCGCCGGGTCGGCTCGGCCATCGGCGCGGCCATCGAGGCTGCGCGCTATCGTCAGCGGCTGCAGCGCGTGCTCGCCGAGACCCAGCAGCTCAACGAGGAGTTGCAGGTGCAACAGGAAGAACTGCGCGCCGCCAACGAAGAGCTGGAAGAGCAGTCCAGCGCCCTGCGCGAATCGCAGATGCATCTGGAAGAGCAGCAGGTCGAGCTGGAGCAAACCAACGAACAGCTCGCCGAGCAGGCCGACACCCTGGCTCGCCAGCGCGACGAGATGGACGAGAAGAACAGCCGCCTGCGCGAGGCGCAGCTGCTGCTCGCGGAGCGCGCCGACGAACTGCAGCGCGCCAGCCGCTACAAGTCCGAATTCCTCGCCAACATGTCCCACGAACTGCGCACGCCGCTGAACAGCTCGCTGATTCTCGCCAAGCTGCTGGCCGACAACCCGCAGGGCAACCTCAGCGACGACCAGGTGCAATTCGCCAGCTCGATCTATTCGGCTGGCAACGACCTGCTCACGCTGATCAACGACATCCTCGACATTGCCAAGGTCGAAGCCGGCAAGCTCGACGTGCATCCCGAGGCGACCCATCTGACCCGGCTGGCCGAGGGGCTGAAGAGCCTGTTCCTGGCGCAGTCGCTGGAGAAGGCGCTGGGGCTGCGCGTCGAACTGGCCGACGACCTGCCGCCGAGCCTGTACACCGATCGCCAGCGTCTGGAGCAGATTCTCAAGAATCTGCTGGCCAATGCCTTCAAGTTCACTGAGAGCGGTTCGGTGTGCCTGCGCATCGCGCCGCACGGCGACGGCCGGATCGCCTTCAGCGTCAGCGATACCGGCATCGGCATCGCGCCGGAGCATCAGGCGGCGATCTTCGAGGCATTCCGCCAGGCCGACGGCACCACCAACCGCCGCTATGGCGGCACGGGCCTCGGGCTGTCGATCTCGCGCGAGCTGTCGCAGTTGCTCGGCGGCTCGCTCGAGGTGCAGAGCGAGGTCGGCATGGGCAGCACGTTCACCCTGCTGCTGCCGGAGCATTACGCCGCTCCCGCCCGCGTGGCCCCGCCGGCGCCACTGCCTGTCGTATCGCCCGTCGCGCCGCGTGCCGAAGCAGCGGCAGCGGCGGTGGTGCAGGCGTCCAGGCCGGTCGTCGAGCCGATTGCCGATGACCGTGACGCCTACCCGTTCACGGCGCGCTCGGTGCTGGTCATCGAGGACGAGCCGCAGTTTGCCGGCATCCTGCGCGAGCTGGCGCACGAGCTGCACTACAGCTGTCTGATCGCGCAGAACGCCGACGACGGTTTCGACACCGCCGTGCAGTACAAGCCCGACGCCATCCTGCTGGACATGCGCCTGCCCGACCACTCCGGGCTGACCGTGTTGGAACGCCTGAAGGAGAACCCGGCGACCCGACACATTCCGGTGCACGTGGTCTCGGTGGAAGATCGCAAGGAGGCCGCGCTGCAGATGGGCGCGGTGGGCTATGCGCTCAAGCCCACCACCCGCGACGAGCTCAAGGAGGTGTTCAGCCGCCTGGAAGCCAAGCTGGCGCAGAAGGTCAAGCGCATCCTGCTGGTCGAGGACGACGCCCGCCAGCGCGAGAGCGTGTCGCGGCTGATCGAGGATGTGGATATCGAGATCACCGCCGTCGAGTTCGGCGAGCAGGCGCTCGAGCTGCTGCGCAGCACCGCCTTCGACTGCATGATCATCGACCTCAAGCTGCCGGACATGGACGGCAGCGAGCTGCTCGAACGCATGTCCAAGGAGGACATCTGCTCCTTCCCGCCGGTGATCGTCTACACCGGACGCAACCTCACCCGTGACGAGGAGGCGGCGCTGCTCAAGTATTCGCGCTCGATCATCATCAAGGGCGCGCGCTCGCCCGAGCGGCTGCTCGACGAGGTCACGCTGTTCCTGCACAAGGTCGAGTCGGACATGCCGCCGGAGCGCCAGCGCATGCTCAAGAGCGCGCGCAGCCGCGAGAAGGCCTTCGAGGGCCGCAAGCTGCTGGTGGTCGACGACGACGTGCGCAACGTCTTCGCCCTGACCAGCGCGCTGGAGCAGAAGGGCGCCGTGGTGGAGATCGCCCGCAACGGCCTGGAGGCCATCGCCAAGCTGCAGCACGACAGCACCATCGATCTGGTGCTGATGGACATCATGATGCCGGAGATGGATGGTTTCACCGCCATGCAGGCAATCCGCAAGGACCCGCGCCTGGCCAAGCTGCCGATCATCGCCGTCACCGCCAAGGCGATGAAGAGCGACCAGGACCGCTGCCTGAGCGCCGGTGCCAACGACTACCTGGCCAAGCCGATCGACCTCGACCGGCTGTTCTCGCTGATCCGCGTCTGGCTGCCGAAAGTGGAGCTGCTGTGACATGCCCGAGCGCAGCACCGATATCGAACTGAAGCTGCTGATCGAGGCGATCTACCTCCGGTACAGCTACGACTTTCGCGACTACTCCGGCGCTTCGCTCAAGCGCCGGGTAACGCTTGCGCTCAAGCAGCTCGACTGCGAGAACATCTCGGCGCTGCAGCACCGCATCCTGCATGACGCGCGCGCCTTCATGGACCTGCTGCAGTACCTGACCATCCCGGTCAGCGAGATGTTTCGCGATCCCGGTTACTTCCGCGCACTGCGCGAGCAGGTGGTGCCGGTGCTGCGCACCTATCCGTCGCTGAAGATCTGGATCGCCGGCTGCAGCACCGGCGAGGAGGTCTACTCGATGGCCATCCTGCTCAAGGAGGAAGGCCTGCTGGAGCGCTCGCTGATCTACGCTACCGATATCAACCCGCGCTCGCTGGCGCAGGCGCGCCGGGGCATCTTTCCCGTCCAGCACCTGAACAAGTACACCGAGAACTACCAGCAGGCCGGTGGCCGGGGCAACTTCGCCGACTACTGCACGGTCGCCTACGACGCCGTGCTGATGGACAAGGCGCTCAAACAGAACGTCACCTTCGCCGATCACAGCCTGGCGACCGACAGCGTGTTTTCCGAAACGCAGCTGATCTCCTGCCGCAACGTGCTGATCTACTTCAACAAGTCGCTGCAGGACCGCGCCTTCGGGCTGTTCCACGAATCGCTCTGTCATCGCGGTTTCCTCGGCCTGGGCGCCAAGGAAACGGTGGAATTCTCCGCCTGCGCCGGGCAGTTCGAGGCCTTCGACAAATCCGAAAGGATTTTCCGCAAGCTATGAGCAGCCAGGCACCCCGGCGCATGGCCGGCAAGCGGCGGCCGCCCGTCGAGGCGGTGGTCATCGGTACCTCGGCCGGCGGTCTGGCCGCGCTCAGCGTGCTGGTCGCCGGGCTGGAGGCGACGTTCCGCCTGCCGCTGCTGGTGGTGCAGCACATCCCTTCAGGCGTGCCGACGCAGCTGGCGGAGATTTTCCAGCGCAAGACCGGCCTGCACGTCAAGGAAGCCGACGAGAAGGAGCGGGTGCGCGGCGGAACCCTGTATTTCGCCGCACCCGGCTATCACCTGCTGGTCGAGCAGGACACCAGTCTGTCGCTGAGTCAGGACGACAGCGTGCATTTTTCCCGGCCGTCAATCGACGTGCTGTTCGAATCCGCCGCCGACGCCTGGGGCGAGCGCGTGGCCGGTATCCTGCTGACCGGCGCCAACGAGGACGGCGCCGCCGGCCTCGAAGCGATACATCGCGCCGGCGGTCTGACCATCGTCCAGGACCCGGACGAGGCAGAAGTCGACAGCATGCCGCGCGCCGCACTCCAGCGCTTCGCGCCGGACTACATTTTGCCCCTGCGCGACATACACCGATTGTTGCGCGAACTGGAGTGAGTCATGCCCTATCAAACCGATGAGGCGAATCTGCTGATCGTCGACGACCTGCCGGAGAACCTGCTGGCGCTCGGCGCGCTGTTGCAGGCGCCGGGCATCCGCGTGCATCAGGCCGAATCGGCCGAGCAGGCGCTGGAGCTGCTGCTGCAGCACGAATTCGCGCTGGCGATCCTCGACGTGCAGATGCCCGGCATGGACGGCTTCCAGCTGGCCGAGCTGATGCGCGGCACCGAGCGCACCAAACACATTCCCATCGTCTTCGTCAGCGCCGCCGGGCGTGAGCTCAACTACGCCTTCAAGGGCTACGAGAGCGGTGCGGTGGACTTCCTGCACAAGCCGCTGGATGCGCACGCGGTGCGCAGCAAGGCCAGCGTGTTCGTCGATCTCTATCGCAACCGCAAGCGCATGGCGCGCCAGCTGGAGGCGCTGGAAAAGAGCCGGCGCGAGCAGGAGGTGCTGCTCGACGAGCTGCGCAGCACCCAGGCCGAGCTGGAGAACGCCGTGCGCATGCGCGACGACTTCATGTCCATCGTTTCTCACGAGCTGAAGACCCCGCTCAACACGCTGATCCTCGAAGTGCAGCTGCGCAAGCTGCAGCTGGCGCGCGGCAATTTCGCCGCCTTCAGCGAGGACCGTTTGCGCAACATGGTCGAGAAGGACGAGCGGCAGGTGCAGAGCCTGATCCGCCTGATCGACGACATGCTGGATGTTTCGCGCATCCGCACCGGCAAGCTGTCGATCCGCCCGAGCCGCATCGACCTGGCGGAGCTGGTCGCGCATGTGCTGGAGAGCTTCGCCGCGCAGATGGAAGGCCGCGGCTGTACGCTGCAGCTGCAGCAGGCCGAGTCGGTCGTCGGCGTCTGGGACGCGTTTCGCATCGAGCAGGTGGTGGCCAATCTGCTCACCAACGCCATGCGCTACGGTGCTGGCAATCCGGTGCAGGTGAGCGTCGGGCCTTGCGCCGAGGGCGCGCAGATCGAGGTGCGCGACCATGGTATCGGCATCAAGTCGGAGAGCCTGGCGCGCATCTTCTGCCAGTTCGAGCGTGCCGAGGGTAGCGAGAGCAGCGCCGGGCTGGGGCTCGGCCTGTTCATCGCCGAACAGATCGTCAAGGCGCATGGTGGGCGTATTCAGGTTGAGAGCGAGGAGGGGCAGGGGGCGTTGTTTCGGGTGACCTTGCCGTTGCAGAGCCCGGCGTTGGAGGGCTGAGTTCCGCGCTGTCGGCGAGGAGGTGGAAAATCGCTGCGCGTGTTTTCCACCCTACGGATCTTCTTGCCTGTACAGCTTTCAAACCAATCGCCACTGCGCAAGACATTCAGCCCCGTAGGGCGGGCGCAACCTGCCGTTGCGGTGTGGCAGTCGGCGCCCTACGACGAACAGCTGATCTCCAGATGCTTGCCCCATTCCGGCGGACGCTCGGCGTAGCGCTGCATGCCCGGCTGCTCGTCGAACGGCCGGCCGAGCACCGCGTGCAGCTCACGCACCGGGCCGTAGTCGCCGTTCTCCGCCGCTTCGATGACCTGCTGCGCCAGGTAGTTGCGCAGGATGTACTTCGGATTCACCGCGCGCATGCGCGCCTGGCGGGAGTCCTGCGTGGCGTCTTCGCGGGCAACACGCGCGCAGTAGTCGGCGGCCCAGGCGTCGAAGCCGGCCAGGTCGACGAAGTCCTCGCGCAGGCGCTGCACGGCCTGCGGCGCCGGGCTGTCGCCGAGTTCGCGGAAGAAGCGGGTGTAGTCCACGGCGCTGTCCTGCATCAGTTGCAGCAGGCGCCGCACCAGTCGTTCGTCGTCCGCGTCGGCGCGCGCGAAGCCTAGCCGGCGGCGCATCAGGTCCAGCCATTCGGCTTCGTAGAGCGGCAGGAACAGCTCCATCGTCTCGCGCAGGCGCGTGACCTCGACGAACGGCGTCAGCGCCTGCGCCAGCGCGGCGAGGTTCCAGTGGGCGATCGGCACCTGGTTCTCGAACGAGTAGCGGCCGCGGTCATCGGAATGGTTGCAGATGAAGCGCGCATCGAAATCGTCGAGGAAGGCGTACGGGCCGAAGTCCAGGGTGATGCCCAGAAGCGACATGTTGTCGGTGTTCATCACGCCGTGGCAGAAGCCGTAGGCCTGCCAGCGCGCGACCAGCGCGGCGGTGCGTTCGAGCACCTCGCGGAACAGCGCCAGGTACGGTTCGGGCTGTTCGCGCAGCGGCGCAAAGTGCGCCTCGAGGCTGTAGTCGAGCAGCTGCTTCAGCTCGGCGTGCTGGCGCGTGTAGTAGAAGAATTCGAAGTGGCCGAAGCGCAGGTGGCTGGGCGCCAGGCGCAGCAGCATGGCGCCGCGCTCCTGACGCTCGCGGTACACCGGCGTGGCTGAGGCGGTGACGCACAGCGCGCGCGTGCTGGGGATGCCCAGCGCCGCCAGGTGTTCGCTTGCGAGAAACTCGCGGATCGAGGAGCGCAGCACGGCGCGACCATCACCCATGCGCGAGTAGGGCGTCTTGCCAGCGCCCTTCAGGTGCAGGTCCCAGCGTTCGCCGGCCGCGTTGACCACTTCGCCGAGCAGCAGGCCGCGGCCATCGCCCAGCTGCGGGTTGTAGCTGCCGAACTGGTGGCCGGAATAGACCATCGCCCGCGGCTCGGCGGTCGACCAGATCTTGTGTCCGGAGAACAGCTCGGTGAACAGCGGCTGCTCGGCCTCGGCTGGGTCCAGATCGAGCAGCGCCAGTGCGGCTTCGCTGACCACCACCAGGCGCGGATCGGCCAGCGGCTGTGGCTCGACGGCGGTCGAGAACGCGTCGCCGAGGCGGGCGAAGCGATTGTCGAAGTGCAGCTCGGTAAGGGTCTTCACGATGGCTCCGCAAGTGTGCCCGGCAGCGGGGCGGTGAATGTGCGGCGGCAGAGCGGCGCGGCGTTTCGCGGCACGCTGCACCAGCCGCCCGTTCAGTCAGATTAGGCTCTTACCGCGCAGTGGGGTTCAGCTTGGATCCGGATCCTTGATCAGTGGGCCACCCGTCACGATCGGCTGGTTCTTCGGCAGCAGCAGCTCATGTCCGGCGCGGTCCTTCAGGTGCACGTCCAGCTGGCGGAAGGCGATGACGATGCCGCGCTCGCGGAATTCGCGGTCGACGCGACGGTTGATCTCGTCGATCACCGGGTTGCGGTCGCCGAGGTCGCGCACGTGCAGGCGCAGCTCGTGTTCCAGGCGGCTCTCGCCGAAGTTGAGGAAGAACACCTGCGGCTCCGGGTCCTTGAGCACGCGCGGATTCTCCCGCGCGGCCTGGAACAGCAGCTCGCGAACCTGCTCCAGGTCCGAGCCGAATTCCACGCCGATGCGGATGGTGACGCGGGTGACGGTGTCGCTCAGCGACCAGTTGAGCAGCTGATCGGTGACGAAGGTCTTGTTCGGAACGATGATTTCCTTGTGGTCGAAATCGGTGATGGTGGTGGCGCGGATGCGGATGCGGCTGACCGTACCGGAGAGGTTGCCGATGGTCACCACGTCGCCGATGCGCACCGGCTTCTCGAACAGGATGATCAGACCGGAGACGAAGTTGGCGAAGATTTCCTGCAGGCCGAAACCCAGGCCCACCGACAGCGCTGCCACCAGCCACTGCAGCTTGTCCCAGCTGACGCCGAGGGTCGACAGTGTGGAGACGATGCCGGTGCCCACCAGCGTGTACGACAGCAGCGTGCCGGTGGCGTAGGCGCTGCCGGGCGCCAGGTTCAGCCGCGACAGCACCGCGACTTCGAGCAGGCCGGGCAGGTTGCGCGCCAGCACCAGGGTGATGACGACGATGGCCAGCGCGCCGAGCAGATCGTTCAGGCTGATCGCCGAGGTGGTCAGCGTATCGCCGCTGCCGCTGGTGAATTCGTAGAGCGCGACGTTATCCAGGTAGGACACCACCGAGATCAGGTCCGACCAGACCCAGTACAGCGCGACGACGAACAGACCGAAGGTGGCCAGGCGGGTCAGACGCAGCGACTGCTGGTTGACCTGCTCGATGTCCAGTCCGGGTTCCTCCAGCGTCTCGGTCTCGGCGTTGCCGTTCTCCTCGCTGCTCTGGCGCTTGGCCAGCGCGCGCTGGTAGGCCAGGCGCCGCGCGGCGATGGTCAGCGCGCGGACCAGCGTGGCTTCCAGCGCGACCCAGAGCATCAGCAGATAGAGCGTGTCGATCAGCCGTTCGGTGAGCTTGAGCGCCGTGTAGTAGTAGCCCATGCCAACGACGCCGATCAGCAGCAGCGGCAGCACGCTGAACAGCATGCCGAGCAGCAGCCGTCCGTGCGGCGCATTCTCGCTGGCCGGCCCCTTGCGCAGGATGCGCGCCATGCGCCAGCTCATCAGCGCATAGCAGGCGATGATCACCAGCAGGCCGAGCACGTCGTCGGCGAGATTGGCCGGCTGCTGCTCGGCGATGCTCACCGCCACCACCAGGGTCAGCACCACCAGCCCGAGGCGCCGCAGCTCGTCACGCAGGAAGGTCACCTGCGGCTTCGACCAGCGGAAGTGCAGCTCCGCCACGCGCCCCGGCGAGAGCATGCGGTAGGCGGTGTAGAACACCAGCCAGGCCTGGGCCATCTCGTACAGCGCGGCGCCGAGGCCAAGATTCTGCCCGCGCGCGTCCATCTGCAGCAGGTAGCCGCACAGCGCCAGCAGCAGCGCGCCGGGCAGCGCCAGCAGCAGGTTGAGCAGCAGCGCCAGCGGCGTATGCAGCTGGCTGTCGTTGCGGAAGTGGCCGACGTCGCGGCTCAGCGCATCGAGCTTGGCGTTGATCGCCGGACGCCGCCAGAGCAGCACGGCAATCGCCAGCAGCAGCGGCAGGAAAAGTAGCGGACGTTCCTTCAGGCCGGCGCCCAGCTCGGCCAGCAGCGAGCTCCAGGGAATGCTGGCGAGCTGGCGCTCCAGTCGCTGCGGCGCGCTGGCCAGCCAGCTCAGGTCCAGCGGCTTGTTGCTGGGAATCCAGAACATCTGCTCGTCGAGCGTCGCGCTCAGGGCGCTCGCCGTATCGTGCAGCTGCTTCTGGTTCAGCTGCAGGGTGATCGACTCGTTGAGCAGCGCGTTGAGCGTGCGGTTCAGCCGGTCGAGCAACTCGTTGCGGGTGTTGAGCAGTTCCAGCAGCGCGGCGCGCAGCTCCGCTGTCACCTGTTCGGCCGGCTGGCTGGCGAGCAGCTGATCGACATAGCTCTGGGCGTTGCCGGCCTTCTCGCGCGCCTGGTTCAGCTCGAACTGGTAGAGCCGCAGGTCGGCGATCTCGTCGGCGAGGTTCTTGTCCAGCGTCACCTTGGGCAGCGTCAGCTTCTGCTGGTAGAGGATCTTCGACAGCAGCAGGCTGCCTTCGAGCACGCTGATCTGTTCTTCCAGCGCCTGGTCGGTCTGCGTCAGCGTGTCGAGTTGCTGGCGGGTGCGCAGGTTCTGCTGGTTGAGGTCGTTCAGCCGCTCGGTGGCGCGCAGCAGGTAGTCGGAGAGCTTGAGGTTCTCCGCGCTTTCGGCGGCCAGCAGGGTATCGGAACCGGCCTGCTCGGCCTTGGCCGACAGCTCGGCGACGGTCTGCTCGGACTCGGCGCGGCGCTTCTCGTTGATCAATGCCTGCAGCGCCTGGGTTTCCAGCTCGGCGCGGGCGATGCGCTCGGCGAGCAGGTCGCGGCGTGCCTTGCCGAGGTCCTGCATCAGGCTGTTGCCGGCCAGCTCCTGGCGGCGCAGCTCGATCTGCGCGCCGAGGGTTTCGAGCTCGGCGTTGAGCAGGCTGCGCTGCTCGTCGCCGAGGCTCTTGCCGCCGTCGCGCCCGCTCTTGAGTTGCGTGTTGATTTCCTGGATGCGCGCCTGGGCACTGCCGATGGCCGCCTGCGCACGCTCCGGGCGGGTTTGCGCGGTGATGATCAGGCTGTTGGCGGCGCTGAGCTGTTTCTGCCACTCGGCCAGCTCGTCGATCCGTTCGGCCAGGCGCTGGTCGAGCGCCGCGACGTTCAGGCCGGCGTAGCGCCTGGCCGGGTCTTCGTCCGGCTTGGCCTTGAGCGCATCGAGCGCGCGCCGGGCTTCGACAATCTCCTTGGGCGCCTGCGCGAGTTGCGTCCTGCGCTCCTCGAGTTGCTGGCGCGCGGTCGCGGTCTGTTCGGCCTGCTGCTGAATCTGTTCGGCGAGCGACGGAGCGGCGGGCTTGGCTTCGGCCTCGGCGGCCGGTTTGCTGCCGGTGATATCCAGCGCCTGGGCCAGCGCCGGCGTCGCGTTCAGGGAAAGTGCGGCCAGGGCCGCCAGCAGTAGGGTGCGCACGGAGGACATGGATGCAGCCGCAAACGAAGGGACTGCTGAGTCTACGGTCTGCGCCGGGCGAGTGCGAGTCCGCGAGACGGGCGCACCGGCGCCCGCCGCGGGATCAGAACATCAGCTGCGGGCCGGGCTTGGCGCCTTCGGGAAACTTCAGGCCGACCTTGCGTACTTCGCCGCCTTCCATCGCGGCGATCGTCCATGCCAGGCCGTTCCAGTCGACATGGTCGCCGACCACCGGCTGGCCGCCGAGCTGCTGGGCCAGGAACTGGCCGATCGGCTGGCTGCCGTCGATGCCGTCCAGTTTGAGGCCGTAGAGCGCGGCGATCGCGCCCAGCTCGGCTTCGCCTTCGAGGATGAAGTCACCGAAGAAGCGCAGGTCCTGGCCACGCTTGGGCGCCTGGCTGAACAGCTGGCCGAGCGCCGGCAGATCGTCCTCGTGGCCGATCACGCAGAGGATGTCGCCGACCTGCAGTCGCGTGCTGCCGGACGGGTGCAGCAGTTCCCTGCCGCGGAACAGCGCGGCGATGCGCGTGCCGGGCGGCATCTTCAGCTCGCGCAGCGCGGCGCCGATGCACCATTTCTTGCTCGACAGGCGGTAGACGAAGATCTCCCACTGGCTGGTGGTATGCACCTGCAGGCCGGTGCGCGAGATCGGCGAGGGCGAAGGCGGCACCTCGACGCGGGCTTTCTTTGCCGCCCAGCCAAGCGTGGTGCCCTGCAGCAACAGCGACACCAGCACGATGAAGAACGCGACGTTGAAGAACAGCTGCGCGTGTTCCAAACCGGCCACCAGCGGAAATACCGCGAGGATCACCGGCACCGCGCCACGCAGACCGATCCAGGAAATGAACATCCGTTCGCGCAGGTTGAAGCTTCGGAACGGCAACAGGCCGATGAAAACCGACAGCGGGCGCGCGAAGAAGATCATCCACAGCGACAGCAGCAACGCCGGCACGGCGATCGGCAGCAATTCGCTGGGGGTGAGCAGCAGGCCGAGCACCAGAAACATGCCGATCTGGCTCAGCCAGGCGAGGCCGTCGAACATGTGCAGGATGCCGTGACGGTTGCGGATCGGCCGGTTGCCCAGCAACAGGCCGCAGACATAGACGGCGATGATGCCGCTACCGCCCACCGCGCCGGAGAGCGCGTAGATCATGATGCCGCCGGCCACGGCCAGCAGCGGGTAAAGGCCGTCGGCCACCGCCAGGCGGTTGATCAGCTGTAGCAGCAGCCAGCCGCCGCCCAGACCGAGGGCGATGCCGATGGCGAACTGCTGCAGCAGGTTCGCCAGCACCACCCAGGTGAACGCCGTTTCGCCCGAGGCGATCATGCCGATCAGCGTCACGGTGAGGAACATCGCCATCGGGTCGTTGCTGCCCGACTCGATCTCCAGGGTCGGGCCGACCCGCTCGTTCAGGCCCTTGCCGTTGAGCATGTTGAACACCACCGCCGCGTCGGTGGAGCCGACGATGGCGCCGATCAGCAGGCCCTCGATCAGGCGCAGATCGAACAGCCAGGCGGCGCCGATGCCGGTCAGGCCGGAGGTTATGGCCACGCCGACGGTCGCCAGCGACATGGACGGCCACAGCGCCACGCGGAAGGTCGCCTTGCGCGTGCGCATGCCGCCGTCGAGGAGGATCACGGCGAGGGCGAGGTTACTGATGACGAAGGCGAGCCGGTAATCTTCGAAGACGATACCGCCGATGCCGTCGACACCGGCGAGCATGCCCACGCCGAGAAAGATCACCAGGATGGGGACACCCAGACGAGCCGAAATCGAACTCATGAGGATGCTCATGGCCACCAGCAAGCCACCGATCAGGAACAGGTGATTGATGTTGCCGACGTCCAAAAGCGATCTCCAAGTGAGCATCCCGGCGGCGTTATGCACGGGCTGTGCCAGCCGGGATTCTAACCTGAGCGTTTGAACGCCTGTCAAAAACCCCGTGCGCGGCGCGGCGAACGGGGCTTGCCTGCGACCCTGTCAGAACCAGTCGTGCTGCATGCTCAGACAGGTGTCGTCGCGCGCTTCGAGCAGCGCCAGCTCGTGCGCGCAGCCCGGCACTTCCCAGGTCAGGAAGTAGCGCGCCGCCTGCAGCTTGCCGCGATAGAAGTCCGCATCCGCCGCATTGCCCTCGGCCAGCCCGCGTTCGGCGCGCAGCGCCTGCTCCAGCCAGCGCCAGCCGATTACCGCGTGGCCGAACACCTTCAGATACAGCGCCGAATTGGCCAGCGCCTGGTTGACCTTGCCGGCCGCCAGATCGCCGAGCAGCGCCTGGGTTACTGTGGTCAGCCGGGCGATGTGCTGCTCCAGCGGCTGGCGCAGTGCGCTGAGCGAATCCTGCTCGGCGGCGCGCTGGCAGCAGTCCTGAATCAGGGCGAGCAGCTGGCGCAGGCCGGCGCCCTTGTTCTGCATCAGCTTGCGGCCGAGCAGGTCCAGCGACTGGATGCCGTGGGTGCCTTCGTGGATCGGATTGAGGCGGTTGTCGCGGTAGTACTGTTCCACCGGGTATTCGCGGGTGTAGCCATGCCCGCCGAGAATCTGGATGGCCAGCTCGTTGGCCTTCAGGCAGTACTCCGATGGCCAGGACTTGACGATCGGCGTCAGCAGGTCGAGCAGTTCGCCGGCGTTGCGCCGCTCCTCGTCGCTCTCGGCGGTGTGCTCGTCGTCCACCAGGCGCGCGGCGTACAGACCGAGATCGAAGGCGCCTTCGACGTACGCCTTCTGCATCAGCAGCATGCGCTTGACGTCGGTGTGCTCGATGATCGGCACCTGGGTCGACGCCGGGTCCTTGCCATCCGGCAGGCGGCCCTGCGGACGCTCGCGGGCGTAGTTCAGCGAGTAGAGGTAGCCGGCGTAGCCGAGCATGATCGCGCCCATGCCGACGCCGATGCGCGCCTCGTTCATCATCTGGAACATGTAGGCCAGGCCCTTGTGCGGCTCGCCTACCAGATAGCCGACGCAGTTGCCGTTGTCGCCGAAGTTCAGCGCGGTGCTGGTGGTGCCGCGCCAACCCATCTTGTGGAACAGGCCGGCCAGCAGCACGTCATTGCGCTCGCCCAGCGAGCCGTCGTCGTTGACCAAGAACTTCGGCACGATGAACAGGCTGATGCCCTTAACCCCGGGCGGCGCGTCCGGCAGCTTGGCCAGCACCATGTGCACGATGTTTTCCGACAGCGGGTGGTCGCCGCCGGAAATGAAGATTTTGTTGCCCTTGAGCCGGTAGCTGCCGTCACCGGCCGGTTCGGCGCGGGTGCGGATGTCTGACAGCGAGGAGCCGGCATGCGGCTCGGTGAGTGCCATGGTGCCGAAGAAGCGGCCCTCGAGCATCGGCTGCAGGAAGCGCTGCTTCTGCTCCTCGGAACCGAAGGCCTCGATCAGGTGCGAGGCGCCCATGCTCAGCATCGGGTAGGAACTGGTGGCGATGTTGGCCGACTGGAAATGCGCGAAGCAGGCCCGCGACAGCAGGTTCGGCAGCTGCATGCCGCCGTCGTCGAAGCTGCGCTGGGCGTTGTGAAAGCCCGCCTCGATGAAGGCGTCCACCGCCGGCTTGACCTCGGGAATCAGCACCGCTTCGCCGTTGACGTACTGCGGCTCATGCTCGTCGGACTTGCGGTTGTGCGGCGCGAAATACTTCTCGGCGATGCTGCGCGCGGTGCCGAGCGCGGCGTCGAAGGTTTCGCGGCTGTGCTCGGCGAAGCGCTCGCGACGGGTCAGGGCTTCGGCATCCAGCACTTCGTAGAGTTCGAACGCCAGGTTGCGCGGACAGAGCAGGGTTTCAGTCATGGGACGGCCTCCTTGAGATGCAGCCGAGTCTAGGAAGCGCTGCCGGCCGCTGCCTAGCTCCATACAGATGGGTGATGCCTGCATAAAACCGAGCGTCTTCTGGCATCCTGCAGGCACGCGCAGTAGAGGGGCATGCCATGGCCGACAACGAGCTGACCACACGCAAGAACGATCATCTGGATATCGTGCTGGACCCGCTGCGCACGCGCACTGGCCAGCGCGCCGGCTTTGCCGCGTGGCGCTTCGAGCACTGCGCGCTGCCGGAGCTGGATCTGGATGCGGTGGACCTCTCCGCCAGTCTGTTCGGCCGCCCGCTGGCCGCGCCGCTGCTGATCGGTTCGATGACCGGCGGTGCCCGGCGTGCGGAAACGATCAACCGGCACCTGGCCGAGGCCGCGCAGGAACTGGGGATCGCCCTGGCCGTGGGCTCGCAGCGGGTGGCGCTGGAATCCGGCGCGTCCAGCCACGGCCTCACTGGCGAGCTGCGCCGGCTGGCGCCGGACGTTCCGCTGCTGGGCAACCTCGGTGCTGCGCAGCTGATGCAGGGCTACGGCGTCGACGAGGCGCGGCGCGCGGTGGAGATGATCGAGGCCGACGCGCTGATCATCCACCTCAATCCGCTGCAGGAGGCCGTGCAGCCGGGCGGCGATCGCGACTGGCGCGGCGTGCTCGCCGCCATCGAACGACTGGCGCACACGCTGGAGGTGCCGCTGGTGGCCAAGGAGGTCGGCGCCGGGTTGTCGGCCGCGGTGGCGCAGCGCTTGCTGGATGCCGGTGTTGCGGTGCTTGACGTGGCCGGTGCCGGCGGCACCAGTTGGGCGGCGGTGGAGGCGGCGCGGGCGACCACGGCGCATCAGCGCGCGGTGGCCGAGGCGTTCGCCGACTGGGGCATTCCCACCGCCGAGGCGATCCAGACGGTACGCCGCGCCTGTCCGCAGGCCACGCTGATCGGTTCCGGTGGTATCCGCGACGGCATCGATGCGGCGAAGGCCATCGCCCTCGGCGCCGATCTGGTGGCGCAGGCCGCCGCCGTACTGGACAGCGCGCTGGCGTCGCCGGAGGCGGTGGTCGCGCACTTTCGCGTGTTGATCGAGCAGCTGCGCATCGCCTGTTTCTGCAGCGGCTCGGCGGACCTCGCGGCGCTGGCGCAGGCGCCGCTGATCCGTATTCCCGCCTGACTCAGGCGCGCCAGCCGGCGGCCAGCTCGCGAGTCAGCTCGGCGGCCGGCACTTCACGGCAACCGCTGGCGTTCTGCCCGGCCCACAGCGGCGTGCAGTGATCGAGGTCGAGGCTTTCGGTCTTGGCGCGCAGCGCGCTGATGGCATTGCCGGCCAGCGGGAAGGCCGGCACGCCATGCGGCAGCGGGCCGAGTTCGCGCATGATGCGGTTGACGATGCTGCGCGCCGGGCGGCCGGTGAACAACGTGGTCAGCGCGGTATGCCGGGCGCGCTCGCTCTTCAGTGCGGCGCGGTGCAGCGGATTGGTGAGGCTTTCCGGACACAGCAGATAGGCCGTACCGACTTGTACGCCAGCCGCGCCCAGCGCCTGTGCAGCCGCCACGCCGCGCGCATCGGCGATGCCACCGGCGGCGATCACCGGCACGTGCAGCGCTTCGACCAGCTGCGGCAGCAGGGCGAAGGTGCCGAGCTGGGTGGTCAGCTCCTCGCCGAGGAAGATGCCGCGATGGCCGCCGGCTTCCAGACCCTGGGCGATCACCGCGTCGACGCCATGCTCCTGCAGCCACAGACCTTCTTCGAGGGTCGTGGCGCTGGCGGCAATTTTCGCCCCGCTGGCGCGGGCGTGCTTCAGCAGCTCGGGGGTGGGCAGGCCGAAATGGAAGCTGACCAGCGCCGGGCGGTGCTGTTCCAGTACGGCGGCCATCGTTGCATCGAACGGCTGACGGGTCGCACCGCTGGGAATCTGCGCCGGATCGACGCCGAACTCGGCGAAGTAGGGCGCCAGCAGCTGGTGCCAGGCAGCGATGTGCGCCGGATCGGCGGTGGGCGTCTGGTGGCAGAAGAAGTTCACGTTGTAGGGGCGGTCGGTCAGCGCTTCGATGGCGCTCAGTTCGCGTTCCAGTGCCTGGGCATCGAGCATGCCCGCCGGGATCGAACCCAGCCCGCCGGCACCGCAGACGGCCGCGGCCAGCAGATGATTCTGCGCGCCTGCCATAGGTGCCTGGATGAGTGGGTGTTCGATAGCGAGAAGATCGCGCAGGTCCATGAGGCAACTCCATAGAAGTCATAGTGGGATAGGTAACTCTAGTCCTCCGGGACGATAACGGGGAAACCTTCGGCCCGGCCGCCGGTGTGCGGCGCCTGCGGCGCGGGTAAACTGCGCGGCTGCCGAGGAGCGATCACATGAACTACCGCCACGCCTTCCACGCCGGCAATCACGCCGACGTGCTCAAACATCTGGTCCTGAGCCGGATCTTCGCTTTGCTGTCGCGCAAAGAGGCGCCGTTCGCCTATCTGGACAGCCACGCCGGCGTCGGGCTGTACGACCTGGCCGGCGATCAGGCCAGCCGCACCGGCGAGTGGCTGCAGGGCATCGCGCGCATCTGGCAGGCCGAGGCGCGCCCGGCGCTGCTCGACGACTACCTCGGCGTGATCCGCGCACTCAACCCGGACGGCACGCTGCGCTACTACCCCGGCTCGCCGGAGCTGGCGCGGCAGCTGACGCGCGAGCAGGATCGCCTGCAGCTCAACGAGAAGCATCCCGAGGACGGCGCGCTGCTCAAGGACAACATGGCCGGCGATCGCCGCGTTGCCGTGCACCTGGGCGAGGGCTGGTTCGTACCGCGCGCGTTGATGCCGACGCAGGAGAAGCGCGTGGTGCTGCTGATCGATCCGCCGTTCGAACAAGCCGACGAACTGAGCCGCTGCGTGACGGCACTCAAGGAGGCGCTGGGGCGCATGCGCCAGACCATCGGCGTGATCTGGTATCCGATCAAGGACGAGCGCCAGCTCAAACGCTTCTACCAGGACCTCGCCCGCAGCGGTGCGCCCAAGCTGCTGCGCGCCGAACTGTTCGTTCACCCCGCGGACGATGCCGGCCGCCTGGCCGGTTCGGGCCTGGCCATCGCCAATCCGCCGTGGGGGCTGGAAGACGAGTTGCGCGAGCTGCTGCCGTGGCTGGCCGAGCAGCTGGCGCAGAGCCAGGGCGGCTGGCGGCTGGACTGGCTGATCGAAGAGGCCTGAGCCGCGGAGATCGCAAGGCGTGGATTGCGTCCCGTGGATCGTCACTCCGCCACTCGGTGGATCGGTACAGCGCGATCCACCCTACGCCGCTTGATTAACCGTAGGGTGGATGTCGCTTTTCACATCCACCGTCACGGGGCCGCAGCCGCACCATGCCTCAGAACAGCCTGAGCGGCTCTTCCTGCAGTGCCGCCATTTGCTCGCGCAGGATCAGCACCTGATCGCCCCAGTAGCGCTCGCTGCCGAACCAGGGAAAGCTCATCGGAAACGCTGGATCGTCCCAGCGCCGCGCCAGCCAGGCGCTGTAGTGCATCAGTCGCAGCGCGCGCAGTGCCTCGATCAGCGGTAGCTCGCGCGGGGCGAAGTCGTGGAACTCGTTGTAGCCGTCCACCAGTTCGGCCAGTTGGCCGAGCCGCTCGTGGCGCTCACCGGCGAGCATCATCCACAGGTCCTGCACGGCCGGGCCCATGCGGCAGTCGTCCAGGTCGACCAGGTGGAAGGCGTCATCGCGCGCCAGGATGTTGCCCGGGTGGCAGTCGCCGTGCAGGCGGATGGGCGTGAAGTGGGTGCTGGCGAAGACGTCCTCGACCCGCTTGAGCAGGTCGCGCGCCACCGATTCGTAGGCCGGCAGCAGGCTGCGGGGTACGAAGCCGCCGTCGAGCAGGGTGTTCAGCGAGTCGTGGCCGAAGTTCTGCACGCCCAGCGTTTCCCGATGCTCGAACGGCCGGCTGGCGCCGATGGCATGCAGGCGCCCGAGCAGTTGGCCGAGGCGATACAGCTGGTCAAGATTGCCCGGCTCCGGTGCGCGTCCGCCACGTCGCGGAAACAGCGCGAAGCGAAAGCCGGCATGGGCGAACAGCGTCTTGCCCTCGCGCTCCAGCGGCGCCACCACCGGCACCTCGTGTTCGCTCAGCTCCAGGCTGAACTGGTGTTCTTCGAGGATCGCCGCGTCGCTCCAGCGCGCCGGGCGATAGAACTTGGCGATCAACGGCGTTTCGCCCTCGATGCCCACCTGATAGACGCGGTTTTCATAGCTGTTGAGCGCCAGCACGCGGGCGTCGCTGAGATAGCCGATGCTTTCCACGGCGTCGAGGACCAGATCCGGCGTGAGGGTATCGAAGGGATGGGACATGACCGGCTCCGCAGGATAGACCGTTCAGTGTATTGCACCCGGGCTTTTAAACAACCGCGCGTCCGCCGCGATCAGATCGTAGGGTGGAAATCTGGCACAGCGAATTTCCACCGCAGGTCGAGCCGCTCAGTCGCCGGGTTTCGGCGTGCGCGCCAGACAGTAGACATCGACCCGCGCCGCGCCCGCGTGCTTGAGCAGGCGGGCGAGCGCCTCGGCGGTGGCGCCGGTGGTCAGTACGTCGTCGACCAGCGCCAGGTGGCGACCGCGCACGTTGCTGCCGGGCCTGAGGGCGAACGCCTGGCGCAGGTTGCGTCGGCGCGTGGCGGCGTCCAGCTGCTGTTGCGGCGGGGTGTCGAGCAGCCGTTCCAGCGTACGGTCATCGAGCGCGATGGCCAGCTCGCGGCTCAGCCAGCGCGCCAGCATCTGCGCCTGGTTGAAGCCGCGCTGGCGCAACCGGCGGCGGGCCAGGGGCACCGGCAGCAGCAGGTCCGGGCGCGGCAGGTCATCGGCGTAGGCGTGGTGTAGATGGTGCGCCAGGCGCTCGCCCAGCAGTCGACCGAACGGCCAGTGCGCCTGGTGCTTGAAGCGCGTGATCAGCGTGTCGACCGGAAAGGCGAAACGCCAGGGCACCTCGACGTGGTCGTAAGCCGGCGGTCGCTTCAGGCATTCGCCGCAGACCAGCCCGCGCACCGGCAGCGGCACGGCGCAGACCGTGCAGTGCGCGTCGAGCCAGGGCAGATCGGCTTCGCAGGCACTGCACAGCGGATCGCCCACGCAGGGTTCGTCGCAGAGCAGGCAATGCTGTTCAATAAATAACCACTTGTTCACCATGAATCCGTTCCTGGTTGACAGCGTATCGGGCTTGGCTAACCATTCCGCATCCGTGCCAGGCCGCCGAGCCGCTATTTATTACAAGGATCACCGATGAGCGCCACCGCCGCTTCCGTTACCCGCCACGACTGGACGCTCGCTGAGGTCAAGGCGCTCTTCACCCAGCCGTTCAACGATCTGCTGTTCCAGGCGCAGACCGTGCATCGCCAGCACTTCGACGCCAACCGCGTGCAGGTGTCCACGCTGCTGTCGATCAAGACCGGCGCCTGCCCGGAAGACTGCAAGTACTGCCCGCAGTCCGGTCACTACAACACCGGTCTGGATAAAGAGAAGCTGATGGAAGTGCAGAAGGTGCTGGAGGCGGCAGCCGAGGCCAAGGCCATCGGTTCGACCCGTTTCTGCATGGGCGCGGCCTGGAAGCATCCGTCGGCGAAGGACATGCCCTACGTGCTGAAGATGGTCGAAGGCGTCAAGGCCATGGGCCTGGAAACCTGCATGACCCTCGGCAAGCTCGATCAGGAGCAGACCCGCGCCCTCGCCGCGGCGGGCCTGGACTACTACAACCACAACCTGGATACCTCGCCGGAGTACTACGGCAACATCATCACCACGCGTACCTACGCCGAGCGTCTGGAAACGCTGAGCTACGTGCGCGAGGCGGGGATGAAGATCTGCTCGGGCGGCATCCTCGGCATGGGCGAGTCGCTGGACGACCGCGCCGGCCTGCTGATCCAGCTGGCCAACCTGCCGGAGCACCCGGAGTCGGTGCCGATCAACATGCTGGTCAAGGTGAAGGGCACGCCGCTGGCCGAGGAGCAGGATGTCGATCCGTTCGACTTCATCCGCATGCTCGCCGTGGCGCGCATCATGATGCCCAAGTCCCACGTGCGCCTGTCCGCCGGCCGCGAACAGATGAACGAGCAGATGCAGGCCCTGGCCTTCCTCGCCGGCGCCAACTCGA
>JAANMV010001760.1_pt1 | contig 22983 bp, 22 predicted proteins | sample 7279661 | NCBI WGS metagenome assembly JAANMV01 (sample SAMN14094540, study PRJNA606508) | bioreactor metagenome | isolation source: A lab-scale SPAN reactor treating ammonium-rich wastewater day 121 | place: Ireland: Galway | collected 2017-05-16
GGTTCGTGTCCTGGGCCCACCCCGAGGTGATGTCGACGGCGCTGCTGGCGCTGGCGCTGGTGGCCTCGGCGCGCGGAAGGCACGGCTGGGCGGTGGGCCATGGTGTTGCGATCTCCTTTACTGAAGCCCAGTGTAGGAACGCGGCATGTTCTTGTGGATAATCAAAAAGCCATTGGCGATAACGCAGGGTTATCACAAACAGGCAGCGACAAGGAGGCATGCCCATGGCTGTTCGGCTCGACGACATCGACTACTTTCTGGCCGTGGTGAAGTACGGCCAGGTGCGGCGCGCAGCACTGGAACTGGAGGTGTCGCAGCCGGCCCTGTCCAAGGGCATCCAGCGGCTGGAGCGCGAACTCGGCTTCCCGCTGTTCGAGCGCACCAGCAAGGGCATGGTGCTCACGCCCGTGGCCGAGCAGTTCCATGAGCGCACGCGCGCGCTGCGCACGGGCCTGGGCGAGGCCATCAAGGAGGCCGCCGACCTGCACCTGGGCGCCATGGGCGTGCTGCGCGTGGGCGTGTCGCCGCTGTACGCGCAGCGGCTGTTCGCGCCCGCCTGCCTGCAACTGCACCGCCAGCGGCCCGCCGCGCGCATCCAGGTGGATGTGAACCTCGGCGATGCGCTGCTGACGGCGCTGCGCCGGGGCGATGTGGACCTGTGCATCAACGCCCTGCCCCACGCCATCCCGGACGACCTGCAGGCCACCCCGCTGATCGACGACAACCTGTGTATGGTGGTGCGCGGAGGGCATCCGCTGCTCTCGCTGCGACGGCTGCGGCTGCCGGACCTGGTGGACTTCGAATGGATGCTGCCGGGCCCCGGCGTGGCGGGCCGCCGCAGTGTCGAAGGGCGATTTTCCGAGGCCGGGCTGCCGCCACCACGCGTAGCCATCGAGGTCAGCAACAGCGCCACCCAGCTCACCGGCATCCTGCAGCAGAGCGACCTGATCGCCATCGCCAGCGAGGCCGGGCTGGCGGGGCAGAGCGATCCGCTGGTGGTACTGCCCATGGACGACGCGCGCTTTTCCCGCCGCATTGGTGCACTCACACGCCGCGACACAGCGCTGCCGCCGCTGGCCCGTCGTTTCCTGGAACTGCTGACCGAAATCAGCACACCAGGCTGATGGCGCCACAATGACCCTGCGCGGCAGTTTTCTGCACAATAGGGCCATGAACCGTAGACACCTCCTCCTTTCCGCTGCAGCCGTGCTGTCTTCCCCCTTGGCCCTGGCGCAAGAAGCCGTCCGGCCCATCCGCTTGGTCGTTCCCTACGCCCCGGGCGGCCCGCTGGACGTTACGGCGCGCGCACTGGCCGAGCGCGTGCGCGACTCGCTGGGCACGGTGGTGGTGGACAACAAGCCCGGCGCGGGCGGCAACATTGGCGCCGACTTTGTCGCCAAGGCCGCGCCCGATGGCCTGACCATCGGCCTGGCCGCAACAGCCACCCACGCCGTCAACCCCTGGCTCTACAAGCGCATGCCCTACGACGCGGGCAAGGACTTCGCCGCCATCACGCAAATGGTGCGCGTGCCCAACGTGCTGGTGATGAACACCGAAAAAGCCGATCGCCTGAAAATCAAGACCGTGGCCGACCTCATCGCCTACGCCAAGGCCAACCCCGCCAAACTCAACTACGGCAGCGGCGGCAATGGCAGCGCAGGCCACCTGGCGGGCGAAATGTTCAAGCAGCGCGCCGGCATCTACGCGCTGCACATCCCCTACCGGGGCGCCAACCCCGCACAGCTGGCGCTGCTGGCGGGCGAGGTGGACTTCAACATCGACAACCTGGCCGCCGCCGCGCCCAACATCAAGAGCGGCAAGCTGCGCGCCCTGGCCGTGACCACGGCACAGGCCAGCCCCGCGCTGCCCGGCGTGCCTCCGCTGTCCGACACGATCAAGGGCTTTGCCATCGACACCTGGTGGGGCCTGGTAGCCCCCGCCGGCACGCCCAAAGACGTGATCGCCAAGCTGAACAAGGCCTTCGTGGCAGCACTGAACGCCCCCGAGACCCAGACCCGCTTCGCCACCCTGCTGGCCGAGCCCGTGCCGACCACGCCCGAACAGTTCGAGGCACTGATGAAGACCGAGCGTGCCAAATACGAATCCGTGGTGAAGGCTTCGGGCGCGACCGTGGATTGATCGGCGACCCCTTGCGGGCAATGCAGGCGCTTCACCCGGTGCTGAGGAACTGATAAAAAATCAGCCTTCAGCGCCCGTCCAGCATGCGCAATAAGCTATTTATTCAATAGCATTTAACCGGCAAGCCAGCCACCATCCTGGCAGCGTTCAATGGCCTGTCCGGCCACCGCCCGCAGGGCCTCGGGCGGCACGCGCTCGGGCGCCAGTTCGGCCAGCGGCTGGAGCACAAAGGCGCGCTCGTGCATGCGCGGGTGCGGCACGGTCAGCGCCAGCGTCGTGATGCACTGCTCGCCATAGAGCAGGATGTCGAGGTCCAGCGTGCGTGGTGCGTTGCGGTAGGGGCGCTCGCGCCCGGCGCTGTGTTCGATGTCCTGCAGCGCCGCCAGCAGCGCGTGGGCGTCGAGCCGGGTGGCGATCTCCAGCACTGCGTTGAGGTAATCGGGCCCGCCCGCATCCACCGGCGCACTGCGGTACAGCGACGAGACGCGCCGCATCTGCGTGCCCGGCAGTGCCGCGATGGCGCGTACCGCCTGGCGCAGCGCGGCGTCGCGCTCGCCCAGGTTGGCGCCCAGGCCGATCCAGGCGAGGGTGGGGTCGTCGGCCCAAGAGGCCTGCATGGCGTTATTCTGCGGCCGATGCACCGCCGCCTGCGCCGCCACCGGGCTTGCGGCGGCGACGGCGACGCTTCTTGGGCGCGCCGCCTTCGGAGAACTCTTCGCCAGCGGGCGGCGCGCCATCGTCCGCCTCGGGCGTGATGCCGCGCGGGTCGGCCGGTGCGGCACGCGGCACGCGCCGCACCACAGGCTGGGCCGCACGGGTGCGGGCCTTCTGTTCCTCGCGCGCCTGCTCCATCAGATCCTCGCGCTCGGCCTCGTCGGCGGTGCTGAACTGCTGCCACCAGTCGGCCAGGGATTCCTCCACCTCGCCCACATCGGCGCGCAGGCGCATGAAGTCGAACCCGGCGCGGAAGCGCAATTGCGCCACCATGCTTTCGGGGACGCGGCCCGCGCGCTTTTCAAAGCGCGGCTGCATGACCCAGATTTCGCGCATGTCGGCGGCCAGCTTGCCCCGGCCCGACACGTCGCCGATGCGCTGGTTGAACACGTCGTCGATGGCGTCCTGCAGCGCCGGGAACGGGTGCTCGCGGCGGTCCAGGCGGTCCTGCCAGCCCTTGCGCACGTCTTCCCACAGCACGCAGGCCAGCAGGAAGCTCGGCGCCACGGGCTTGCCCTCGCCCACGCGGCGGTCGGTGTCGGTGAGGGCGGCGCGCACGAAGGCCGTGTCGGCGCGTTCGACCACCACGTCCAGCAGCGGGTAGATGCCGCTGGCCATGCCCAGTTTCTTGAGCTGTTCGATGGTGGCGATGGCGTGGCCGGTCTGCAGGAGCTTGAGCATTTCGTCGAACATGCGGCTCTGCGGTACTTCTTGCAGGAGCTGCTGCGACTGCACCAGCGGCGCGGCGGTCTTGGATTCAAGCGTGAAGCCGAGCTGGCTGAGCTTGGCAGCAAAACGCACGGCACGGATGATGCGCACCGGGTCTTCGCGGTAGCGCGTGGCGGGGTCGCCAATCATGCGCAGCAGCTTTTTCTTCGCGTCCTGGATGCCCTTGTGGTAGTCCACCACCACCTGGCGCTCCGGGTCGTAGTACATGGCGTTGACGGTGAAGTCGCGCCGCGTGGCATCTTCGTCCTGCGGGCCCCAGACGTTGTCGCGCAGCACGCGGCCCGAGGCATCCACGGCGTGCTGCATGCCGGCGAGCTGGTGCTTGCTGGTCTTCTCGTTGCCGCTCACCTGGCCAGCCGCGGCGTTGTCCATGTAGGCACGGAAGGTGGAGACCTCGATCACCTCGTGCTCGCGCCCGCGCCCATGCACCACGTGCACGATGCGAAAGCGCTTGCCGATGATGAAGGCGCGGCGGAACAGCCCCTTGACCTGCTCGGGCGTGGCGTTGGTGGCCACGTCGAAGTCCTTGGGGCGCAGGCCCAGCAGCAGGTCGCGCACGGCGCCGCCGACGATGTAGGCCTCGAAACCGGCCTGCTTGAGCGTGTGCACCACGTCCACCGCGCGGCGATCCACCAGCTCGGGGTTGATGCCGTGCACCGAGGCGGGCACCTCCTCGCGCTTGCCGAAATGCGGCTTGCCGCGCGAGGTGCCGGGCGTGGATTTGCCCAGCAGTTTGTCGATGAACTTCTTGATCATGGGTGTGGAGTGAACAGGTCGAGTATGCGCCAGCCGCGTTCCTGCGCAAGGGCGCGCAGGCGGGCATCGGGGTTGGTGGCGACAGGGTGGTCGACTTTTTCGAGCAGCGGCACGTCGTTCATGGAGTCGCTGTAGAACGTGCTCTCCACGTCGCGCCAGGCGAGCTGCCGCTCGACCAGCCATTGTTCCATGCGCAGCACCTTGCCTTCGCGCATGGTGGGAGTGCCGGCAATTTCGCCGGTGTACCAGCCCGATTCGTCGCGTGCCAGCTGCATGGCCAGCAACTCGGGCACGCCCAGCGCCTGGGCGATGGGGCGGGTGACGAATTCGTTGGTGGCCGTGACGATGAGCACGGTGTCGCCCGCCTGCTGGTGCTGGCGCACCAGTTGCAGTGCCTCGGGCCGGATGGAGGGATGGATCACCTCGCGCATGAACTGCGCATGGGCCTGCGCCGCTGCCTCGGGGCCGCGCTGGCGCACGGCGTCGATGGCGAAGCGCACATAGTCGTGCACATCGAGCGTGCCGGCCTGGTAATGGGCGTAGAACTCGGCGTTGCGCCGCGCGAACTCGACCGGGTCGTTCCAGCCAATGCGGATGGTGAACTCACCCCACTCGTAGTCGGAGTCGAGCGGCAGCAGGGTGTGGTCCAGGTCGAACAGGGTCAGCCGCGGGCGATGGGTCTGGGTATCAGTCATTCATTCTTGGTGTGGAGAGGCCAGCAGCGGCAGCCACTGGCGCAGCCCAGGCCAGCGCTACCGCGCAAGGGCCGCCCCGCCGCGCCGGGAGCATCCCCTCTCTCGAATCGCGCAGCGATTCAAGAGAGGGGGGAAGGCGCCGAAGGCGACACAGGGGGGTGCTCATTCAGCCTCCAGCATGGCCTTGAGCAACGGAATGGTGATCGCGCGCTGGGTGCGCAGGGCATATTGGTCCAGCTGGTCCAGCAGATGCATGAGATTGCCCAGGTCGCGTGAGAAGCGGCTGAGCATGTAATCCATCACCTCGTCGCCCAGGAAGATGCCGCGTGCATCGGCCTCCTGGCGCAGCACGGCGCGGCGCGCGGTTTCGTCCAGCGGCTGGAGCTGAAACACATGGCCCCAGCCCAGGCGGCTGCGCAGGTCGTCGCGCAGCGGCAGATCCGCCGGGGGCAGGCTGCCTGCGGCCAGCACCCAGCGCTGCGAACCGCTGCCCGGGCTGATGGCATTGACGAACCAGTTGAAAGCCACCGCCTGCTGGGCGCTGGAGTACAGGTGCACGTCGTCGAGCAGCACGGCGGACCAGCCTTCGTCGAACTCCGGGGGTTCGTGCGTGCCCGCATCGAGCCAGCCCACACTGCCCCCCTGCTCGCGCAGCGCGGCGCCCACGGCCTTGAGCAGGTGCGATTTGCCACTGCCCGCCTCACCCCACAGGTAGGTGGGCACGGGCGAACGCGTGGCCTGACTGCTGCCCGCGCCGGCCCACAGGCGCAGGTGCTGCAGGGCCGCCTCGTTCGGGCCGGCAAAGAAATTGGCCAGCGTGGGCCCGGTAGCCAGGCCGATGTCCAGGGCCAGTTGTTTCATGCGCGGCATCCAGGCCACAGGGGGAACCCTTGGGCAATCGGAACGGCAGCGGTACGCGGGCAGAAAATCGGCAGCATCTCAGATGAATGGAGGGGCCCCTACCGGCGAGCGACCGCGGCGGCGGCCCGTGGCTTGCGATGGGCGCTTTGGGGCTGGCCCGCGCGCATTGGGGTGACAATGCAGCGGATTTTAGTCTGCCTGCAAGCCCATCGGCGTCCCCTGCACTGCCTTTGCCATGTCTCCTGCCCCTGCAACGTCCCGACGACTTCCGGCCAGCATCTGGGCACTGGGCCTGGTGAGCCTGCTGATGGACGTTTCGTCCGAACTCATCCACAGCCTGCTGCCGGTGTTCATGGTCACCGTGCTGGGTGCCAGCATGCTCACCGTGGGGCTGATCGAAGGCGCCGCCGAATCCACGGCCCTCGTCGTGAAGGTATTTGCTGGCGCCCTGAGCGACTGGTGGGGGCGCCGCAAGCCCCTGGCCATCATGGGCTATGGCCTGGGCGCACTCTCCAAGCCCCTGTTTGCGCTGGCCACCACCATGGGCATGGTGGTGGTAGCCCGCCTGATCGACCGCGTGGGCAAGGGCATCCGGGGCGCCCCGCGCGATGCCCTGGTGGCCGACATCGCGCCGCCCGACATGCGGGGGGCGGCCTTCGGGCTGCGCCAGTCGCTCGACACCGTGGGTGCCTTTCTCGGGCCGGTGCTGGCCATGCTGCTGATGCTGCTGTGGGCCAATGACTTCCGTGCGGTGTTCTGGGTGGCCGTGGTGCCTGCCGCGCTCTGCGTGGCCTTGCTGGTGTGGGGCGTGAAAGAGCCGGAGCGCCCCGCCGGCACGCCGCGCACCAACCCCATCCGCCGGGACAACCTGCGTCGACTTTCGCCCGCCTACTGGAGCGTGGTGGCGCTGGGCGCCATCTTCACCCTGGCGCGTTTCAGCGAGGCCTTTCTGGTGCTGCGCCTGCAGCAGGGCGGCCTGCCGTTGGCCCTGACGCCGCTGGTGCTGGTGGCTATGAACCTGGTTTTTGCCCTGGGAGCCTACCCGCTGGGCAGGCTGTCGGACCGCATGCGCCACAGCACCCTGCTGGCCTGGGGGCTGGTGGCGCTGATCGCGGCCGATGCACTGCTGGCCTGGAGCGATCGCGGCGCCATCGCCTGGCTGGGCGTCGCACTGTGGGGGCTGCACATGGCGGCCACCCAGGGACTGCTGGCCACCATGGTGGCCGACACCGCCCCGGCCGACCTGCGCGGCACCGCCTACGGCATGTTCAACCTAGTGTGCGGCGTCTCGCTGCTGGCGGCCAGCGCACTGGCGGGCCTGCTGTGGGACCGCCTGGGCGCCGCGGCCACCTTTGGCGCAGGCTTGGTGCTGGCGAGCCTGACGCTGGGCGGCGTGCTGCTGCTGGCGGCGCGCGGCATCCTGACGCCGCGCCCGGGGTAAGAACGCGCTCCAAAGCGCCCCGCCGGTGCCTGCCCCTTAAAATCCCCGGATTCGAGCCCCATGTGGGGGCCCACCAGCACGACACCATCCATGAGCACCTCTGCCCCCTCCTCCACTCCCCTGTCCTACAAGGATGCCGGCGTTGACATCGACGCGGGTGACGCCCTGGTCGAACGCATCAAGCCCCTGGCCAAGAAAACGATGCGCGAAGGCGTGCTCGCCGGTATCGGCGGCTTCGGCGCGCTGTTCGAGGTGCCCAAGCGCTACCAGGAACCGGTGCTGGTTTCCGGCACCGACGGTGTGGGCACCAAGCTCAAGCTGGCCTTCGAGTGGAACATGCACGACACCGTGGGCATCGACCTCGTGGCCATGAGCGTGAACGACGTGCTGGTACAGGGCGCCGAGCCGCTGTTCTTCCTGGACTACTTCGCCTGCGGCAAGCTCGATGTGGACACCGCCGCCGCCGTGGTGGGCGGCATCGCCAGGGGCTGCGAGCTGTCGGGCTGTGCGCTGATCGGTGGCGAGACGGCCGAGATGCCCGGCATGTACCCGGCGGGCGAATACGACCTGGCCGGCTTTGCCGTGGGTGCGGTCGAAAAATCCAAGATCCTGACCGGCAAGGATGTGCAGCCCGGTGACGTGGTGCTGGGCCTGGCGTCGAGCGGCGTGCACTCCAATGGCTTCTCGCTGGTGCGCAAGTGCATCGACCGCGCTGCCGGCAACCTGCCCGCCACACTGGACGGCAAGCCATTCAAGCAAGCCGTCATGGAGCCCACCCGCCTGTACGTGAAGAACGTGCTGGCCGCGCTGGCCGCCCATCCGATTAAGGCCCTGGCCCACATCACCGGCGGCGGCCTGCTGGAGAACATTCCGCGCGTGCTGCCCGAAGGCACGGCAGCGCATCTGAAGAAGGGCAGCTGGCCCCAGACCGAGCTGTTCGCCTGGCTGCAGAAAACGGCCGGCATTGACGACATCGAAATGAACCGCACCTTCAACAACGGCATCGGCATGGTCGTGGTGGTGGATGCGGCCCAGGCAGAAGCCACCGCTGCCACGCTGCGCGCGGCCGGCGAGCAGGTCTACACCATTGGCGCCATTGCGCCACGCGGCGAAGGCGCTGCCGTGGTGGTGGCCTGACGTGAAGGAACACCCCCCTGAGCCGCTTCGCGGCTTCCCCCCGCTCTCGCAGCACATAGCGCTGCGGGCCGGGGGACGACGCCAGCGCCGCGCGGCGGCCCTTGCGCGGCGTCCGCTGGCCTCGGCCGCGCTGGTCTCAGGCACGGGTGACACGCAGCACCGTGGCTGACCAGTCCCGAACCTTGCTGCACGCGCCTGCCACACGTGGCGTGCTAGTGGCCAGCTATCTGCTGATGGCAGGGGTGCTGCTGCTGGTGATGTGGCGCGGCCTGCTGCCCGGTCTGCTGTGCGTGTGCCTGGGCTTTCTGCTCACCCGGGCCTTCACCGGCTGGCTGACCCGCCTGCGGCGCGGCCCAACGCCGCCCGTGGCACCGAGGGAGGCCCAGGTGGCCGCCGCCGCACTGGTGATGCTGTTGCCACTGGGCCTGCTGGCACTGGGCCTGACGCATTCGCGCGGCTATATCGTCGAGGCCCCGCAGCAATACCGGGAGCTGCTGGAGTACATGGCCGTCACCGTACGGGAGCTGCGCCTCAAGCTTCCGGCCGACTTTCCGCTGCAGTTGCCCGAGGGGGCGGCCGAAATCCAGCGCACCATTGCCAATTACCTGGGCGCCAAGGCGGGCGCGCTGGCCCTGGCCGGGCGCGCCTGGCTGGCCGGGCTGCTGTTTGCCTACGTGGGCCTGATCATTGGCGCGCTGGCCGCCGTGCGCAAGGCGGCACCCGCCCAGGGCCCGCTGGCGGTGGCGCTGGCGCAGCGCATCACGCTGTTTGGCGAGGCGTTCCGCCAGATCGTGGCAGCGCAGTTCTGGATCGCGGCGTTCAACACCCTGCTCACCGCGCTGTTTCTGTTGTTCGTGCTGCCCTACTGGGGCCTGCAACTGCCCTACACGCCGGTGCTCATCACCTTCACGTTCGTGGCCGGGCTGGTGCCCATCGTGGGCAACCTGGTGTGCAACGTGGTCATCACCATCGTGGGGCTGTCGGTGTCGCCGCTGGCCGCCGCCGCCTGCCTGGGCTTCCTGATCCTGATCCACAAGGCCGAATACGTCATCAACGCCAAGGTGGTGGGGCGTCGCACGCAGATGGGCGTGTGGGAGCTGCTCAGCGTGATGTTTGTGGCCGAGGCGGTGTTCGGCCCGGCGGGGCTGGTCGCCGCCCCCCTGTGCTACGCCTACCTGAAGAAAGAACTGGTGGCAGCGCGGCTGGTATAGCGGTCATTCGGCGGGAATCCGCCGGGTGCGCAGCGAGAAAGAACTACAAAAACAATAGCTGCTCGCGCTTTCTGCACAAGCGCAGAAGGCTAATATGACTAGATTTTTCTGAACTGGCGCGCGACAAATGCCCAGACCAGTGCCGACGCATCAGGCCCTGCGGGGTCGCTGTAATGCATGCCCGGCGCACCGCCGCTCCAGGCATGGCCCAGACCCACGATTTCTCGCAGCGTGACCTGCGCACGGCCGCGCGCCTTGAACTCGGTCACCCGCACCGCATGGCGCTTGCCCCGCTGCAAGGTGCGCACCGGGCCGGCCCGTGCGCCCAGGGGCTGCGCCCACAGCACCGCCGTGGCCGCCGCGTTGCGCACCGAGACCACGGGGTCTGCGTCGCCATGCAGGATCAGCAACGGGGGCAGCCGCGCAACGCCCCCCCCTTCGGCGGCCAGCGCCCGGGGCGGATCGGGCAGGTGCGCCTCGCGCCGCCCGTGCATGGCCGCCATGGCGGTGGCTGCGGATTCGGCCGAACCGGGCGCCACGCCCGAATGCATGGCCACGGCACAGAACCGGTCGGGGTAGCGCGCCGCCATCAGCGCCGCCATGCTGGCACCGGCCGACAGGCCGGCCACCGCCACACGGGCCGTATCCACGGGGTGGCGCCGGGCCACCAGGTCGATCGCCGCCAGCAGTGTCGCCGCCTCGGCGTCGGCCTTGCCGCTGCGGCGATCAAACCAGTTCCAGCAGCCGTGGGCATTGGCGATGCGCTCCTGCTCGGGGTAGAGCACCAGAAAACGATGGCGCGCCGCCAGGCGGTTCATGCGCGAGCTGGCCACCAGGTCACGCCCGGTCTGACCACAGCCGTGCAGCATCACCAGCAGGGGCAGCTTCTCGCCCGAGCGCAGCACCAGCCCCGGCGGAACATACAGGTGAAACCGGCGCGCACCCGCAGGGCCGGGAGCAATGCCGGCAATCCACTCTCCGCTGGCAGGCGGCGGCTTGCGCGGCGTCCGGGCCACGGGCGTCGCTTTGGGCAGGGCACGGGACACCGCCACCGCCTTGGCACGCACAGGTTTGTTCACCCGCGCAAAGGCCTTGAGGTTGCGCCGGTAGGCACGTGTCAAGGCGGACAGGGAAAACAGCGGCGAGCGACGGGACATGGGTGGCGTGGGCTCCATCAGGGAAAACCCTTGTCACCTTAACAGCTTACGGGCCATCGCGTCTTTCGCTCTATTTTTTTGATAGCTTATGCCGCTTTATTCATAGGCCTCCAGGCGTGACTGAACCATGATCCTAAAAACGGCAGTTGGATGCGCCCGCCGGTGCCGTGATCGGGGTGCCAGGCAAGACGCTACGACGCTGCGGGCTCCTGCCCGCAAGGAGGAGCAACGCCGCATGGCGCCCCGAGCGCGGTGCTGGCGGGTGCATAGCACTCTCACCCATCGGGTGAACACCATCGGAGCCATCCAACCTTGATTTCATGCAGCTTGGCAAGGGATACAAAGCGGTCAACTGCCGTTTTTAGGATGATTCATGCAAGCCCCGTCCGGCGGTTGCCGTGCCCCGCGCCAAGGGATAGCCGAGCGCGCCACGCGGTGCATGCGTGCCACTACCTACGCGCAGCAAAAACCCCATGCCATGCGTTACCATCTCCGAGCGCTGCCCGACGGGGGCAGCAGCGGTCAGGCATGCCGTCACAAGCCATGCGTGCCCGCACCCATTGACATACCAACCTAGGAGACCCCGCACATGACCATCCTCGTCGCATACGTGCCCCGCCCCGAAGGCCGGGCCGCACTGGACAAGGGCATTGAAATCGCCAAGCGCCGCCAGGAGCCACTGCTGGTGGTGAACGCCGGCCCGGGAGGCCAGCAGGAAGACGCATCGCTGGCGGCCGGGTACGAGGTGGAGCAGGTCGAAGCCCTGCTGGAAGCGCAGGGCATCACCGCCGAATTCAAGCAGTTTGTACGGGGCAAGAGCGCCGTGGACGAAATCAACGAACTGGTCGAGTCGCGCGACATCTCCGTTCTCGTGATCGGCCTGCGCAAGCGCACCGCCGTGGGCAAGCTGCTGCTGGGCAGCGTGGCACAGGAACTGCTGATGACGGTGTCGTGCCCGGTGCTGTGCGTCAAAGCCTCCGGGGCCTGACACAACGCTATTGAATCCGTCGCAAAAAGCGCTTGCCTGGCAAGCGCTTTTTTCATTTCAGGCGCACCGCTCAGAGCGCGCGGCGCAGGGCACTGACCCGCTCGGCGATGGCATCGAGATCCAGCCCGTCTTCGGCACGCGCCAGATACGTCTCCAGGTCCTTCACCGCCTGCACGATATGGCCGCATTCGGCGTGGGCCAGGCCCCGGTCGCGCCACTCGACCCAGGCCTCGGGCAACAGCACGATGAGGCGGTCCTGCACCGCAATCAGACGGGGCCAATCCTGGCTGGCTTGGTGCACCTCCTTGAGGTTGCGCAGCATGCGCGCAATGATCTCGCGGGGCTGCGCGGCCTGCAGGTACAGGCCCAGCGGCACGTCGTCCAGCCCCTGCGACTCCGCGCCACGCCGGAAAGGCATCAGGCGCTCGGACAGTTCTTCGCGCGAGAGCGACTGCCCGGTGAACGGATCCATCAGCACCTGGCCCCCGGGCAGCAGCGCCTTGACCATGAAATGCCCCGGAAACGCCACCCCGCGCACCTGCAGGCCCACGCCCTGGGCCAGCTCCAGCCAGAGCACACCCAGGCTGATGGGGATGCCGCGGCGCGTGTGCAGCACGGCATGGAGGTAGCTGTTTTCGGGGTCGTAGTAGTTGTTGACGTTGCCACCAAAACCCAGGTCGGCAAAGAAAAACTGGTTGAGCACGCGCAGGCGCTCCAGGGCCGGGGTATCGGGCCCCAGCCGCCGCTGCAGGCGCGCGAGCAGGTGGTCCATCTCGCCCAGCAGCTGCTGCACATCGCAGCCGGGGTACTCGTCCTGGGCGATGCTGGCCGCCGCTTCCAGCAACGGAAAGCCGTCATCACTCTGCACCAGGGCGGCAAAGTATTCCAGCGGGGTCGGCACGGTGAAATGCAGCGTCATGGCCTTGGAACGTCGAGACGATCTTGGTGTCAGCGCCGCAGCATGGCCCGCAGCTTCAGTCCACCGACCCACAGGGCCCCGAAATAGATCGCGGCAGCGCCCAGCACCACCAGCGCCAGCAGGCCGACGCGCTGCAGGCTCTGGCCGCGCATCTGTATCCAGGCGAAGTGCTCTGTGGCCCAGAGCAGAAACACCGCCATCAGCGCGCTGGCCGCCAGCACCTGCAGGCCATACAGCCACCAGCCCGGCCCGGGCACAAAGCTGCGCCGCCGCAGCAGGCCCACAAGCAGCCACAGCGCATTGACCAGCGCCCCCAGCCCGATCGACAGCGCCAGCCCGGCATGCGCCAGCAGCGGCACCAGGGCCACGTTGAGCAACTGCGTGATGACCAGCACCGCAATGGCGATCTTGACCGGCGTGCGGATGTCCTGGCTGGCATAGTAGCCTGGCGCCAGCACCTTGATGGCGACCAGCCCGAGCAGCCCCGCGCCATAGCCTGCCAGCGCCACGGCGATCTGGCCGACGTCGCCGTCGGTGAGCTTGCCGTGGTGGAACAGTGTGGCCACCAGCGGCTGGGCAAAAGTGAGCAGCGCCACGGCGCAGGGCACGGCCAGCAGCACCACGATGCGCAGGCCCCAGTCGAGCATGGCGGAATACTTTTGCGCATCGCCCGCCGCCTTGGCCGACGCGAGCTGCGGCGTGAGCACCACGCCCAGCGCCACGCCCAGCAGCGCGGTGGGGAATTCCATCAGCCGGTCGGCATAGAACAGCCAGGTCACGCTGCCCGGAGCGAGGTACGAGGCAATCTGCGTGTTGATCATCAGCGACACCTGCGCCACACCCACGCCCAGCAGCGCCGGCGCCATCAGCGCCAGAATGCGGCGCACGCCCGGCTCGTTCCAGGCAGCGCGGATGGCGCCCCAGGTCACGCCGATGCGTGGCAGCAAGCCCAGACGGCGCAAGGCGGGCACCTGCACCGCCAGTTGCAGTACGCCGCCGAGCATCACCCCGCCGGCCATGGCAAAGATGGGCTCGATGGCGCGTGCGGCCAGCAGCGGTGCACCCAGCCAGGCAGCGGCAATCATGCACAAGTTCAGCAGCACCGGGGTGGCGGCCGGCACGGCAAAGCGCTTCCAGGTGTTGAGCACCCCCGCCGACAGCGCCACCATCGACATGAAGCCGATGTAGGGGAACATCCAGCGCGTCATCAGCACGGCGGCGTCGAAGCTCTCGGGGTTCTGGCGCAGGCCGCTGGCCAGCAGCCAGACCAGCAGCGGCGCGCCCAGCACGCCCAGCACGCAGGTCAGCAGCAGGGCCCAGGCCAGCACCGTGGCCACGCTGCGGATGAGCCGCTGCGTGGCCTCTTCACCGTTCTGCGTCCGGGAGGCAGCCAGCACCGGCACGAAAGCCTGGCTGAAGGCGCCCTCGGCAAACAGGCGGCGGAACAGGTTGGGGATGCGAAAGGCGACATTGAAGGCATCCGTCAGGGCATTAGCCCCGAAGGCCGAGGCCATCAGCAGGTCGCGCACCAGCCCCGTCACACGGGAGGCCAGGGTCAGCAGGGAGACGGTGGAGGCGGCTTTGAGCAGGGTCACGGCGCCGAGTGTATGCGCTGCGCCCGGCCACCGGGCTGCGGGGTGGCTGTACGCCACTGGCCGCGCTGGGCTATAATCGCTGGCTCTGCTGACATCATCCTCAGACACAAGGAATATCCAAAATGGCATCTACCAAGCCCAAGAAGAAGAACCCGCGCCTGGCGTCGGGCCGCAAGCGCGTCCGTCAGGACACCAAGCTCAACGCTGCGAACACCTCGCTGCGCTCCAAATACCGTACCGCTGTCAAGAACGTCGAAAAGGCTGTTCTGGCTGGCGACAAGACCAAGGCGGCCGAACTGTTCGCCAAGATGCAATCTGTGGTGGACAACGTCGCCGACAAGGGCATCTTCCACAAGAACAAGGCTTCTCGCGACAAGAGCCGTCTGTCTGCCAAGGTGAAAGCCCTGGCACTCGCAGCCGCTTAATTCACCGCCTGCCTCGGCAGGCAAACAGCCCGGGTGGCCCCGCCACCCGCCGTTTGTAACGGGTGCGCTGTCCGCAGATGAAGAAACCGCCTCCGGGCGGTTTTTTCGTTTCCCGGGTGTGCCATGGGCTTGGTACATTGCGCTGGCTTACCGGGCCCCTGCAATGTTCCTGCGCCAAAAATCAGTCTTCAACGGATTCAGCTTCGAGTTTCTGGACGATCACCGGGCACGGCTTGGAGATTTCAGCTATGCGTGGTTTGCACAGGCAAAAAACGCCCGTCTGCGCGCCTACTCGGACAAGGACGCTGCCAAAGGCGACATCCGGATGAGCTTGCTGGGCCGCTCATGGAGGATTCGCCACCTTTATCTGAACCGCGGATACCTGAGCGATATCCGCTACACCCTGGAAACCGCCGACGAAACCCTCCACGCACAAGTGGATGTGCTTGCCAACACCGCCGGGCAACGGCTGCCGCGCATTGTCATGACGCATCCGATACCGGCAGAACTGGGGACCTCCTCGCGCTGGTTCAAGAAACGCTTCAGCCTGACCGACAGCGCCACCGATCAACCGATGGGCTGCATTCGCGAACCCTCTGTCATCGCCACCCGGCGTGAACTCCTGATCGACCTGCCAGGATTGGAGCCCCCTGTGGCCGCGTTTTTGGGCATCGTGGCACTGATCGTGCGCTACTGAGCACGAAAACCAATACTCAGGATTTGGGAGGCACGTCAGGCAGCAGGCAGGCCTCGACCAATTGCAGCTCGTTGTCGCGCGCGAAGTTCATGACGAAATCCCAGGCCATGGGCTCGTGGTCGCGCAGGGCCCGGTTGACCACCACGCACTTGACGCCATTGAGCGTGGTGGGAATGCACCAGGGCGAATAGCTCAGGTGGCTGCCCGGGCGGGCGCCGCCGGGGCGAAAACTGCTCATGACCCCTGCCAAACGCTCGGCCCAGTCGCTCGGGCGGAAGGTTTTTCCGCTGTGCGTGATGCCCTGGATGAAAACTTCTTTGCTGGAAGGGGTGACCATCGGGTAGTGGTGGGTTAGGGACACGGTGCAGGATCGCTGCTTGTTGCGTCGCAACACGGCATTCTAACTCTTATATAAGAGTTTACCGACGCTGAACTTACATGCCACACGACCTGGCGGCGCATTGCAGTGATGCGCAATCGTCACCAACCCCGATGGGCACACGCCCTAGAATCGGTTCTCGCTTTTTCAGGGCCGCACCGGTTGTGGCCCGTTACCTGCCCTGTCTGGAGAACCCTGCATGACCGCTTTCATTGAGGCCGCCTCGCCCCACGTGATGAACACCTACGGCCGCGTGCCCATCGCGCTGCAGCGCGGCCAGGGCTGCCGTGTGTGGGACATCAACGGCAAGGAGTACCTTGACGCGCTGGGCGGCATTGCCGTCAACACCCTGGGCCACAACCATGCCCGGCTGGTGCCCGCGCTGCAGCACCAGCTCACGCAGCTCATTCACACGTCCAACTACTACCACATCCCTATGCAGGAACAGCTGGCGGCCAAGCTGGTGGAACTGTCGGGCATGCAGAACGTGTTTTTCTGCAACTCGGGCCTGGAAGCCAACGAGGCCGCGCTGAAGATCGCGCGCAAATACGGCCACGACAAAGGCATCGACAAGCCCGAAGTGGTGGTGTACGAGAAGGCCTTCCATGGCCGCTCCATCGCCACGCTTTCGGCCACAGGCAACCCCAAGGTACAGGCAGGCTTTGGCCCCCTGGTGGAGGGCTTCATCCGCGTGCCGATGAACGACATCGAGGCCATCCGCAAGGCCACCGAGGGAAACCCCAACGTGGTGGCGGTGTTCTTCGAAACCATCCAGGGCGAGGGCGGCGTGAACCCCATGCGCGTCGAGTACCTGCAGCAACTGCGCCAGCTGTGCAACGAGCGCGACTGGCTGATGATGATCGACGAGGTGCAGTGCGGCATGGGCCGCACCGGCAAGTGGTTTGCGCACCAGTGGGCGGGCATCCTGCCCGACGTGATGCCGCTGGCCAAAGGCCTGGGTTCGGGTGTGCCCGTGGGCGCTGTGGTGGCGGGCCCCAAGGCCGCCAGCGTGCTGCAGCCGGGCAACCATGGCACCACCTTTGGCGGCAACCCGCTGGCCATGCGTGCCGGCGTGGAAACCATCCGCATCATGGAAGAAGACGGCCTGCTGCAGAACGCCGCCACCGTGGGCGCGCACCTGCAGGCCGCGCTGCGGCGCGAGCTGGGCGGCCTGGTCGGCGTGAAGGAGGTGCGCGGCCAGGGCCTGATGATTGGCGTGGAGCTGGCCAAGCCCTGTGGCGTGCTGGTGCAACGCGCGGCCGATGCCGGGCTGCTCATCAGTGTGACCGCCGACAGCGTGGTGCGCATCGTGCCACCGCTGATCCTCACCACCACCGAAGCCGACGCCATCGTCGCGCTGCTGACGCCCCTGGTCAAAGCCTTTCTGGCGGAATGATTCCGCCAAGCGAGACAGCCATGAAACACTATCTGCAGTTCAACGACTTCACCGCCGACGAATACGCCTACCTGTTCGAGCGCGCCGCGCTGATCAAGAAGAAATTCAAGTCCTACGAGAAGCACCACCCGCTGGTGGACCGCACGCTGGCCATGATCTTCGAGAAGGCCAGCACCCGCACGCGCGTGAGTTTCGAAGCAGGCATGTACCAGCTCGGCGGCAGCGTGGTGCACCTGACCACGGGCGACAGCCAGCTCGGCCGCGCCGAGCCGATTGAAGACAGCGCCAAGGTCATCAGCCGCATGGTGGACCTGGTGATGATCCGCACCTTCGAGCAGACCAAGATCGAGCGTTTTGCGCAGCATTCGCGTGTGCCCGTCATCAACGGCCTGACCAACGAATTTCACCCCTGCCAGATCCTCGCCGACATCTTCACCTTCATCGAGCACCGGGGCTCCATCCAGGGCAAGACGGTGGCCTGGGTCGGCGACGGCAACAACATGGCCAACACCTGGCTGCAGGCCGCCGCGCTGCTGGGCTTCAAGGTGCATGTGAGCACACCCCAGGGTTACGAAGTAGATGAAAAATTGGCCGTTGGGGCAGGCGGGACAAGCGCTGGCAGCTATCAATTTTTTAGCGATCCGCTCGAAGCCTGCAAGGATGCAGACCTCGTCACCACCGATGTGTGGACCAGCATGGGCTACGAAGCCGAGAACGAAACGCGCCGCCTCGCGTTCGCCGACTGGTGCGTGGACCAGGAGATGATGGCCGCCGCCAAGCCCGACGCCCTGTTCATGCACTGCCTGCCCGCGCACCGGGGCGAGGAAGTGGAAGCCGACGTCATCGACGGCCCCCAATCCGTCGTCTGGGACGAGGCGGAAAACAGGATGCACGTGCAGAAGGCGCTCATGGAGTACCTTCTGCTCGGCCGTGTTGCATGAAGTGCAACGCGGTGGCGCGCCAGCGCCAGCGGACTGTTTCGGCGCAGGGTCATATCCGCGCAGCGGATGTGAAGCAGCCATAGGCTGCGGGCCGCAGCCAAAATCGCATGCACGTGCAGAAGGCACTCATGGAGTACCTTCTGCTCGGCCGCGTGGCGTGAAATAACGGGGCAGCACGGCGTCGGCAGTCCAAAAGGTTCGGCACCGCTCCCTCATCTGCGCTGCTGCGCCCCCAGCATCACTCGCACTGCTGAAAGCGCGGGCACTCTTCCACCACATGGATTGCCGTCAGTGTGTTCTCGCCATCCATGTGCCGCGCGGTGAACCGGACCCAGGCGCCCTCGGAAATGCCCGCCAGCAGCGCCGGATCGGCCACCCGGAAAACCTGGGTGGTGAACGGAATCTTCGCGCGCGGCAGCAGCTTCAGACGGACGTACCGCTGGCCACCGGCCTCCTGGCCGACGGACACCAGACGCGCCCGCGTGAACACCGGTGCGGCCGGCTCCTGCACCTGTTTGGGCGCGGCGGACTGGGCAACTGCTTGGCCCGTCACCGCCAGGGTGACAGCAACCGCCAGCCCCACCGGCACCAGACGCGTCACCCACGGCCTCATGGTCAAATTTTGCTCCATCATGCGGCCCTCCTTTGCGTGCCGTGCACGCCGTCGGTCGATCAGAACGCCCACGCCCCCAGCTGGTAGTAGTCGAACCCGCTGGTGCGCCCGCCCAGGCATTGGGCGAGGAAGTCCTCGGTCTTGCGGTACATGGCGAGGTTGTTGCTCCACTTCTGGTTGCCGTGGCCGTCGCCGGTGAAGGTGAGGTACTCCACCTCCTTGCCCGCCTGGCGCAGCGCGGCCACCATCCGTTCGGACTGTTCCAGCTTCACGCGCGGGTCGTTCACGCCGTGCATGATGAGGATGGGCTTTTGCGCATGGGCGGCGCGGAACAAAGGCGACTTGGCGTCCATGCGCGCGCGGTCTTCCGGCACCGCCGGGTTGCCGACATAGCGGTGCCACCACGGCAGGCTCAGCTCCCAGTACGGTGGCGCGGTTTCCAGCAGGCGTGCGATGTCCGTCACGCCCACCATGTCCACCGCGCAGGCAAACACTTCCGGCGTGAAGGTGGCGCCCACCAGCGCGGAATAGCCGCCATAGCTGGCCCCATAGATGGCCACGCGCTGCGGGTCGGCCACGCCGCGCTCAACGGCCCAGCGCACGCCGTCGATGAGGTCGTCGTGCATGCGGCCAGCGAATTCGCCCCTGGCTTTCTCCATGTGCGCTCGGCCGTAGCCGCTGGAGCCCCGGTAGTTGACCTGGAGCACGACGTAGCCCCGGTTGGACAGGAAGGCACGGCCCATGCCCCCATCGCCCCAGCGGTCGCGCGCCCAGGGGCCGCCGTGCACCATCAGCACCAGGGGCAGGCCCCGGGGCGCCACGCCCACAGGCAGGGTCAGGTAGCCGTGGATGGGCAGGCCGTCGCGTGCGGTATAGGTGATGGGCTCAACGGGTGCCAGCGCGTCCGCGATCAGGCTCAGCCGGCTCTCCCCCAGGAACTGGGGTGCACGCCCGTCGCGCAGCAGGTAGTTGCGCGTGCCCCGGTCGGTGGCCACGGACACGGTCAGCACACGGTCGCTGCGGTCGGCGCTGGTCACATGCACTTCGGCCGGCTGCGGGCCCGCCAGCGCGGCCAGGCGCGCTGCCAGGGCCGGGTCGAACACCTCGCGCGCCGGGTAGCCCGGCATGTAATGAACCACCAACGGCTGCTGCGTGCCACGGCTGAGCGTCACGCTGTCGAGGTCCACGTCGGGCGAGGCATAGACCAGCTCCTCGGTGCCGGTGGCGAGGTCCAGGCGCACCAGCGCCAGCTTGTCGCGGCCCCGGTTGGACAGCGCCCAGGCTTTGCGCCCGTCGTCGTGCAGACCGAAGATGCGCAGCCGGTCCCAGCGGCTCCACCGCGCCACCTCCGTCCAGCCGCCGGCAGCACCCGGGCGCTCCAGGAGACTCTGGTCGCCCTGCACCACCGTGCGCGCCAACAGGCGCCCGGCCCGGTCCACCCCCCACCAGACCACGTTGCCCGGGTTGGTGGCTAGCAGCGTGGGCGCGCCGCCGTCGGGGCTCACGCGGTACAGGTCGAAGACCTTCTTGTCGCGCTGGTTCGACGTGACGATGAAGTCGGACGAGCCCTCCACCGTTTCGGCGAGCTGCGATGCCGTGCGCGGCGCGGGCATGAGCTCGCGCAGCCCGGTGTCGGGGCCTTCGACCCGGCCAGCGTGGATGCGGGTGTTCTCGTCCCCGGTCGGGTCGGCGGTAATGGCAATCCAGCGGCTGTCGGCGCTGAAGCGGAAGGAGCGCGCACGGATGCGAAACGCCTTGGCATCGTCGCCATCCATGGACTTCACCCAGATCGCCGGCACCACACCATCGGTGCCGAACCAGGCGATGCGCTGCCCGTCGGGTGATACCCGGTAGCCGCCCGTGGACTGGCGGCTGGCCACGAAGTCGCGCACCGGCACCAGCTCGGGCAGCGCCCCGCCCACCAGCGCCGGGTGCGTGGGCCCGCTGGCGCAGCCCCCCAACAGCACAGAAGAAACCACCACCGCCCCCAGCCAAAACCTGTATCGCATCGCGCCCTCCCTTAGAACCTGTTCAAGATCTTTTCATGTGCCCACCATGATCCACGATTGTGAAATACTGCGCAGAAGTCCGCGCCACACTCTTTCGCCCGCATGCCCGCATCTCCCCACCCCTGCCTCACCTGCGGCGCCTGCTGCGCCAGTTTTCGCGTGGACTTCTCGGAGCATGAAACCCAGGAGATGGGCGGCGACGTGCCCGACGGTCTGGCGGTGGAAGTGACGGGCGGCACCCGCCGCATGCGCGGCACCGACCACAGCCCGCCGCGCTGCGCCGCGCTGACAGGCCAGGTGGGCCGCCAGGCGGCCTGTGGCATCTACGAGTGGCGCCCCTCGCCCTGCCGCGAGTTCGAGGCGGGCAGCGAGGCCTGCGACCGGGCGCGCCGCCGGCATGGGCTGGCGCCCCTCGATTTTTAAGAAAAAACGGCTCCAGCGCCCATTGGTCGGACGCTACCAGCTATTTTTTCAATAGCACTCGGAGTGCTGCCTGGAATCTGGAGCAGACCCGCGCCAGCGTGACCGGGAGGCCGAAAGACTCTCCGCGCTGTCAGCGCTTGGGCGCCATCCAGACGGGCTTGGCCTGCCCTGGGGCCTCTGCCGGCGCCCCGGGCTTGGTCGCACACCCGCCGCAATCGCTGCACGAACCGCACGACGGTGCCTTGCCCAGCGCGGGGCGCATCCGCCCCAGGCGCCTGCGCAGCGCGGCGGGCATCCAGTACCACAGGGCATACAGGGACGCCATTGCCACGATGGCGCCCACGATCAGGTCTTGCCACATGGTCAGCCCCCTCCCCAGGCCAGCGCCAGCCGGTACGTCAGCCAGCTGGCACCGTAGGCCAGGGCGAACAGGTAGGCCGCCATCAGCAGCGCCAGGCGCCATGAATCGGTCTCGCGCCGCACCGTGGCCAGGGTCGAGAGGCACTGCGGAGCGAACACGAACCACACCAGCAGCGACAGCGCCGTGGCCAGCGACCACTGCTGCGCGATCAGCGGCCCCAACTGCGCGGCCACGTCATCGCCCGAGGCCGACAGGGCATACACCGTGCCCAGCGCGCCCACCACCACCTCGCGCGCGGCCATGCCGGGCACCAGGGCCACGGCGATCTGCCAGTTGAAGCCCAGCGGCGCGAACACATGCTCCAGCGCCCGGCCGATCTGCCCCGCCAGGCTGTATTCGATGGCCGGTCCGGTGGCGCCCTCGGGCGGCGCAGGATAGGTGGACAGGAACCAGAGCAGGACCGTGAGTGCCAGGATGATGCCGCCCACGCGCTTGAGGAAGATGGCGGCGCGCTCGTACAGCCCCAGCGCCAGGTTGCGCAGGCTGGGCACGCGGTAGGGCGGCAATTCCATCAGCAAAGGCGTGGGCCGCACTTTGCCGCGCCAGAGCTTGAGCACCGCCGCCACGGCCATGGCGCCGAGGATGCCGCCCAGGTAGAGCGCGAACATCACCAGCCCCTGCAGGTTGAACCAGCCCGCCACGGTGCGCTCGGGGATGAAGGCGGCGATCAGCAGCGCATACACCGGCAGGCGTGCCGAGCAGGTCATGAGCGGCGCGATCATGATGGTGACCAGCCGCTCGCGCCAGTGCGTGATGGTGCGCGTGGCCATGATGCCGGGGATGGCACAGGCAAAGCTCGACAGCAGCGGGATGAACGAGCGCCCCGACAGGCCCACCGTGCCCATGAGCCGGTCGAGCAGGAAGGCCGCGCGCGGCAGGTAGCCCGAGTCTTCCAGCGCCAGGATGAAGAAGAACAGGATCAGGATCTGCGGCAGGAACACCAGCACGCCGCCCGTGCCGGCGACGATGCCGTCCACCAGCAGGCTGCGCAGCACGCCCTCGGGCATGCGGGCCTGCAGCCACTGGCCCAGCGCATCGACCGTGCCGGTGATGGCGTCCATGGGCGCCGCCGCCCAGCTGAACACGGCCTGGAACATCAGGAACATGGTGCAGGCCAGCAGCAGCGTGCCCCACAGCGGGTGCAGCACCACGCGGTCCAGCGCCTCGTCCACCTGCGGCAGCCCCTCGGGCTCGCGCACCGCCAGGCGCAGGATGCGGCGCGCCTCCTGCTGCGTGCGCAGTACCTGCTCCACGCCCTGCGGCTCCCAGGGCCGGGCGTGCACCGGCCCGGCGGGGCGCCAGCCGTCCAGCCACTGCAGCAGCTCGTGCGCGCCGCC
>JAANMV010001761.1_pt1 | contig 22974 bp, 20 predicted proteins | sample 7279661 | NCBI WGS metagenome assembly JAANMV01 (sample SAMN14094540, study PRJNA606508) | bioreactor metagenome | isolation source: A lab-scale SPAN reactor treating ammonium-rich wastewater day 121 | place: Ireland: Galway | collected 2017-05-16
GCAGCCAGCCCTGGCCGTCGATCCCGCCGGAGCCGATGGCGATCAGGCACTGGCGCAGGTTGTAGCCCTGCCCGCGCGGGTCCACGCCGGGGTTGAACAAGACGCTGATGCGGCTCTTCTGGTAGTCGGCCAGGACATCCATCCGCCACATGAGCGCGAAGGCGGCCAGCCCCAGCCCGACGATCAGCGCCAACTGCCACCACCGGGCGCCGCCCCACCAGAGCATCACCAGCCACACGCCGACGAACACCAGCGCCGTGCCCAGGTCGGGCTGACCGAGGATCAGCACCAGCGGCAGGCCGACCGCCATCAGGCTGCCGAACAGCACCTTGCCTTCGCAGGCCTCGGCCTCGTCCAAGGTGAAGTGCCTGGCCAAAGCCAGAACCACCGTCAGCTTGGCCAGCTCGGACGGCTGCAGCCTCACCGAGCCCAAACCGAGCCAGCTCCGCGCGCCGTTGACCTCGCGGCCGATGAGCAGGACCACCACCAGCAGCGCGACGCTCAGCCAGTAGGCGCCGCGGGCCAGGTCCGGGAAGTCGTGGTGGTCGAGCGTGTTGACCAGCAGGAGGCCTGCCAGGCCAATCAGCATCCACAGCGCCTGGCGCTGGACGTGGTACCAGGCCGGAGCCCCGCCGGTGCCCAGCGTGGCGCTGTACAGGACGGGCAGCGAGACGGCGCACAGCCCGGCGACGAAGGCCAACAGGAGCCAGTCGCAACGACGCAGCAGCCGGCGCTCGACGTACCCGCTCATGGCGTCTCATCCGGCGGCTCGCCGCCTTGCCGGCGCATCCGCTCGCGGGCGCGCTTGAGCCGGGCCAGGGTGGCGCTGGTCGGCGCCGCGCCGAGCGCCGGTGGCGAGACGCGCTCGGGCGGCCGGTCCGGCTCCACCTCGCTCGGGCCGCCCTCCAGCCGCTCGCGGCGCGCGGCGCGAAGGCGGGCGGTGACGCTGCCCGGCGCCTCGTCGACGGGCTGCTCCGCGGCCGCGTCCGACGTCTCCGGAGCACTCTCGGCCGGCGGCGGGAGCGGCGACACGGGTGCGGCGCGCCAGCCGGGCTTGTGCGCCAGCAGCCGGCTGGTGGCCCGCTCGAGCTCCGGCTCGACCGGACGCCGCGCGGCCCACACGGCGCGCAGCCGCCGTGGGTCGATCACCACCCGGCGCACGGCCACGTCGATGGGAAACAGGCACAGGGCCAGAACCAGGCAGACCGGCCAGACGTCGATGGGCGTGCGCGCGGCGCGGCCGCGGGGCTGGAAGACCGCCTCGGGAGCGCTCAACACCTCGCCGCCCGAGGCGGCGGCCAGACCGGCCAGCAGCGCCTCGTCGGTGCCGGTGGTGGCGTACTCGGGGGGGTAGGGCAGCGCCAGCCCGATGGTCTGCGAGCCGCTCTGATCGCCCTTCCCGCCGCCCACGTTGACTACCCAGACCCCGACCTGATCGGTCCCGAACCCGGCTTCGTACCGGCCCGGAGCGGTCTGCCGCACGTCCAGCTCGACCGCCTGACCGTCCGGCGCCACCGCCGTACCGCGGAGCGTCAACCCGTTGATGAACTCGCCGTCCTCGTCGACCGCGTCGATCACCAGCCGGGCCTCGCCCCGGCGCAGCGACCCGGTCGCGTCTTCGTCGCCGCCCTGAAAGCGCGACACCAGCCGTGCCTCGAACGGCCCGCGGCGGGCCCGACGCAAGGTCCAGCGCACGGTCTGCGACCAGAACTTAGCGTAGCCGTCCCAGCCCAGCCAGTCCACCGCCCACCGGGCCTTGCAGTCGCTGGTGAAGGCCACCGCCCGGCCCAGTCCGTACTGCCAGGCCGCCAGCACCGGATCCTTGTAGCGCTGCTCGGCGATCAGCCCGACCTCGGCGGTCGGCTTGGCCGTGGTCGCCACGTACCCGCGGAGCGGCGGCAGGGCGGCGATCCCCGCCAGTGGTTCGAGGTCGGTCACCAGCAGCGGCGTGAACCGTTTCTCGACCACCTGCGAGCGCGACGCCAGGACGGCCTCGCGGGTGAAGATGCGCGGCAGCCGGCTGGCGCGATGGGTCAGGTAGAACCGGCCTTTGCCCAGCCGGGCGACGTCCTTGAGGAACTTGACGTCGACGTCGGTCTCGCGGCCGAGGGCCACCACCGAGGTGGTGATCCGCCGGGAGGCCAGCGACTCGACCAGCTCGTGGCAGTGCTCCTGCTGCTCGCTGTCGGCCGCGTCGGCGAACAGGATGATGTGCTTGAGCTTGGTCGGCGCGGCCTCGATCATGGCCGCCGCCTTCTTCAGCCCGGCGTGGCAGTAGATCCCGCCGCCGCCGGCGCGAATGCGGGCGATCTCGTCGATCAGGAACTGCTTCTTGACCACGGGCACCAGGGCCGGGCCGGTCACCGGCTTGGCCACGCTGTCGGTGGCGATGACCGCCACCCGGTCGGTGGGTCCAAGCAGGCTGACCAGCGCGATGGCGGCCTCGTTGGCCATCTGGATCTTCTGCGTGCCGCCCTCGGTCATGGCCATCGAGCCGGACTGGTCGATCACCACCACCACTCCGACGTTCGGCAGGTGCCGCAGCTTGCGGATGTCCATGTCCACCGGCAGCGCGTCTTCCAGCGGCGTCTGGTAGTAGCCGCCGACGCCGTAGCTGTTGTCGCCGCCGATGGCCACCAGTCCGACGCCCAGGTCCCGCACCGCGCTGCGGATCAAGACCATCTGCCCGTCGGACAGATCGAGCGCGCTGACGTTGCTGAGGACCAGGCCGTCGTACCCCGCCAGGGCGGGCAGCGCCGCCGGCATCCCGGCCGGGCCGACCGCCTTCACGTCCAGCCCTGCCGCCCGCATCGCGCGGGCCAGATACGTCTCCTGGCCGGCGTCGCCTTCGACATACAGCACCTTGCGCCGGCCGCGGACGAAGGTGAAGGCCACCGCCCGGTTGTTGCGCCGGTCCGCGTCGGCGCCGGCTTCGACCTGGGCGCTGAACTCGTGGAAGCCGTCGTCGGCCAGGACCAGCGGCGGGAAGGCCACCACGTTCTTGCCGGGACTGAGCCGCGCCGCGGTCGAGGCGACGTAGACGTTGTCGCGCAGGAGGGTGAGCCTGGCCTCGGTGGTGGTGTCGCTGTGGACCACCACGCGCGGCTCGACGGTGTCGCCGCGCCGCGCCTCGCCGGGCAGCACCAACCGCTGAGCGACCACCTCCGAGTGCGCCTGAGGGCGCAGCGGGACGGTGTCGATGGGCACCTCCAGCGCGTCGGCCAGGCGCGCCTCGCGCAGCGCGTCGCCCAGATTCTCGTGGCCGTCGGTGAGCAGTACCAGCCGCCGTCGAGCGGTCGGCCGGGCGATGGCCAGGCCCAGCCTCAGCCCGGCCGAGAGATCGGTGAAGCTGGGCTCGGGCTGGCTGGCGACGTGCTCCAGCTCGAGCCGGGCGACGGGTGTCTGCTCGACCAGCGCGCGACGCGCGGTGACCACCACTCCGGCGGAATCGTCGGCGGCCATGGTCTGCCCGGCGCGGCGCACGAACTCCAGGGCCTCCTGCCGCTGCTCGTCGGCGACGCTCTCGGAGCGGTCGAGGACGTAGACCACGCTGGTGCCCTTGGCCGCGCGGACGAGCTGCAGACCGGACAGCGCGGCGATCAGGAGCAGCAGACCGGCGGCGCGGATAGCCAGCGCCCAGTGCCGGCGGCTGGGGGAGAGCCCGGCCAGGCTATGGCGCGCCAACCAGGCCAGCGGGACAAACAGAAGCAGCAGCGGCAGCGCCCAGGGCGAGGTGAACTGGACGCCGGGCATCACCGGATGCGCACGTTCAGGGCAGCGGACTGGAGTTCGCCCGTGGTGGACTTGACCACGTCACTGACGCGCACCTCGGCCAGGAATCCGCCGGCGCGGGAGGTCATCAGCAACGACTGCCCGTCGGTCACATCGGACACGGGCAGCGCGTACGGCTCGAACCAGTCGACCAGCTCGTTGAAATGGTAGACCTTGCCGCCGAAGTAGAGCTGTGGCGAGGTGAACGACCGAGGCGGGCTGGTCACCGAGGCGCCGAACAGCAGCCGCGAGTTGTCGAACGGCGTGCGCGACAGCCACTCCTGGATCCATCCGCCTTCGCCGTTCGGACCGGGGACCAGGATCTGGCCCTCGGCGCGGATACGGCGCGGCGCCACGGTGACGCCCGGCCCGCCGGGCACCAGTTCGCCCGTGGCCAGATTGCCGAAGGCCGCCAAACCGGTTACGGCGGCGTCGGCCGGTGGCTCCTCCGAGACCAGTTCGTGGCCGACCGTCACGCCGGGAGTCGTCTCGTCCGGGGCGGCGGCCATCTCGGTCGGCGCCGGCGGGGTGACCGGTGCGCCCTTCTCCACCGTGACCGGGGCGTCCTGGTCGGCCGGCGCGGCGGCCTTGTCTTCGGCCTTCGGCGCGGCTGCCTGGTCGTCGGCCTTGGGGGCGGCCTTGTCGGCGACGCCCTTGTCCGCGGCCTTGGCGGCGGCGGCCTTATCGGACGCGCCCTCGGCAGCCGCCTTGTCGCCGGACTGGTCGGCCGCCTTGTCGCCGGTGCCCGGCTGCCCGGTGGCGACCTGGACCGGGCGTCGGCCCGGCGCGCCGCCGCGCGTGCCGAAGGCGTATATACCGAAGGCCAGAGCACAGCCGATCATGCTCAGCATCAGTGGCCGCATCCCGGCGTCCGTTGCCCGACTGCCGACGAACGGGCCCACCACCGGAATGACCAGGGCCAGGACCACCGGCATGAAGCGGCTCAAGCCGGCCAGATCCGGCCGGTCGGCCGCCGCCCGCATGACCTGGATGGCGCCCAGCAGTTGAAACACCGCCAGCACGCCCACCGCGGCCATCTGCGCTGTACGAGGATCCATCACTCACCCTCCCCCTCGACGAGCCATCGCGTCGATGAAGCGGTCGAACAGGTAATTGGCGTCGTGCGGACCGGGACTCGCCTCCGGATGGTACTGGACGCTGAACACCGGCAGCGTCTCGTGCCGCATGCCTTCCACCGTCTGATCGTTCAAATTCTGGTGCGTGATGACCATTCCTGTGCCGGTCAGAGATTCCGGGTCGACCGCGAACCCGTGATTCTGAGAGGTGATCTCCACGTGACCGGTTTCGAGATCCTTGACCGGCTGATTCCCCCCGCGGTGACCGAACTTGAGTTTGAAGGTCGAGGCGCCCACCGCCAGGCCCAGCATCTGGTGGCCCAGGCAGATCCCGAACAACGGCATCTCGGCGGCCATCAGATCGCGCACCATCTGGTGGATGTAGGTCAACACCTCGGGATCGCCGGGGCCGTTGCTCAGGTACACGCCGTCCGGATCGAGCGCGAGGATCTCCGCGGCGGTGGTGTCGGCCGGCACGACCGTCACCCGGCAGCCGCGCGCGGTCAGCTCGCGCAGGCTGTTGAACTTCACCCCGCAGTCGACGCAGACTACCTGGTACAGGTGCCCGCCGCCGTCGTCCTCCTCGTCCACCGCGTCGAACAGCGACATCTGCTCCTCACCGCGCGCGCGGCGGGGCGACGGCCCGCTGCCGGTCCACACGTACGGCTCCGGTGTGGTGACCTCCTTGACCAGGTCCGCGCCGACGTACCGCGGCGCGGCGTCCAGCTTGGCCTTCAGACTGGCCGGGTCGAGATCGACGGTGGACAGGATCCCCATCATCGCGCCGGACATGCGCAACTTGCGCGTCAACGCCCGGGTATCGATCCCGTCGATGGCCACCACGTCGTGCAGCCGGAGGTAATCCTGGAGCGACATCTCGCTACGGAAGTTGGATGGGATGGTGGACAGCTCACGGATCAGGAACCCCGCCACGTGCGGCTTGAGGCTCTCGGCGTCGTCGTGGTTGATGCCGTAATTGCCGATCAGGGGGTAGGTCATGGTGACCATCTGCCCGTAGTAGGACGGGTCGGTCAAGACTTCCTGATAGCCGGTGATGGCGGTGTTGAAGCAGACCTCGCCGATGCTCTCCCCCTGCGCGCCGATGGCGCGCCCTTTGAACTCCGTGCCGTCGGCAAGGTACAGGATCGCGTCGTGGGCCATCGGTCTCACCATCCAGCACCGGATTCTAGCCCCGCGCGAGGTTGCGGTCAACCGACGGCTCAGGGAGCCGGAAGTAGGAAGGTCGGCAGGGCGGGCGTGGGGTGGAGCGTGCGCTCGAGGTCCGGGGCGAGCTCGTTGTCGTGGGCCCGGTCGGCCAGCTCGGCGGCGGCGGCGGCCACCAGTTGCGCGTCGCCGGCGGCCGCCTCGGTCACCAGCAGTGCCGGCAGCGTCGCGGCCGGGACGGTCAGGTTGGCCGGCGTCTCGAAGTACGCCGTCCCGCGCTCGCCGGCCACGGCGGTCAAGTAGCTGGCGTCGGGGTTGAGGCGCAGGAACCGGGCGCCCGCCGCGCGCCAGCCGTCATAGGTGCGCAGGAGGTGCGGGTGGTCGGCCGCCGCGGAAAGGTGGTCGCGGGCCGAGCCGAGGACCATCACCAGCAGTTCGGGCCGGTTGAGCAGGACCCGCGCGAAGTGACCGTCGCCGTCGCGTTGAGACCAGAACTCGGCGGCCTCGCCGGGGCCGAGGAGGTGCCGCGGCCGGACCCGCGGCAGCCCGCGCAGCGCGGACTCGGTCAGCAGCGAGGTGGGGTAGGCGAACCGGGTCGGCCCCGGGCCGGGCACCGGCATCGCCGCCGGCAGCACGTCGGCCTCGCTGACCGCGCCGTTGCGGTCCAGATCCAGGTAGAACGCGCCGCGCGGGCCCGGCGGGCCGACCGCGGCCGGGACCGGCAGCTCGGCCGACCAGGCCAAGAGGGTCATGTCCAGCCGCCCATCGGCGCCGCGCCAAGCGGGGTTGGGGCCGGACCGCCAGGTGCCCGGCAGCCCGGTCTGCGCGCCGTCGCCCAGCGGCGTCTCCCAGGTCGCCAGCCAGGCCACCGACTGGACCAGCCGGTCGTGTCCGGCCAGCGCACAGATGGCCTGGTTGCCCCCGTTGCTCCAGCCGATCACGCCGACGCGCCGGCTGATGGGCACCAGCGGCTGGACCACCTCGGCCAGCGACCGGCTGTCGTCGGCCCGCGTCTCGCCGCCGGCGAAGGCGATCACCTCGGCCGCCACCTGCGCGCTGCCCGGCCCACGCAAGTCGCCGACGCCGGCAACGCGGTCGGGGAAGCGGAACCGGACCTCGATCATGCCCAATGCAGCCAGCGGCGCGCCGAGCCGGCTGGGGTCGCCCTGGTCGAACCCGGGCGGGACGTGGACCACCACCGGTGCCTGCGGCCCGTACCGGCCGGCCTCAGGCACGGTCACCCGGACCACGATGCCGGTAGCTGCCGCGATCCGGCTGGGCAAGACCAGATCGACCTCGGTCACCGCCCGGCCTGGCGCGGCGAGCAGGACGGCCAGGATCAGGTGTGCCCCGGTCGGCCTCACTGCTGGTTGAGGCTCCAGTCGAAGTCGAGGTACTTGACCTGGTAGTCGCCGGCGCCGAGCCAAGCGCGGTCTTCCTCGGAGGCGATGTGCTGCTTGATGAACCCGGCCGGCCCGCCGGCGCGCTCGAAGTCGGCGGCGAACCATTGAAAGATGCGCGAGGCATAGAGGGTCCGGGCCTCGCGGTCGATCCGGTTCCGGGCGCGGTCGCTGGTCCAGCGGCGAGCCTGCTGGTCTAGTTGCTCGTCCAGCCGGTCGGCCAGGTACGCCTCGCCGCGCAGCGGCGGCCCGCTCTGGGCACCGTTGGTCAGCGCGGCGTGAACCCGCGCGTCGCCGGACTGGCGGATGCGCTTCTCCAGCTCATCCAAGGTCGTCTCGGCCCCGGCCAGCTTGAACCGCTGCTTGTCGAAGAAGCCCGGCACGGCGGCCACCTTGCGGACCGGCCAGTGATCGACCACTCCCTTCAGCACGAAGGCGTTGTAGGCATTGATCAGCACCGCCTGCCGAGCCTGGTCGGAGCCCTGCTTGTCCAACTCCACGTCGGCCAGGGAAGCCACGTAGGCGCCGAGCGCGGGATCGTCCTTGAGGGCGGTGTAGCTGACCAGGCCGTCCTTCACATGACGCTTCAGCAGGCCGTCATAGGCGGACTGATCGACCGCTCCCAGCGCCATCCCGGAACTCGCCACCGCCACCGCCAACCAACGCCACATGCTCGGCTCCTCAAACCATCGCGCGCCCGGGCATCCGCCCGCCGGAACGCCTGCCCGATCCAACGCTCGCCGGCCGCAAAGGTTCCTAGCCTCCGTCACGCCCCGGTAACGGCCGCGGGAAGTTGGCCCAGTAGACCGCCGCGCCGCCGGTCAGCACGCGCTCGATGTCCAGCGCCACCGTTTCGGACACCCGGTCCTGCGCCTCGACGGTGAAGGCGGCCAGGTGCGGGGTCAGGACCACGTTGGCCAGCGCCGCGAAGGGATCGTCCGCGCCGGGAGGCTCGACCGCCCGGACGTCCAGCCCGGCGCCGGCCAGGCGGCCGGAACGCAGCGCCTCAAGCAGCGCCGGCTCGTCGACGAGCTCGCCCCGCGAGGTGTTGATCACCACCGCGCCCGGCTTGAGCAGCGCCAGCCGCTCGGCCGACAGCAGGCCACGGGTCTCGGCGGTCATCGGCAGATGGATCGAGACCAAGTCGGCCCGCGACAGGACTTCCTCCACCGTGGCCAGTCGCTCGACCCCCGACTCGGTGGCCAGCGGCGAGGAATCGGGGAGGTAGGGATCGTGCCCGATCACGTTCATCCCGAAGGCGCGGGCCCGGAGCGCGACGCGGAAGCCGATCCGGCCGACGCCCAGCAGGCCGAGCACCTTGCCGTGGAGCTCGAAGCCGGTCATCGCCGCCCGCGGCCACTCGCCCCGACGGACGGCGCCGTCGGCGGCGACGATCCGCCGCGACACCGCCAGCATCAGGGCGAAGGTGTGCTCGGCGACCGAGACAGCGTTTTCCTCGGGCGTCGAGGTGACCACCACGCCGGCCGCGGTGGCGGCGGCCAGATCGATGTTGTCCAGTCCGGCGCCGTGGCGGCCAACCACCTTCAGCCGCGGCGCGGCGGCGAACAACTCGCCCACCACTCGGGTCTGGTTGCGCACCAGCAGCCCGTCGGCCTCGGCCACGGCGGCCAGCAAACGGGCGGGGTCGCGCCACAGGTCGTCGTCGCGGCGGACGGCGAACGAGGCCGAGAGCCGGCGCATGGCCGGCTCACCCACGCTCTCGGGCACCAGCACCACCATCATTCGCCTCGCAGCATCGCGGCGTAGTCCACCTCCCGGCCGAGGTCGATCGACCGGCTGGTATCCGGGACGGTGTGCGGGTACTTCTGCAACGCCCCGGTGTTGAACAACACGACGCGCTCATCGGCGGCGACCTCGCCGCGTTCGACCATCCCTTCCAGCACGCCCACGCAGGCCGCCGCCTCGGGGCAGAAGGCGATCCCCTCGCTGGCGGTGGTGTGGAGCATCCACTCCTGCAACCGGTCCTCGTCGGCGGTCAGGGCGGCGCCGCCGCTCTCGCGCACGGCGTCGAGGATCATGAAGTCGCCCACCGCCGCCGGGACGCGCAGCCCGCTGGCGATGGTGGCCGCGCCCTCGAACCGCTGCGCGAACCGCTCGCCGGCTTCGAAGGCCCGCGCCATCGGCGCGCAGCCGCTGCTCTGGCAGACGATCATCCGCGGCCGGTGATCGCTGGCCAGCCAGCCCAGCGCGGCCAGTTCGGCGAACGCCTTCCACATCCCGATCAGCCCGGTGCCGCCGCCGGTGGGGTAGAGGATCACGTCGGGCAGCGTCCAGCCGAGCTGCTCGGCCAGCTCCAGCCCCATGGTCTTCTTGCCCTCGATCCGATACGGCTCCTTGAGGGTCGAGACGTCGAACCACTCGGCCGGGCACTTGCCCTCGCGGACCACCTTGCCGCACTGGTCGATCATCCCGTTGGCCCGGTAGACCCGCGCGCCGGCGGCCAGGGACTCCTTGAGGTTGATCTCCGGTGTGTCCTCGGGCATGACCACGTAGACCTGCATCCCGGCGCGCGCGCCGTAGGCGGCCAACGCCCCCCCGGCGTTGCCGGCGGTGGGGATGGCGGCCCGGAAGATGCCGAACTGCTTCATCATGCTCACCGCCACGGCCAGGCCGCGAGCCTTGAAACTGCCGGTGGGGAGCTGACTCTCGTCCTTGACCCACAGGTTCCGAAGCCCGAGCGTCTCGCCCAGCCGGTGGGCCGGCAGCAGCGGCGACATCCCCTCGCCCAAGGTGACCACGTCCTCGTCCCGCTCGACCGGGAGCAGCTCGCGGTACCGCCACAACGTCGGCTCGCGAGCCAGGAGGTCGTCACGCGAGACGGCCCGGCCGACCGCCTCCAGATCGTACCGGACCCACAGCGGACGCTGGTCGTCCTCACACACGGTCTGGATGGTCCGCGCCGGATAGTGCTTGCCGCACAACGCGCACTCAAGGTGCGTGACGAAGCTCATGGCGACCTCCGCCGAGCCATTCGCCGGGGTCCCGGCCGGCCCTCCCCGGTGGCGGGAGCGGGCGGCAAGGCGGCTCAATCGTCGAACGTCACCGACAGAGCCAACTGCCGCAGCTCGCCGAGGTGCGCGGTGAGCTGGTCTTCGGCGGCGGCGCAGCGGAAGGAGACCAGCACCGGACCATGGCCCACCTGGACCCAGTAGACCGCCAGCGGCGCTGCGCCGCGGCGGTCGACGAACCGAAAGGCGTGGACCAGCGAGGGCGCGTCCTCTGGAGTCAGTCGGGCGTTTTCCAGGACCTCGATGCCGTCCACCTTCAGCGTCCGGCCGGTCTCCGCGACGTAGTCCTCGAACGACCGCTTGCCGAGCATGCCAGTGGCGATCTCGACGCGCAGCTCCGGCTGGCCGCCTGCCGGCTGGGCGACGGCGAAGAAGTAGTCGTGGCGGACGAACTCCCAGCCGGGCGGGGCGACCAGGTGGACCGAGGTGACCGGATCCCGCAACTCGCGCCGCGACGGCGGGGGCGGCAGGAGCTGGGTCATGGCCGCGGCCAGGAACTTGGGCAGCTCGTCGGGCGCCACGGTCTCGACCGCACAGGCCGCCCCGGCCCGGCGGAGCGACCCGGCCAGGTTGCCGTTGGCCTCGGCCCGCACGGGATCGGTCACCAGCAGGACCACCTTGAGCGGTGGCCCGGCCGCGGGCTCGACCTCGGCGGGTGGCGCGCCGTCGATGGCGAGCAGGCCGAGGAACCGGTCCGGTCCCTTGACCAACAGCCCCAGCGCCAGATCGACCAGATCGCCGCGCGCGGCCAGCAGCGCCCGGGGAACGAGTTGGTAGCGGGCCTGGCACCCGCGCAGCAAGGCGTCGATGGCCTCTTCGGTGCGGGTCAACGGGACCGCCAGCAGCGCGCCGCGGTCGGCGGTCAGACGCCGGAATCGCTCGAACACCTGGGTGGTGTCGTCGTCCTGCCCGCCCAGCGCCACCACCAGGGTCCACCGGTCACCCGCCCAGGGCCCCGACGGCTCGGCCACCAGCCACGGAGTCTGCTCCGGCGGCGTCGGCGCGGCGCCATACAGCGCGGCTGCGCAACAGAGCAGACCGAGCCAACCCACCACCAGTCGTCGCGACATTGAGGACTCCAGCGCCCATTGCCGGGCCGGGCGCGAACGTGCCGGTACCGGCGTCTTATCCCTACGACTCCCCCGCTCCTGCATCGGTTCGGCCAGGGGCCACCAGATCTCCGGTGTCCTGCAGCACCTCGTGAATCTCCAAGGTGTTCGGTCCGCGGAACATCTCCGCCGGAGGACGCCGGCTGTGCGCCTGCCGGAACGAATCACTCCGCGTCCAGGCCTCGAAGCTCTCCATGTCCTGCCAGAAGGTCATCACCACGTAGCTGTCGGCCTTGCTGTGAGCCACGTCCGTCGGCCGCAGGACCATGTTCCGCACGAAGCCAGGGGTCTCGTCGATCAGGCCCATGCGGGTCCGCATCCGCTCCTCGAAGTCCGCCTCGTGCCCGGCGGCGACCGGGATCCGGTTGGCGACCACAATCATCGCTGCTGCTCCTGGCCACTCGCGTCGTCGGGCGCGCGGCCGGATCCAGTGTGCGGCGCCGCCGGCGTTGAGGCCAGCGCCGCGGACAGGGCGGGGTGCGCCGCGAGATTGTCGAACAGCGCCAGCGCCGCCGGATGGCGCGCTTCCCATCCGGCCCGCACCTCCGGCGCCAACCAGACAGCCACGACTCTGCCACCGCGGCGGCCGAGCAGGACCGTGTCGGCGCCGCACTCGTCGCGCCAGGCGCGGATGTCCGTCGGCCGGCGGAACAGCGTCTCGTCGCCAGGCGGCCGCCAGTCCAGGCCATCGGGTCCCGCGGGCCGAGCCGGGTCGCAGGCCACCAGCACCAACGGCGGCGCCTGCTCCGCCATCACCTCGGCGGCGGTCTCGCTCGCCGCGAGGAAGTACAGCCGGAACTCGCCGGCGACGGTCGGCACGGCTCGCGCTCCGGTCATCGTCGACCGTGACAGCGCGGCCAGCAAGGGGCTCCTGGCGGGCGGCGCCGGCGGCGTCACCGCCGGCTCGGGCGGGCGGACGAACCCCTCTCCGAGCGGCGGGAGCCAGTCGTCGCCGAGCAGGAAGCCGGGCGGCGTCTCGGGCCTCGCCGGACTTGGCCGGTGGACCCTGCGCCGTCGCTCGATGGTCACCCGCCGCCGGCGCCGGGAGTCGCTCGGCAGGACCACGTCCACGCCGTGGCCGTCCACCGTGCCGGGACGGTAGACGGCGGTCAGCGTGGCGCGAGGTCGCAGCGGGAGCACCTCCAGAGCGAGGTCCAGGCGGACCAGTCCCAGCGCGCCGGCGTGGAGCAGCACGGAAGCGGCCACGGCCACGAGGATCGACCGGCGCCGGGCGCTCCCGGCCACCTAGCGCGCCGGCTCGCGCACCGACAGCTCGACCTGACCAACGCCGATGCTACGGGCGGCGTCCATGGCATAGACCACGTGCTCCCAAGCGACCCCGCGGTCGGCGGCGACGGTCACCGTCGGCTCGCTCATGGCCGAGATCCGCGGCCGGAGCAGCTCGGCCAGCACCTCGCGCGGCGCCGGCTGTCCGTCGACCGCGTAGCGACCCGCGGCGTCGATGGCGATGGTCACCGTTCGCGGGAGGACGGTGGGCTCGCCGGTGGCCGCGTCCGGGAGCTTGACGTTGAGCTGCGGGCCGCGGTTGAAGGTGGTGGCGATCATGAAGAAGACGATCAGCAGGAAGGCTACGTCGGCCATGGAGACGACGGCGATGGCGGGCGAGCGACGGCGCCGGGAGCCGAAGCGCATGTCACGACTCCCCCGCGGCCAGCGGGCCCAGCGCCACCGCGATCCGCTCCAGGGTCGAGGCCACCCGGTCCAGGCGGGCGCTCAACACGCCGTGGAAAAGGTACGCCGGGATGGCCACGCTGAGCCCGCCGACGGTGGTCAGGAGAGCGGTCGAGATGCCCTTGGCGACGATCTCCGGACTGGTGCTCCCGGCGGCGACGATGGCGTCGAAGGCGCCGACCAGGCCGATCACCGTGCCCAGGAACCCGAGCAGCGGAGCGACTTCGGCGATGGCCCTCAGCGCGGTCAGCGGCGCCTCCATCTCGCGCACCAGCTCGTCGCCGGCGGCGTCGAGCGCGGCCACGATGCCGGCCACCCCATCGTCGCGATGGGCGACGGCGATGTCGGCCAGCCGGGCCACGGCCGCACTGTCGGCCGCCCGGGCGCGCAGCGCCTCCGGCCCGCCGGGCGCCGTGGCGCGGAGCTCGGTGATCCACCGATCGGCGTCGGTCGGCTCGCGCCACAGGGCCAGGACCCGCTCGATGAAGATGGCCACGGCGGCGATGGACAGGACCAGCAACGGCCACATCAACAACCCACCGCGTTGGAAGAACTCGAACAGGCGCGTCACCTCAACCACCTCCACCGGCCAGCCACCGGCCGCCGGACGAGGCTACCCCATGGGACTGAGCATTCCTCCTGCCGCACGCAGCCCCCTCGTCCCCAACCCTTCTCCCACGAGGGGAGAAGGGAGTCGCGTTGGGGTGCACCCCTACCGCTGTACACCTTGGGCGCTCGACCAGCGGCCTTTGGTCACCTCACTGCCCCGCCTTCTGCAAGGCCTCCAGATAGCTGCACATCTGGAGCATTCGGGAGTTGAAGGTCTGAACGCGGATGCGGCCCTTCTCCACCCACCGGCCTCGGTCGTCTAGGGAGGCCATGAACTCGCCCGCCGGTTTCGCCGCCGTCGCCGCGCGGCGGGCCCAGTCGGCCGGGGTGGGTACCCGCTGCCGCTGCGCCAGGAGCTCTTCGCGAGGTTTGTCCAGGGCGGGCTCGATCCGGTCCAAGACCGCGGTGCCGTACTTCGACTTGAACGAGTAGTGAGTCGGCATGTTCGAGGAGTCGTAGGTCAACTCGTAGGTGTCCTTGACAAAGTACAGCGGGCGGTTGGTGTGCAGTTCGTAGAAGCGGGCCCAGTCGCCGTCCGGGAGACGCGACTCGCGGAACCAGCGGCAGGCCGGGCGAAGCGCGTCGCGGTAGCGGGTGTCGCCGGTCTTGAGCCACAGGTCAAAGAGCATCTGCATCACCCCGACGCTCTCGCCGCCGGTGACCGAGGGCGGCTCGAACCGGCGCGCCCAGGCCGGCTCCATCTGGTGGTTGTACTGCTGGGCCCAGACCGGTTGCGGCTCGGGCATCTGGGCCAGGAGGATGAAGTCCGCGGCCTTGAGGGCGCTGGCCTCGAACCGCCGGTCGCCGTAGATCTCAGCGGCCAGGAACATGGTCGCGATGGTGTCGCGCAGCGTGTTGTCGTTGAAGGTGTAGTAGCTGCTGTAGTTCAGCTTGGGATAGGTGCGCGACCAGCTTTCCGGGTAGTGCGCCTTGACCACCGGCGTGGCCGGGTCGGGTGGGGCGCTGAACCGCTGCGGCCAGGCGCCGTTGGGGTACTGGGCGGCCAAGAGCGCCTCCAGGGCGTACTTCACCGCGCCGTGGAGCGCCTCGTTCCGCTGCTCCAGCCGCTGGTCGAGCCGCATCAGGTAGCGCAGCGCGCCCTGGGTGGTGTTGTCGTCCAGGGTGGTCACGTTGCGCCGCTTGCCCGGCTCCTTGTCCCCCGCCTCCACGTCCCGGCGGGTGTACCAGCGCTGCGACTCCGTGGCGTCGAAATCGAGCTTGTAGTCCCACCCGCCGGAGGCGAGCTGCCCCCAGGCCAGCGCCTCGCCGACCTCGATCGCCGCCTTCAGGTACTCGGCGTCGCCGGTGACTTCGTGCGCGCGGAGGTAGACTTCGCCCACGGCCGGCGTGCCCGGGTACTGCACCCAGACCTGCGACGCTGTCGCGGGACCTTCGCCCTCGCGCTGAGTCAGGTCTTCGGAGTACTCCCACAAGTACCCGCCGTGGCAGGCGATGGTGCCGCGGAAGTAGGCGGTGGCGCGGCCCATGGCGGCCTTCACCGCGTCCGGCGCGGGACCGTCCGCCGACGCCGGCAACGCGACCAGGCACCCCAACACGGCGGGCAGCAAACGCATGTGGTTCTCCAGGCGCTACGCCTCGACGCCTTAGACGGCACTTCCCTCACGCCTGTTCGGGTCCTTCCATAATCCGGGGACAGTATACGTATTTCCGGCTATATCCGGGTGCAGTATACCTAATGCCGGGCGGCATTAGGTATACTGCACCCGGATATAGCCGGAAATACGTATACTGTCCCCGGATTATGGAGAGTCCGTCACCCGGTCGGGTTGTAGACGGTGTGCTCCGGCGCGGCGGTCTTGTGGCCGGTGGAGTTGTAGGGGGGCAGCCACCCGGTGTAGGTGCCCGGCCGCTGACCGCGGGCCCACTTGACGTGGCCGTCGAAGAAGGCCAGGTTCATCCCATCGTTGTGGTCCATGCGCTGCGCGTAGTACGACACGCCGGCGCTGGTGCTGGCGCTGTTCACGTACTGACAGCCGCCGCCGTCGCCCTTCTCGAAGATCATCCCGATCTCCGCGGGCCGCTTGATGATGTTCATCTTCGGCCGGCCGAAGATGGTGGCATACCCGCCGCCGACAGCCACGCCATAGACGGGCAGGCCGTAGGCCACCCCGTAGTTCTCATAGGTGGTGCTGGGACAGCGATAGACCTGGACGTTCCTGATGTACGGGTAGATCGCATTCGACCAGCAGAAGAAGTACCCGTAGGACGAGTGGTAGTTGAAGTAGGTGTTGCCCGGAATCACCGGATTGGCCACCGGGCTCTGGTTGGTGATGGACGGGAACGTCTCGTCGTAGTCCTGGGCGTACTGCAACATCGCCAGCCCGAGCTGCTTGTCGTTGTTGGCGCAACTCGATTGTCGGGCCTTTTCCCGGGCCTTGGCGAAGACCGGGAACAGGATCGCCGCCAGGATCGCAATGATTGCGATCACCACCAGCAGCTCGATCAACGTGAACGCGCGACGCACACGCATGGTCAACCTCCTCCTGGATGCGCCGTCCGGAAGGAGACTCGGCCACCTGACAGCCCGGCGCCGCAACGCACCCGGACGTATGGCCGAGGTCCAACCCGGCGGCCGGAACTCTCGGAATCCAGTGCTACATTGCCGACTAAACGCCAGCGGCAACCTGAGGTGAACCGAGCGTGAATTCCGGGACCGGGCCGCGCCGATGGTGCCACAGTCCGGTCCCGAAAGACGCCGGACTTACCCGAACGGGTTGTAGAAGGTCTCCAGCGGCGGGTGGATCTCGTAGGCGGTGCTGTTGGCCGCGGCCCAGCCGGAGTGGTTGATGTTGCCGTGCTCGAACCGCAGCCACTTGGTGTGGCCGTCGAAGTAGACCAGGTTGCCGCCCTCGTTGTGGCTGTCGCGGCAGGCGTAGTACTGGGTCGAGAGCAGGTACTGACAGCCGCCGCCGGCGCCCTTCTCGGTGATCATGAGGATCTCCGACGGGCGCTTGAGGCTGCTCATCGCCGGGCCGCTGCTGGCGCCGAACATGGTCACGTAGCCACCGGCCGGGTTGGCCCCGTAGGCCGGCACTCCGTACGAGACACCGTAGTTCTCGTAGGTCGTGGACGGGCAGCGGTAGATCTGCACGTTCTTCACATACGGGTAGATCCCGTTCGACCAGCAGTCGAAGTAGTACGGGCCACCGCTGTAGTAGTTGAAGTAGGTGTCACCCGGCACTACCGGGTTGGGTTGCCCTGAGCTGAGGGACATGCCGGTGAACTTCTCGTCGTAATCCTGAGCGTACTGGAGCATCCCCAGGCCGAGCTGCTTGAAATTGCTCAGGCAGCTCGACTGCCGCGCCTTCTCCCGCGCCTTGGCGAAGACCGGGAACAGGATCGCCGCCAGGATGGCGATGATGGCGATGACCACCAGCAGCTCGATCAGCGTGAACGCTGGTCGCTCACGTCGCGTGAAACCGCGCTTCGTTCGCATCGGTGCCTCCTTGCAGATCCGCTGGCGGCGCTCCTATCGAGGAGGCACCGCCGCGCCACCGACTCCACGGTGACGTTCTAGGCGCATCTTGCCACGCCGACTGTGGGCGTGTCGGCCCGAAGTTGACTTCGCGGTAAACGGAGGGGCAAATCGCCAGAATTGACGCGGATTCGAGCGGCTCGCTACCGTGAGCGCGGAGTCTTGTCACCCGACAGGGAGGGCGCGGCACCTCAGAGGCAAGGTGCGGCGGAATGACGGTACTCGGGTGCCACCGGCGGCTTGCCGGCCAGTGCGGAGGCGGCTCCTGCTCGGCACTGGCGGACGAGCCGCCGGTGGCACCCGGGAGGTTCCCGTCGCCACTAGTTCATCACCAAGCTGGGAGTGCGTGCCGCAGCCCCCTATGGTTCCCCCGCTCGCGGGGAGCGAAGTCCTGAGCCAGTCGAAGGGGCCGAGTGGGGTCTGAATCGGGCGGCGACCACCAGAGTCGCCGCCCGAGTTGGCGCCGATGCGGGTGCGGCTCGCGACGCGGCACAGCCGGCCGGGTTCGGGCAGGTCCACCTTGGCCGTCACCCGGCCAGGCCGCACGGCCGGTTTACAGGTCCCAGGGCGCGCCCGTGTACGGCGTCATGTAGGCGCGGAGGTAGTCCTTGCCCTGCCACTTGGTGTGGCCGTCGACGTAGACCATGTTGCCGCCTTCGTTGTGACGCACCCAGGTGCGGTAGTAGTTGTTGTCCTGCAGATGGGTCAAGGACGGCTGACAATCGGACCACGCGCCCACTTCAGCGGGAGTGGTGATGGTCGCCAGCGCCTTCATGCCGACACTCGGGCCGATGCCGACACTGCCCAGGCGCAGGTTCCAGCCATAGGAGCCCTTGTAGGTGCTGTAGACGGCCCCGGTCCCGGTGGGATTGTCGTAGTAGTAGTAATACTGCGCCGACTCCGAGGGGCAGGCCCAGATCTGCTCGTTCTTGAGGTACGGCTGAATCTGCGTCTGCACCGAGATCGTCCGGCCGCTGCGCTGGTGGACCGGCAGGACTTCGTCGTAGTCCTGCGTGTACTGCAGCGTCGCCAGGCCGATCTGCTTGACGTTCGCCAGACAGCTCGACTGCCGCGCCTTCTCCCGCGCCTTGGCGAAGACGGGGAACAGGATCGCCGCCAGGATCGCGATGATGGCGATCACGACTAGCAACTCAATCAGGGTAAACGCACCGCGTCGCTTCATGGTGTCCTCCACCCGATGGCGCTGGCGCCACCGCGGTTGGTACAGGTTGTGCCACAACCACGGTCTGGATGTCAAGCACCCAGCACAGGCTGTACGTCTGGACGTGTGGCGACGCGCGGCCGCCGGGAGGGCGAAGCTCCCGCCGAGCCGCGGCGCGGACGGCGTGACGGGTCTGGAGGATCCTGGCAACCGGAGGTGATCGGCGACTCGCCTCGGCGGGAGCCTCGCCCTCCCGGAGCTCGCCGGCCTCCCACGAAGGGACATACACCCCGCGCACGGGCCGGGGACCCACCGGGACAGCGATCTCCCCAGAGCCGAGTGGTGTCGCCGATAATCCGGCCGATCAGCCGGTCGGGTTGTAGACCGTCCATTCCGGCGCGGCGGTCTTGTGGCCGGTGCTGTTGTACGGCGCCCGCCAACCGGGGTAGTTGCCCGGAATGTCGCAGCGCACCCACTTCACGTGACCGTCAAAGAAGGTCACGTTCTCGCCCTCGTTGTGATCCGCGCGCTGGGCGTAGTACGAGTAGGTCGCGTCGTTGCTGTTGACGTACTGGTAGCCGCCACCGTCGCCCTTTTCGAAGATCATGCCGATCTCCGCCGGACGCTTGATAGTGCCCAGGTTCGGCGCGCCGAAGATGGTTGTGTAGCCGCCGCCGACGGCGATGCCGTAGACCGGCAGTCCATAGGCCACGCCATAGTTGTTGTAGCTGGTGCTGGGGCAGCGATAGAGCTGCACGTTCTTGGCGTAGGGGAAGATGTTGCTGGCCCAGGAGCGGTAATAGTAGAGATACGATGCGCCGGAGTTGTAGTTGAAGTAGGTGTCGCCGGGGATCACCTCGGTCGGCTGGTTCCCGTTCCCCAGGGCGGTGAACACCTCGTCGTAGTCCTGAGCGTACTGCAGCATCGCCAGCCCGAGCTGCTTGAGGTTGCTCTGGCAGCTCGACTGCCGCGCCTTCTCGCGCGCCTTGGCGAAGACCGGGAAGAGAATGGCCGCGAGGATGGCGATGATCGCGATCACCACCAGCAGCTCGATCAGCGTGAACGCTGGCCGTTCACGCGGCGTGAAACCGCGCTTGTGTCGCATCTTGTCCTCCTGTACGCAGGTCGCGATTGCGGCCGAGCAGGCCTTGGTGCGTGTTGTGCACCAGACTATCCCGCCTTGTCAAGGGCCGCGGCCCGGATTTCTCAAGGCGGTCAGGCGCCGGACCATTCGTCCGGCGGTGGCGGGCAGTCAACCGTCAGCCAGCGCTCCACGATCCGCTCGGTGAGCTCTTGGCGCACGTCCGCCAGGGCCGGGTCGGCATGGCGGTTGTGGAGCTCGTCCGGATCGTCGGCCAGGTCGTACAGCTCGCCGCCGGAGGCGCCCGTTTCGGTCCACCAGCAGAGCTTGTAGCGCTCGTCGCGGCACATGATCCCCTGCCGGTCCCGGTCGTTGGTGACGTACTCGCAGAACGCCGCCTCGCGCCCGCCCGCGCCGGTTTCCAGCACGGGCCGCAGGCTGCGCGCGGCCATGTGTCCAGGCCGCTCCAACCCGGCGTAGTCCAGCGCCGTGGCGGCGAAGTCGAACATCTCGACCAGCCCGCCGAACCGGGGCGCCGCCACCTGGCCGCCGGGCGGCACCACGAAGGTCGGCACGCGCGTCACCCGGTCGTAGAAGTTGCCCTTGCCGTACAGGCCGAAGTCGCCGCGCATCTCGCCGTGGTCGCTGGTGAACAGAATCAGCGTATCGGCCCACAGGTTGCGGCGATCCAGGACCTCCACGATCCGGGCGATCTGATCGTCGATCAGGTCCATCAGCCCGTGGTAGTAGGCGGTGAAGCGCTTCGCCCTGGCGAGGCTCTCCGGTGTCGCCGGCCGGCCGCCCCGGTGGCGGTAGGGGAATCGGTCGGTCAGGTCATGGTCGGCGTAGGCCGGGTCGGGCATGTCCTCGGGCCGGTAGCGATCGAGGTACTCGGGCGGCACGTCCAGCGGCCCGTGCGGTCCGGTGAAGCCGCACCAGGCGAACCACGGCTCGGCCGGCGGCGAGTCGAGGAAGGCGACGGTGTGGTCGCCGATCCAGGTCTCGACGTGCAGCGCCGCCGGGAGCGGGTGCGCCAGAGCGGTGGCGTACTGCTTGTACTCCGGCCGCCGGCGCTCCTCGTAGATCCGCTCGTACCCACCCGGCAGACGCTCCTCGACCCAGGCCGCGTACTGCGGCCCGAGCGGCGCTGGACCGATGTCCTGGCCGGTGATCTGCGTCCAGCGCGCCCCCTTGCCGCCGCACACCTCCAAGGTGTCGAACCCGCGCTCGGGCATCATGTGAATCTTGCCGAAGGCGGCGGTGTGGTACCCGGCCCGGTGCAGCCGCTCGAAAAAGGTCCACTCCGCAGGTGGCAGGCCCGGCGTGGTGTCGATCACCGACTCCATGTACCGCACGCCGTGCTGGTGGCAGTACCGCCCCGTCTGGAGACAGGCGCGGGAGGGGATGCAGACCGGGTTCTGGTCGTAGCACCGGTCGAAGACCATGCCCCGCCCGGCCAGTTCGTCGAGATGCGGCGTGCGGCCGATGGGCGCGCCGCAAACCCCCAAGGTGTCGCAGCGCTGCTGGTCCGTGGTGATGAGCAGGATATTGGGTCGCCCCATGGCGGCTCCTCCGTTCAGCTCCGCGCCACGGGAGCGGGCACCGCGGTGATCAGGTCGTCGGCCACCTGGGCGGCGTCGATTCCCTCCAGTCGGCTCTCGGGCTTGAGAATCAGGCGGTGGGCCATGACATACGGGAACATCTCCTGGACCTGATCGGGCAGCACCACCAGTTGCCCGCGGATGGTCCGCCCGCCGATCAGTGCCAGCGCCTGGGCGGTGCGGTACAGCGCCAGGCTGGCCCGCGGGCTGCCGCCCAGGGCCACGTGCTGGTGCCGGCGCGAGGCGTGGACCAACTGGACGATGTAGGCCCGCACCTGCTCGTGGACGTAGACCTCCCGCGCGGCGCGCTGGAGCGCGGCGAACTCCTCGGCGCGGGTGACCGGCTGCAGCGTCTCGATGGGGTGCCGCAGCTTCTGCCGCTCGAGCATGTCCTGCTCGGCCGACGGGGAGGGATAGCCGACGCTGAGTCGGACCAGGAACCGGTCGAGTTGCGCCTCCGGGAGCGGGAAGGTGCCCTCCTGCTCCATCGGGTTCTGGGTCGCCAGGACCACGAACGGGAGCGGCAGATCGTAGGTCACGCCATCGACCGAGACCTGGCGCTCGGCCATGCACTCCAGCAGCGCCGCCTGAGTCCGCGGCGTGGCCCGGTTGACCTCGTCGGCGAGAATCACGTGAGTGAAGATGGGCCCAGGTCGGAACTCGAACTCGGCGGTCTTCTGGTTGAAGATCGAGCTCCCGGTTACTTCGGTCGGAAGCAGGTCGGGGGTGCACTGGATGCGCCGGAAGTCGCAGCCGACGGAGATGGCCAGCGAGCGCGCGATCATGGTCTTGGCCACGCCCGGCACGTCCTCGAACAGGACGTGCCCCTCGGCCAGGACGGCGGCCAGGGCGTGAGTCACGACATGCCGCTTGCCCAGCGCCACGCGCTCGATGTTGGCGACGATCCTGCCGGCCGTCTCCCGCGCCGCGGCGGCGCGGTCCTCGCTCACCCCGCGCTCGCGCGTCTCAGCCATCGGCGCCGGCCTCGGCCGTGCTCGGGTCGAGCAGCTCCCGCGCATGCCCGACCCGCTTGGCCCCCGGCACCACCCGCCGCGCCCAGTAGCTCAGGGTGACCGCCAGCACGAAGGCCATCAGCAGCGGGTAGGCCCAGTAGAGCTGGACCATGAACGCGCCGCGGAGCTCGGCCTGCGTCTGGGCCAGCAGCCCCAGGGTGAGCAGGTTGACCAGCCAGGCGTTGAGGGCGACCAGGAAGAACCCGCCGAACTGCTTGCTGCTGCCGGCCGGCCTGGCCAGAATGACGCTGTACCCGATCAGCACCACCGGGGCGGCGCTCCAGCCCAGAGTGACCCACTGCGGCGGGAGATCGCCGACGTGGAGCACGGTGCCTTCCTGGACCACCGGCAAGCCGACGGCGCGGAGCAGACTGGCCAGCACCGTGGCCGTGGGCCCGGCGCTGGTCGCCAGGAGCATCGCCAGGCCGGCGGCATAGGCCAGAAACCGCGCCAGGAAGCCCTCCTGCGGCTCGTCCCCGGAGACAGCGCCAGTCGCCATCATGGTTCTCCGCCCTCGGGTTCCCCAGCGCCGCGGCGACTCCTCGTCACGGCCAAGGCGTCAGGAAGCAGGTCTCGGCTTCCTCGCCCCAGAAACGGTGTCAGACACCGTTTCTGCACCGTCTCTGCCACCGTTTCTGCCTCAGACACCGTTTCTGCCTGCCATCGTCCCAGAAACGGTGTCTGACACGAATGCTGGTTCCTTAAGCCCGACCACCCGCGACCTGCGCCCGCAGCAGCGCCCGCGGCTTGGTCATCAGCCGGTAGTTGCTC
>JAANMV010001764.1_pt1 | contig 22939 bp, 10 predicted proteins | sample 7279661 | NCBI WGS metagenome assembly JAANMV01 (sample SAMN14094540, study PRJNA606508) | bioreactor metagenome | isolation source: A lab-scale SPAN reactor treating ammonium-rich wastewater day 121 | place: Ireland: Galway | collected 2017-05-16
GAGCAACTACCGGCTGATGACCAAGCCGCGGGCGCTGCTGCGGGCGCAGGTCGCGGGTGGTCGGGCTTAAGGAACCAGCATTCTATACTGTCCCCGGATATAGGGCGCGCATCTGGGGCCTAGCCGTCGACGGCCGCCAGGACTCGCTGGACGATGGTTTCGAGGAGGTTGGCGGTGTCGGGCCCGAGGGACCGGGTGCGTTCATAGTCGTAGAGGTCGTGGTCGTGATCCTCGTGGTCGAGGACGTAGCCGATCTCGTCGGAGGCGAGGCCGATCAGAAAGCGGTGGCGGCGGCCCATCATCCGCTTCCAGCGCTGGCCCACCGCCGGCTGGACCTCGCCGGGGACCATCAACAGGGTCGCCGGGCCGAGGCTCCAGGCCGTAACCCGGGTCCGCAGGCGCTCGTCGGCGATCCGCAGCGGGAGCAGCCCGGCCGCCATCGCCGCCAGCAGCTCCGGACAGACGACGGGCAGCTCCACCTCCCGCGAGGCGACCGCCAGGTGGCCCTTCTCGACCACCTCTTCGGACACGCGCAGCGCGCCGGTGACGGCGCCGGCCAGCGCCGCGCCGATCCGGTCCGCCTCGGCGAAGCTCTCGTCCGCGGCGGCCACGGTGACCATCGCGCCCAGCGCCCCGTTGGCGAACACGGCGGTGCCGCCCAGGGCCTGCTCGACGTCCACCCGCAGCCGGTGGACGAAGTCCGAGGTGATGGCCCTGGAGGCGCTCTGCAGAGTTTCCGGGTGGCCCGCGAGGTTGACCAGCGTGGCGATCCCACGGCCGCTGCCGGCGTCTCCGGCGTGCAGGACGGCGATGTGCTTGTCCTGCGTGTGCGGGTCCCGGACGTTGACCAAGGTCCGCTGCGGGAGGGCGGTCCGAGTGAAGGTCAAGAGCGCCGGCCGCAGCGTGTCGAGGGCTTCGCGAGCGGCGGCCACGGCGCCGTCGAGGATGGTTTCGACGACGGCCGGAGCGACCCCGCTGGTGCGCGCGTCAGGCCCCCACAGCCCGATGGTGTCGGGTCCGGAATGGGTGTGCGTGGCGCACAGCACCAGGTGCCCCGGCTTGAGCCCGACTCGCTCGGCGACCAGCGACTCCGCCGGGGCCAGCAACCCGAGGCAATCGACCGCCACCAGGACCGCCGTCCTCCCGCCGGCCTGGACCGCCACGGCGCGCGCCCAGAGCGGATCGTGAACCTCCACGGCGACCCGATCGCGGCTGAACCCGGCCAGGTAACAGCCCGGCTCGGGGGTCACCTCGGCCCGGCCTGCACCGACCAGGATCGCGCTCTCGACCGCTTCCATGCCGGCAGGTTACCGCGCCGGCCGGGGCCGGTCAATCATCCTTCGACCGGGCCGACGACGCGGATGAAGCCGATCCGCAGCGCCGTGCCCTCGAACAGCTCGGGCGTGTAACGATTCAGCCGCCTGGCCTCCTCGATCGGCTCGCGCCGATCCGGGGCGTCGGGCAGGAGCTCGACTTCGACCCGGTGCGCGGCCATCGGCAAGCCGGACACCAGGTGGGTCGCCGACAAACGCTGGTAGTAGCACCAGCGATCGACCTTCTGGCGGATGCCGACCACCTTGCCGTCCACGGTGACCTTCATCCGGCCGGTGTCCGGACCCATCAGATCGTACAGCTCGGCCGACGTGCCGGTGAAGGTGAAGACCAGCTTGCTGCCCGGCTGGTCGGTCATCCAGAGCGTGTCGAAGTGGCGCGCGTTGGCCTTCAGGTCCGGGTCGTCGGGAGGCAGCTCGCGCCACTCGCCCTGGAGCATGTCGCGGGTGATGGCGATCAGGCCGGCGCCCTCGAGGTGGTCGGGCCGGAGCGGCTCGGGCAGTGTGCGCGGGCCGGGCGTGCCGGCGGACGCGACGGCCTGGAAGCCGGACCAGAGCGCGGTGGCATATGCGGTGTCCACCGCCGAGTCGGGCACGTGGCCGGTCGGCCAGGCCTTGCTCCGGTACAGCTCGACCGCCGCCAGGCCGGGATTGACCGACGGGATCTGATAGTGATCCGCCAGCCGCTCGTAGGCGGTCACCGCCGGCGGGGTGAGACCCTTCTCGTAGGCCTGCTCGTAGCCGGCGCGGAAGGCGTAGAGGAAGAGGAAGTCCAGCTCCGGCCGGTGGCGCAGGCCCTGCCGCACGGCGCCTTCCACCGCTCGTTGGATGCTCGGGCCGGCGGTCTGGCAGTCGTCCGAGGCGAAGTCGACCAGGACCAGGTCCGGCTGGTGCCGCAGCACGTCGTGCCGGAAGCGGTAGACACTGAAGCCCGAGCCGCGCACCGCGTCGGTGACGCTGCCGTCGATCCAGGTGAGCCGCGCCTTGGGGTACTCGGCCGCCAAGAGCGCGGCGAACTGCGTGCGCCACCCGCCGGGGCCGTGGATCCCGCCGCCGTAGTAGGCGATGCGCACCGGCTGCCCGGCCGCCAGCTTGGCCAGGGCGTTGGGCATCCCGCCACGCGCGACCTGCGGCCGGGCCGCCACCGGCTCGAACGACGGGAGGGCGAAGAAGCGCTCCTCGGGCTGAGCCCGACCGGACGCGCCGGGCGGCTCGACGAGCGGCCAACTCGGCCGCAGCGGATCCTGGTACGGGCCGATCTGCTCGAAGGGAATCGGCTGGAACCCCAGCTCGGTCGCTGGCGAACCCGCCTTGAGCCGGAAATCGCGCCGCGCGACATCCTCGAACAGCGGATCGCCCAGGCGGGAGTCCTGGTCCATGCCGGTCGCCTGCCACTCGGACCAGCTCAGACGCTGCCCCGGCTGCGGCAGACGCGAGACCTCGACCACCAGCGACAGGCCATCCGGCACGTAGACCAGGTTCTGAGTGAACTTGTTGCGGGCGAAGTCCTGGTCGCGCAGGCGGTACTGGTAGAGCGGCAGCCGGTCGCCCCAGCCGCGCCGCTCGCGCAGCCAGCGCGTCCCCTCGACGGTCCAGTAGACCAGGTTCCGGCGGAAGACCAGCCCGGTCATGGCCTCCGGCTCGCGCTCGGAGTAGTCGCGCAAGGCGGGGTAGCGCTCGAAGTAGACCGAGCCGGGCTGGCAGACCTGCCGAAGCCGCTTGACGATGTTCGGCCACTCCTCCCAGTCCGACCGCAGCGACCCGGCCTGGAAGGCGGGGCAGTCGATCAGGATGTTGTTCTCCCAGACGTTGTCTCGCCCGCCGTGGTTGTGCAGCCCGCAGACCGGCACGTCGTAGAGCACATTGCCGAAGACCAGGTTGCCGCTGGTCGGATCGTCCAGGTAGATGCCCCAGGTGAAGTGCGGGTACTCGAACCGCACCCGGCCGTCGGCGACCGGCTGCCACGAACTGGCCTTGCCGAACCCGCCGAGGTGGTGCCACTCGTTGTAGCGGACGATGTTGCCCCGCTGCGTCCAGTCGCGCGGGCAGGAGTAGATCCCGCCGGTGTCGGTGCTCTCCAGGTTGGTGTGGTGGATCCGGTTGAACTCGATCAGGTTGTCGTTCCCGGCCAGGGTCAGCCCGGCGTGCGGCGTGTCGTGGATCAGGTTGTGGGTGGCGGCGTTGCCCACGCCGGACAGGTTGACGGCGGTGTGGTAGGTCTTCTCGAACACCCCGACCCGGTGGATGTGACAGTTGTCCACGCGGTGCCTGGCCGGGGTCAGCGTGGCCCGGTCGCCGCCGGCGATGAGCACGCCGCCGCGGCCGGTGTCGTGGATATCGCAGGTCTGCACCAGGCACTCGGCGCCGTCCTGCACCACCGCGCCCCACCCGCCGCAGTTGCGGATCACACTGCCCGCCACCGCGCAGCGGGTGGACTTGGTGATGGTCACCCCGTTGCCGTCGCAGGCATCGAGGATGAAACCCTCGAAGCGCAGGTCGGCGGCGCCGTCGCAGGCCAGCAGGTCGCGGACCCGGGGGATCACCACCGGCCCGGAGTCGAGCGGCTCCGGAGGCAGGAAGTAGAGCTGCCCAGCGCGGCGGTCCAGGAACCACTCGCCGGGCTGGTCCAACTCCTCGAACAGCCCTTCGACGAAGTACCGGTCGCCGATCTGCAGCTCGTAGGTGGCGTCGCGCTGGAGCTCGATCCGCTGCCGCCGGGCGTCGGCCGAGGCGATGGGAATCCGGTTCCAGCGCCAGTCGAAGTTGCAGAAGACGCCTACCCGCCCGTCGGTGGGATGCGCCCAGCGGCCGGCGTCGAGCTCCTTGGTCGAGTAGACGAAGCCCCGCTTGCTGGGCAATGGCGAGGCCTCGACCACGTGCGCCCAGACGCCACCGTGGAGATCGTCGGGGTCGACGTTCGGCGCGCGGGCGAGAACCATCCGTCGGCCTTTGAAGAAGAGCTGGTCGAACGTGGCGCCGGCCAGCCCGGCGGCGGCCAGATCGAGCTTCACGATCCCGTCGCGGTAAGGCCGGAAGCCCTGCACCACCGGGCCGCCGACCAGCATCGGCCGGTTTGTCGGGTCGCCGCGATAGATCACCGGCGCGCCCGGCCGGCCGCCGTCGTCGGCCCCGAACGCCAGCGTCTCGGTCAGCGAGTAGATCCCGGCGCCGACCTGGACCACCGCTCCGCCGGCCAGCTTGCCCGCCGCGCGCAGCTCGCGCAGGCGGTCGCGGGCGCGGGCCAACGTGGCCACCGGCCGGGCGGCGGCCAGCCCGTCGTTCACGTCGTCGCCGGTGACGGCGACGTGGAGCACCACCGGCTCGGCGGCCAGAGACAGACCGGCCAGACAGACCAGGACCAGCGACGCCACGGCCATGGGGCACCTCCGCGGACGGCGATGGGCGGCATTATGGTACGTCGGCGGCCCGGCTCCTCCCGCGGAAGGACCGTGCCCGTCCCCGGCCAAGCACCGGCCGGCGGCGCCGCCGCCGCGAGGATCTCCGATGCTGCTCGACATGGGCGTATGGCTCGCCGTGGCCACCTGCGCGCCGGGCGAAGAAGTGCTGTTCGAGGAGACGTTCAGCTACTGGCCCCCGACCCAGCCGCCGCCGCTGGTGCGCATCTGGGGCGACGAGCCGGAAGCCATCGAGACCAACGGGGTGGCCCCCGGCGCCGGCGAGCAGGGCCAGGCGGCCGAGCGGCTGAAGCTCCGCTTCGCCGGCGATCCGGCCAAGCGGGACAAGGGCCTGTCCTACTGGGCCTTCAACCTGCCCCAGCCCATCCCACTGGTGGACGGTTTGCAGCGGGTCGAGGTCCGCTTGCGCACCAATGCCCCGGTTCACCTCAAGATCGGGATCGCCCCGTTCGGCTTCATCTATCACGGGCCGGGGGTCCCGGCCGCCGAAGGGGTGCAGACCCTGGCCCTGGACCAGGCGGCCGCCGAGCTCCAGGCGTGGTGCCGGAAGGGCAACAAGGACCCGGCCCAAGGTGGCCTGTCGTCCATCATCCTGGCCATCAACACCCGCGCCGCCGCCGAGGCGGACATCGTCGTCGACCGGTTCGCGGTGCTCGGCGCCGAGGGGACCAAGGCGTCGCTGCACGCGGTGCGGCTGAAGCAGCTCGCCACCGTGGCCCACCTCGGCGCCGCCTCGCTGCTCTGGTCGGACGAAGGCAGAACGATCGAGCGCGTGCTCGACGCGGTGACCATCGCCAAGCTCCAAGGCGCGGACCTGATCGCCCTGCCGCAGGAGTGCGTGGCCACGGCCGGCGAGCCGATCCCCGGACCCATCACCGAGGCCATCGCCGCCAAGGCCAAGGAACTGGGGATCTGGGTTGTCGGCAACCTGCGCGAAAAGGATGGCGACAAGACGTACGTCACCTCGTTCCTGATCGACCGCGGCGGCAAGCTGGTGGGCACCTATCGCAAGTCGCACAAGCTGCCGGACGAGGACATGGCGCTCGGCGACGCGCTGCCGGTGTTCGAGACCGAGTACGGCAAGGTGGCGATGAAGATCGGCAGCGACCGCCACTTCCCCGAGATCGACCACTGCTACGCGGTCCAGGGCGCGCGGATCGTCTTCTGGGCCACCCAGCCCGAGCCGCTGGAGGACGAGCAGCTTCAGGACCGGCCGCTTCCCGGCATGGCCACGGACTACGGCCTGACCTATGTCTGCGCGCGCTACGCCTCGGCCCAGCCGGGGTACATCACCAACTTCTACCCGACCTATCTGGGCCGGCCCATCGGCCGCTCGTACGTGATCAACCGCGAGGGGCAGCGCGTGGCCTCGACCCCGCACACAGGCGGTGGCGTGGCGGTGGCGACCATCCCGGTCGGCGCCCTCGGTGGCGGCCGTGCGCCGGCCCAGATCGCCGGGTTTCGCAAGCTGGTCGAGGAGGCCCCGCCGCCGGTCAAGCCAGCCTACGCCAAACGGGTCGCCAAGATCGCCGCCATCGACGCCCACATCACGCCCGAGGTGCTCCTCCAGCGGCTCGACGAAGTGGGCGCCCAGGGCTGTGATCTGGCCTGCACCTACGAGTTCGTATGGATCTCCGGCGGCCAGCCCCAGTTCGTCGCCGAGCGGACGGCCAAGGCCAAGGAGAACCTGGCCAAGGTGGCGGCCAAGGCCAAGCAACACCACATGTACGTCATGGTCGCCGGGGTGACCGACCGCCTGGAGCGGAACGAGGCGATCCTGTTCGACCGGGAAGGCCACGAGGTCTGGCGCTACTACAAGATCGTGCAGACCCACCCCGAGCAGATCTGCGGGACCGAGGTGCCGGTCTACGACACCGATTTCGGCCGTCTGGGCGTGTGGATCTGCGCCGACGAGGCGCACGTCGAGATCCCGCGGGCGCTTCACGTCCAGGGCGCCGACCTGTTGTTCACCCCGACCCAGAGCTGGGGGCCCGACGCCACCTACCGCGACCACCGGGACATCGCCCGCGCGATGCTCAGCGGCCTGTTCCTGGTCGAGGTGACCCACCCGTCGACCGAGCCGATGCACAACTCGAAGATCATCGACCCGACCGGCGCGGTCGTGGCGCAGTCCGGCTATCGCACCGCCGGCTGGTGCCTGGCCACCGTGGACCTGGACAACCACCGCCCGCGGCGCTACGCCCGCGAGTGGACGCCCCGCAAGGTGGCCGGGTACCTGCCCGAGTACCAGGCGGACCGGGTGCCCAAAGAGACCAACGACCTGTTCGACGTGATCCGCGCCCAGCGCCGGCCGGCGCTCTACAAGCCGTACCTGTGGCCCTGGCCGGAGCCGGCGGGGACCGGGTAGGGGAACCGGTCATCACCGCTTGGGGTGCTTCTGGTGCTCTCGCACCATGCGGCTGAAGGCCCGCTCGCGGCGCCTGGCTTCGTGCGTGTCCCGCTCGACCTGACGGCGTTCGGCCTCGGCGCGCAGCTTGCTCCAGGCCTGCCAGCGGACCGGGTCGATGCTGCCGTCGCCGAGCCCTTCCCGGATGCGACAGCCGGGCTCGGACTCATGCCGGCAGTCGCGGAACCGGCAGCCTTCCGCCAGCCGGTCCAGATCGCCGAACAGCTCCTCCAGCCCCGCTTCCGCGTCCCATAACTGGAACTCGCGCAGGCCCGGCGTGTCGATCAGCAGCGCCCCGCCGGGCAGCAGGAGCAAGGACCGGGAGCTGGTCGTGTGCCGGCCCCTCGAGTCGCCTTCGCGGACCGTCTGCGCGGACAAGGCGTCGCGGCCGAGCAGGTGGTTCGCCAGGGTCGACTTACCGACCCCCGAAGAACCGATCAGCACCGCCGTCAGCCCCGGCGCGAGGTACTCGTCGAGGACCTCGAGACCCACTCCGGCCGGGACGCTGACGGCGTGGACCGGCGTCTCGCCCACCACGGCTTGGACCTCGGCCACCCTTGCGGCGACGTCGTCGCAGGTGTCGGCCTTGGTCAGCAGCACCACCGGCTGGACCCCGGGACCCGCTACGGCGGTGACCAGCCGCTCGGCCCGAGCGACCCGGTAGTTGCCGTCGAGGCCCATCAGGACGAAGGCCAGATCGACATTGGCCGCCAGGACCTGCTCCTCGGTGCGACTTCCGGCGGCGCGGCGGGACAACCGGCTGCGGCGCGGCAAGACGGCGTCCATGACCAACGGCCCGCCGGAGGCGGCGCGAGCGGCGACCCAGTCGCCGACCACCGGCAGTTCGGCCGGCGCGGCGTCGTGCAGCAGCCGGCCGGGGACGATGCCCCACCGCGGCCCGTCGGCGGTGGCCAATTCACAGCGGCCGCGGTGGTCGGCCAGAACCCGCGCCGGCACCCGCCCGGCGGCGTAAGGAATGAACCGGACCGCCCAATCGCGGTCCCATCCGAAAGCGTCAATCATCGCGAGAATCCTCGGTTCGGGCGACGTCAAGCGTCGCGTGACGAACGGGATCGTCGCTGGGGGGAAGACGGCGGCGGGCTGAGCCGCTACGCGCGTGAAGCCGGCGCGACGAACCCGGAACGAGCAATCTCGGCAGCAACCGTAGCCATCATGTCTTGCTCCTTTCCGGGCTTGCGCCCGCAAGCCGCATTGTACGGCGGATGGGCGCGTCCGGCAAGACCAGCCGCCGGGGAGGAAGCGGGCCGTCTCCGGCGTATCTGGCGGCGAGGAACACGCGCCATGATCCGTTACGCCCCCCTGCTGCTCGCCGCCGGCCTGGCCGCCGGGCAGATGCCCGAGAACCTGGCCCCGACCGCGACCGTCTCGGCCTCGACCCAGGCCGACGCCACCAAGTACGGCGCCGTCATGGCCACCGACGGGCGGCTCGACACGCACTGGGCCAGCGCCGGGAAGGCGCTGCCGCAGTCGGTTACCTTGACCTGGGACCAGCCGCGGCGGTTCGACACGGTCCGGATCGACCCGTACGCAGCCGAGCAGCGGAACCTGTACGCGGCCTGGACCGCTCTCGAGCTGCGCGCCGGCGAGACGGTCAAGACGGTCGAGGTCGACCCCGCCCACAGCGTCTACGTCGTCCGGTTCGACGCGCCGGTCGAGAGCCGAACGCTGATCCTGACCATCACCGCCGTGGAGGAGCCGAAGTTCTACGTCGGCATCGACGAGATCGGCGTCTTTCTCGACCCGGAGCAGCGCATCATGATTCCGCCGTCCCTGCCGCGCGCCATTCCGCGGGCCAAGCTGCGCGCCACCCGGCGCGAGGTCCATCCCTGCGTCTACGAAAACCCCGAGGACATCGCCCGGGCGCGCAAGCTGGCGGCCGAGACCGCCTGGGGCAAGGAAGCGGCCCGGAACATCGTCAACGGCGCCGAGCAGTGGCTGAGCCGGTCCGAAGCCGAGTGGCGCAAGTTCCTGCCGCCGCCCGGCGCCTGCTATGCCTACGGGTTCATCGGCTCGCCCAAGAACGGCGCGCGGTGGGGCACCTGGGGCGGGGCGCGCTGCTCGTGGGACAAGCCGGGCAAGGTGACCTGTCCCGACGGGCAGGAGTTCCCCAACGACCAGTACCCGGACACCGGCGGCGGGTACCACAACCCGGACGGACGAGTCCACTACATGGTCGGCTCGTGGAACGCCTGGGTCACCGAGCAGTGGACCAACGCCGTGCTGCAGCTCGGGCTCGCCCACGCGCTGACCGGCGACGAGAAGTACGCGGACCGCGCCGGATTCTTCCTCGACCTGCTGGCGAGCATCTACCCCGAATCGTCGGCCGGCTCGTGGGACTACCCCAGCCGCCCGCCCAGCGGCCGGTTCGCCCGGCCGTGGTACCAGGTGGCTCGGGTGCTGATCCACTTCGTCCGGGCGTACGACCTGGTGTTCGACAGCGCCAGCTTGGAGAAGCCGTCGCTGCGGCCCGAGCTCGAGCGGACCTTCCCGCCCGGCCCCTGGCTCCAGCAGCGGGAGGTCGGCACGACCGACCGTCACGGCGTCACCCACCCGGGGATGACCCGCCGCGAGAACATCGAGCAGAATCTGATCTGGGACGGGTCGCAGTACTGCTACGAGCACACCTTCGGCGGGGCGCTGCACAACGGCCACGCCGACTACATGCGGGGCGCGCTGGCCGGCGGCGCGGTGCTGGGCATCCCCGAGATGGTGCTCAACGCCATCGAGGGTCCCTACTCGATCCGGGCGATGATCGCCAACAACTGCGATCGCGACGGGCGGTACTACGAGACCTCGTTGATGTACGCGATCCACGCCCGGGATCTCTATCTGACCTACCTCGGCCCGCTCAAGAACTGGCGCGACGCGGCCCATCCGGAGGGCTTCGACCTGGTCTCCGACAGCCGCTTCCGGAGCTTCTACCGGCTGCCCTGGCTGACCTTGATGTGCGCCGGCCACTCGCCCAATTTCGGCGACACCGGCCCGGACAACGGCCAGGTCGTGGCCCCGCGCAAACCGTTCGAGCGGAGCGACTACCTGCAGGCGGAGGAGCTCTACGCCGCCGCCGAGGGACCGGCCAAGGACCAGTTCGCGGCCATCCTGCGGTGGCTGGCCGGCGGCGATGTCGAGCGGCTCCGCGCGCAGAACGTGAGCTCGTGGAATCTGTTCCACGCCGAGCCCGTGCCGGACGGCCCGGCCGAGTTGCCGGCCGAGCTCCACCGCCATGTCTTCGAGTCCTGGTTCGTGGGCCAGAAAGGGATGGCGCTGCTGCGCGATGGCGAGGGGCAAGACGCCCAGGCCGCCCTGCTGCGCTTCGGGCCGTCGCTCAACCACGGCGACCTCGACGACCTCGGGCTGATCTACTACGCCAAAGGCTGGCAGACCACCTACGAGATCGGCTACGGGCTGGGCTCGACCCATACCCAGGTCGGCTGGGGCAGCCAGACCGCCAGCCATACCATCGTCACCGTCAACGAGCAGAGCCAGCACGGGCCCGGCTCGGGCGGCAGCCTGCACCTGTTCGGGCGGTTGCCCGGGCTGAAATTGGTCGAGGCCGATTCGCCGCTATCGTACAGCAGCCAGCAGGTCTCCGAGTACCGCCGCACCGTGGCGCTGCTTGGCACCGGACAGGACCAGGTGCTGGTCGACCTGTTCCGGGTCACCGGCGGCCGGCAGCACGACTACCTGGTCGGCTCGCAGCGCCAGGAGCAGACCGTCACCGGGGTCGAGCTGGGCGAGCCGGGTCAGGGCTCCCTGGCCGGCGACGAGCCGAGTTGGGGCACGCGGCAGGGCCTTGACGGCGACATCATCGGGCAGCCCAACAAGCCGTACTGGAACCCGCCGCCGGGCACCGGCTACGGTTTCTTCTACGAGCCGCGCCGCGGCGCCGGCGAGCGGCCCTGGACGGCGGACTGGAAGCTGGGCGGGTACGGCGACGCGCACTTCGCCGTGACCTTCCTGCCGGAATCCGGGAGCGAGGCCATCGTGGCCAAGGCGCCGGGGCTCTATCCCAACAATGACAAGGCCAGCTACGGCATCGTCCGCCGCCGCGGCGAAGAAGGCTTGAGGAGCGCCTTCGCCTCGGTCATGGCGCCGTACGCGCGGCCGGCCGAGCCGGGGATTTTGAGCGTGCCGCAGCTCTTCGAGCGGGTGGTCGAGGCGACCGGCGAGTACCGCGTCGGCAGCGGCTACGGCGGGTACCTGTTCTTCAAGGGCGCCAAGCCGGGCGATCACCTCGAGGTGGAGGTCGAGCTGCCGGCGGCGGCGGAGTACGACCTGACCGTCGAGGCGCTGCTCTACGTCAGCTACGGCAAGGTGCAGGTCAGCCTGGACGGACGGCCGGTCGGCCAGCCGCTTGAGTTCCGCGCCGCCGAGGCCAAGTCGTTCGCCGAGTTCGAACTCGGCCGGCAGACGTTGACCGCCGGCAAGCACCGCTTCCGGTTCGCCCTGGCGCCCGGCAGCGACGGCGTGATGTTCGGGCTTCAGGGGCTGCTCATCCGCCAGCAGCGCGAGCAGTCCGACGCGCGGCCGGTGGTCACCGCGGCCGAGCGGCTGGCGGTCGCCGGCGACCCCGATGGCCGCGCCGTGGCCGTCCACCTGGTCCGCGCCGGACGGGACGAGTATCTGCTGTCCGCAGTCGGCGCGCCGCGGCGGCTGGCCGTCAAGACGCCGCGAGGCGAGCTGTCCTGGACCGGCGGGGTGGCCTATCTGGCCTACCAGGGCGACCGGCCGGTGGCCGCCGGCCTGCTTGGCTGTGCCGCGCTGACCGCGCCGGGGATCGAGCTGACTCCGGCCACCGGCGCCTACGAAGCCAAGGTGACGGCCGTGGACGTGGAGCGCAATACGGTCGACGTGGACGTCGAGCTCCCCGTGAAGGGTCTGGCAGGCGAGGCGGCCATCTTCCACCGGCCCGAGTGGTCGCGCACCAGCGGCTACCGGATCGCCTCCATCGCCCCGCAGGGCAGCGGCAGCCGGATCTCGTTGGGCGAGCAGTCCATGCTGCTCGGCCAGGTGCGGGTGATGGCCATCGACGGCCCGACGCGGATCCTGTCCGACATCCCGCACGACTACACGAAGTCCGTGGTGGGCGGCGCGGTGACCCGATTCTTCGACGGCAAGCGCCTGGTCGGTCAACAAGGCGGCGAGACGCGGGTCACGGGCGTGCAATTCGCCCAGCCGATGCCGATCGAGGTCGAGGACGCCGGGAAGCTGAAGAAGGACGACATCCTCTACCTCTACGACCTCGGCCCCGGCGACGGTCTGACCATCCCGACCAGCCTCTGGGCGGAGCAGCGCGAGCCAGGCTGGACGCTGACCGGGTCCGTGGCCGCCAAGGGCATGCTGGGCGGGAAGGCGGTCTCGTACCAGCCGTGAGCAGCGGTTGCGGCTCGACAGGCGCCGGATCTTGCGGCCCGGCCATCTGAGCCAATGACGTTTGGCCCACAGGGTGGTACCATATATGGAACCACGCGTGATGAGGAAGGGCGCGTGCGTTGAGGAACAAGCAGGCTTGGCAGCGGTACCTGCGCTGGCGCGGTGGTGATGTCCCGAACCAGGTGCCGCGAGACGAGTTGCTATCGGTGCTCGAGGAGTTCTTTCCGGGTCCGTTCAAGGCAGGCGGCAGGGAGCCGAATGTGGTAACGCATCGAGCCGTGCTCGCGCTCAGGCGCTTCGCCGGGATGCCGCCAGCTATTCCGGAAGTCTCGGGACGACTGATCAAGCGGCGTTATGTCGAGAACGTGGTCTACATGGTGGGCTGGATCCGCATCTGGCGGGAGTTCTGCCGGGTCGAAGGGCTCGATGAGTTCGACGAGAGTGACCGAACGCTCGCGCTCCGCGAGCGACTCGCCGCGGGGTACGAACAAGGGCAGATCAGAGATGGCCAAATCGAAGGTAATTGATCTACGGGTGCAAGCTTGGTTGGCTCGCCCCTACGTGCGGCGGGCGAAGCTGGACGATCAGGATCCGGACGGCCCGACCTGGTATGCCTGGCTGCCGCAGTTTGGCATCCAGTCGGCGTCCGGTTGCGGCGAGACCGAGGAGCAGGCGCAGGAGTCGTTGACTGAGGTCTTGCGGGCCTCATTCCTGGCCCTGGCCGAGCGCGGTGACGAGCCGCCGCCGGCGCTGTCCGCGGACCAGATTGCGCTCTCCCGCGACGACCAAGAGGCGACCAACCTGCCGAGCGGCAACCTCCGCGTGCGGTTGCCCCGCGAATTGCACGCCGAGCTGATCCACGGCGCCGAGCGCAATGGCTGCAGCCTCAACACCTACATCGTGACCCTGCTCAGCAAGCGCTCTGTCGAGGACGAGGTGCGCCAAGAGCTGGCGCGGCTCTGGGCCGGGATCGACCGCCAGACCAGCGCCGAGCGTCCTGCGTCGATGATCCGTTGACCGGTGAATCATTGCCTGACGTCAGCCGCCGCCAGTTCGAACGGAACCTGGCTGGCCGGCCCCCACTGGCCCGCTCCGCTGCGGGCCCGGACGTGGAACACGTGCCGACCCGGCTTGAGGCCGTGGAACTCGGCCTGCCGCGCCGTCCCGAGGATCTTCTCGGGCGGTACGGTGCCATCCGCCGAGTCCAGCACCCACGAGTACCCGGCAATGCCGCTTGGCGACGGTGGTTCGGACCAGCGGAAGGCCGCCGAGGTCGCGACCGGCGAGTACATCGCGTAGTCATCCACCAAGAGCACGCCGTCGGGCGGCAGCGTCACGCTGAGGAAAATGCGATGGATGTCCAACACGGGTCTGGTGCGCTGCAACTCCCGCGCGACATCCACTTCCGCCGTCCGCCACTCGGCGCCACCGACCGAAAACGAGCCCAGCGGCGTCCAGCGCTCGCGGTCACCGTCGAAGGTCGTGCCCAGCACTTGCAGGTTGCCTTGGGGTGCGTTGACGGCGCGGTACCGGAAACGCACTTCTGGAAACTCGCGCCAGCTCTCCCCGAAGTCCCTGACCAGGGCGAAACCGCCGCCCCGGTCCTGGCTGGTTTGCCGCAACGCCACACAACCCGGACCCGTGGCGCCGCCCCAGTCCCGGCGCAGGACCTGACTGGCCATGAAGTCGCCCCAACCGCCCGTGTCCGCCTCGAACCCATTGCGGTCGGCGCAGCGGGCCGGGACGTAACTCACCACCGGCGCCCCGGGCGAATCCCGGTGGCGCGAGCGATCGAGCCTGAACGCCCACTCCAAAGGCTGCAGCGCATTGCCCGCCAGATCCGCGGCCGCGAGGTGGCAGGTCACCCGCGACCCGTCGGCTCCCAGCGCGAAGCCCGGCGGCAGGGACCAAGTCACCTGACCCGCGACGGCATCCCACGCCAACGCCTCGTCGGCCACCGTCCAGGTCCGCCCGTTGACCGTCAACAGGAGATCGGCCGGACTGATCCCCGAGCCGGTGTCGGTCAGCTTGACCGAGATGGCGGCCGGGCAGGCGCGCTCGCCGGCGGCGGGCGCCGGCGAGGAGGCCACTGGGGGCTGCGTGTCGTCGCCGGCCACCAGCCGTAACGGCAGGGACCTGGACCCGGAGCGGTTGCCCGCCCCGTCGACCGCCGCGGCATGGAGCCAAGCCAGCTTCCCGGCAAGCTGCGCCAGCGCGCCGGGCAAGTCCGCGGACCGGGTCTCCGCGGGCGGCTCGGTGCCCGGAGAGTCGTCCAGCATCCAGGCGAAGCCCGCCACCCCCGATTCGTCGGCCGAGCGCAAGGCGAGGTCGCGCGACAATCGGTGCGCGTCCACCGCGGCGCTCAGCTTGAGGTCGTCCAGCCACCAACTCAAGCCCTGCCGGTTGCCCGGCCAGCCGGACGAGGCGAAGGCGAGGTCGGTGACCACCAGCGGCGAGCCCTGCCCGAAGGACTTGGCGAGCAGGCCACCGAGATCGACGGTGGCGTGGTGCCAGTCGCCATCGGCCACCGCGCCGACGCGGCCGACGATGGGCCAGGTCTCATCGTTGTCAGTGAACTTGATCACCCGCCGGCGGCCATCGACCGCCACCACCAAGTCCACGCGCAGCTCCCTGGGAACGCGGTAGTCGAACTCCAGGACGGGGTAGCGCGAGGCCTCGAAGGGCAAAGCGCCCAGGGACACCCCGAACAGGCCGCCCAGCTTCGTTGAGCGGGCCTCCAGGCACCACTCCCCGGTCTTCGGCCCATCGCGGGTGCGCCGCAGCGCGACGCCTGCATCGACCCCCCACGGCCGGACCGGACCGAGGTCGGTCTCGAAGTCGCAGTCCAGCTTCGCGGCCGGCAGGCCAACCAGAGTCGGCAAAGCGGGTGGGGTGGTGTCGGCCCGCCGCTCCGGCGTGAAGGTGTAACTGACTGTTCTGGGGCGGTTGCCGGCGCGGTCGGCCGCGCTCACCGACACCTCCACTGGCTCGCCGGAAACCGGCTGCAGGCCGGCCTCGCGCAGGTCCAGCAAGAGCCTGCCGGCGGCCGGATCCCAGCGCAGCGCTCGGTCCGCGGTCGTGAAGCGCCGGCCGGCGCAGCGCAGTCCCAGCGACCGCTCGTCGATCCCGGCCGGACCGACATCGCGAACCGACACGCTCAGCGCCGGCCCGAGCCAGGTGGCGCCGGATCGCGGCTCGATCGGCTCCAGCGCCGGCGGGTCGAGGTCGAAGGCCACCAGGTCGGTCGCCGAGGCCGTGCCCGAGGTCAGCCGGACCGAGGCCAGTCCGCTGCGCTCGGGACGGAGCCGGCGGTCGTCGCCGGCCAGCCGGCCGCCCGCGGCCCGCACCATCACCCCGCGCGGCGCCGGCACCCTCACTTCCTCCGCGGTGACGCCGCCCAGATAGACGTCGTCCAACCGCCACCGGGCGCCGGCCGGGTTGCCGCCGATTCCCGCGCGGAGGTAGTCCCCGGCGGCGTACGCGGCGAACTCCAGGGCCTCCAGTGTCAGGGGGTCCGGTCCCGAGCCGTAGGGCGCCAGGAGTCCCAGCAGGTCCACCCGCGCCGCGTGCCACCGGCCGTCCGCCCCGACGGCCTCGACCCGCCCCACGTCCTCGATGCCGGGCGCCGACTCCGCGGGACCGGTCAACCCCACGCGATAGCGCCGGCCCCCGACCGTCACGAACAGATCGATCCGCACGTCGTCGGGGAGCGCGTAATCGAAGGCGAGCAGCGGGTGGTCGCGCAGGTCCACGCCGGCGAAGGGGGCCGAGAGCGCGAAGCTGCCGCCGGCCGCCGGAGCGACCACTTCGAGACACACGCCTTCACCGGGCCCGCCGCGCTCGGCGAGTGCCACCGCGCAGGAGCCCGGCACGGTGGCCCGCCAGCCTCCGAGCCCCTGCTCGAAGGTGGTCGCCAGATGGGGCGGGCCGAACCGCGGCAGGGACAAGGCCGGGCGCGTGGTGACGGAGCGGGTGGACAGCACCGGCGGCAGCACGCTCCGTGCCGACTGGTAGTAGATGCGTGCCCGAGCGACGGTGATCGCCTGGTCCAGCGTCCAGATGCCGACCGAGCCTGATGGCAACGGGTGCGGGTCGGTGAAGCTGGCCGCCAGCTTGCCATCGACCAGCAGGCGGACGGTGTCGCCGATCTTCTCCGCGCGGATCCGCCACCACTCGTTGTGCAGCTTGTGCGCCTCACCACCGGCAGCCCCGCCGCCCAGCGAATCGAGGATGTCGGGCATCACCACGCCGGGAGCCTTGGCCACCAGCTCGCCGCGCCGGAAGATCCCCGAGGCGGAGTTGCCCCAGCCGGCGAAGATCAGGGAGTACCCGCTGCCCGGCGTGCCGTCGTCACCGGCCAGCGTCACGGCGAGGTTCCCTGGATGCTGGTAGAACGGGGCCCAGGGCTGATCCATGGGGATCCCCGCGAAGAACTCCACGACCAGGTCGCCCGAAAACCGGCGCCTGGTCCAGATCGAGGCCGGACCCGCGGCGCGGCCTTGGAACCACGACCAGCGCGGGGTGCAGGCCCAGCGGCTGGAAACCCCCCATTCGCCGGAGCCGATGGTCCACTCGGTCGGCGCGGAGCGGAACGTCGAGTCGATCACCTGGCGCGAGACGATGCTCAGCCGGTCCGCCTGTCGGCGGACGTTCCGGCCGGTGAAGCCGACCTTGCCGCTGGCGGGCAAGGTGGTCGCGAAGCCGGCCACGACACGGTTGCCGACCAGCGCCTGGATCGTGTCGGCCACCCGGCGCAGGGAGACCGTGGTGGGCAGCTCCGGTCGGGCGATGATCTGCTCCGCCCGTTGGTCGCGGTTCTCGCGGAGGATCAGCGCCATTCGCCCGTCGGCCGCCGGCGCGAGCTCCAGGTGGCAGCCCGCCACCGCGTTGGTGCAGGGGCGGAACGTGTCCGCCTCGGCCGGCACGCCCAGGTGGAGCTGGACCGGCCCGGCCAACCCGCCCTCGGTCAACTCCCAGGTCAGCGCCACGTCGCCCCAGAAGTAGCCGGCCTGCCAGAGACCGTCGGCGCCCGCCAGCCACTGGTCGCTCTCGTCCGCCCACTCCTTCATGTAGCGGTCGTCGACGAACGCCTCGGCACCCGGGTCGGCCAGCTCGGCTTCGTGGGACAGCACCACCGGCGGCTGCGCCTCGCGCGGGCCCGAGTACGCCTTGACGTCATCGAACGCGACCGCCTTGGCCCCGGACACCCACAGCGCCATCTTCCCGTGCGCCAACTCCGCGGCCGGCGCGGCGACCAACTCGACGCCGTCGAGCGCGCCCGTCAGCTTCCCGCCCGCTCCCGTCAGCGCGAGCCGATGCCAATCGTCGGGTTGGGCCACCGCCTGGGCCTCGGCCAGGACCCGCTCGCCACCGGCGCTTGCCCGCACCAACTGCACCCGCCCGGCGGGTCCGGGCCGGGTGACGAACCGGAGCAGGGTGACCTGGCCGTCCGGCTGGCCGGCGAGCCCGACGCCGAAGCCGCCGGCGCCGCGCGGCGGCCGCACCGAGGCCTCGACCGTCAGGTCGTCCCAAAACCAGTACCCGGCGGTGGTGACAGCAGGCTTGGGACCCGTCGCGCGGCCGAGCAAGTTGAACGCGTTGACGCTGTACCGCGCCGAACTCAGCCGGGCGACGCGCCAGTCTCCGCTCAGGCTCTCCCACGGCGACGGGGCGTCCGGCGCGCGCATGAAGTCGTCGGTGAAGAACAGGTCGCCGGTCGGCTGCAGCAAGACTTGTCCGAGCACCGCCGCCGGGGCATCCTCCACGCCCCAGCGGCAACCATCCGGCAGGTCCGTCTTCCCCCGCAGCACGGTGACGGCGCCGAAGGCGACCGCGAATCCGCCCGGGACCCGCTTGACGGCCACGTCCTCACCCGCTCCGGGGAGCGCCGCCACGGTCCGCGCGAGCTGGGTCTCCCGGCCGTCTTGCCGGAGCGTGACCACCACGCCCTTCAGCCCGAGGCGGAAGACCAGCCGGCGCTCGGGCTGGTCGTACCGCAGCACGATCGCGAGCCCGTGGTTGGCCCGGACCACCGTGGCCGGCACCGACAGGATGAACGGAGCCTCGCCCCCTTCGGCACTCAGGTGCTCGACCACCTCCCCGGAGCGAGCCGAGGTGCCGATGCCCAGCACGAGGATGGCCAGGACACTGCCAACCCGACGTCTCGGCATGAAGTCTCACCTGACGGCGGCGCGCTGACCCTGACTGCCACGTCTCTGCCAAGCAAGAGTCGGGCACTTCGCCGCGGACCGATCGCAAAGCAGTCGCGCTCGCCGGGTTCCGGGGCGCGGTTCGACGAGCACACCACCGCTCCTTCCGGGAGTCGCGACCCGGGCGGCTGGCGCGGGATCGCGCCGCTTCGCTCAACGCTCAACGGACCTGGCCCTCCTGGCGCAGGCGCGGGGCTACCCGAAGATGTCGGCTATCCCGCCGTGGAATGAAGCCGTGGCCGGACCTCGCCGCGGCAGGCCGCGGAATCCTGGCGCCGGTGCGGCTCAATGCTCCGGCTTGGCCGCGAAGCCAGATGCCATGACTCCCGTGACGATCGAATCATCGGCGGGTCGAGGCGATGGGCACCCAACGAAGTCCCGGGAGCCTCGTGGCGCAAGCCCCGACGCAAGGCACGTCAACGAATGTAAGCAATGGACCGCAACGCGCGCTGGCGGAGATCGATGCGGTCCCGTTCCATCTCCCAGATCGATCGGAACTGCGCTGCGGTGTAGGACACACTCCAAGCGTCCTCAGGCGCGAGGAAGGCGGCCAGCGCTTCCTGGGCCTGCCGGATCAGAGCTTCTGAGTTGTCCTGTGTCAACTCTAACTCGCCTTGCAGCCGCAGCAGCGCCTCGACCGCTTCTGGCGCGGCGATGTAACCGATGGCACGGACAGCTCTCTGCCGAGTGTACTCGTCCAGCGATCTGTCAAGCGCCACCTTGCTCAGCACCGGCACGACCGCAATGTGCTGCCAACGCGGGCCACTGAGCCCCAGCACCGCGGACCGCCGGCGCCCGGTGTCACCGGACGCATCGACGGCGAGCAGACACGCATCCAGAAGGTCCCGGACATCGATCGCGGACAGATCGCGCATCGGATCCCGAACGAGCGACGCGAGGACCTGACCAGGATTCTCCTTCCAGCGCGGTTCGTCTGGCGGGCCGGCTTGCGCCAGCGCGACCGCACTTATTGTGAGACACGCCAGCAAGAGAACTCCCGGCGCGCGGCGCTTGATTGCTACCAGCATGGGCTACTCCTCGCATGTCTAGTTGGGCTGTTCCGGGCACTGCGGTTCCCGTACACTCCTGACGTCGGCCCACTCCGCCGGAGTCAGGCACAACGGCATTCCACGACCGATTTCGCCTACCTCACCGAGGCTTCTCGGAGCAAACATAATGCTCAGTGGAAGAGGTGGATTCCCTCCCGGCATTTGGTAGTTGTGGTTCAGATACATCTGATGCAACAGCTCATGGGCGGTCGTGACCGCAAGGGCGTGTTGGCGTTCTGTCTCGTTCCATGAAAACGTGTGGGCCAGGTCGCGCAGCGTCTCGTAATACACAGCCGAGATCCCTACCTTTCCGGGCAACTTCGATGTCCCGCCAGGGCTCCCACCTTCCCCGTCCTCGTCGTTGTCCAGCCCAATGACGTTATCGTACGCGCCGAGAAGTCCGACACACCAATACGCCGACGCCGGTACAGATGTAAACCACTTGGCGTCATAGACGGCGTAGACGTACCATCCCAACCAGTAAGGGATCACCACTCCCTGTTCTCCTGGGGGGTAGCTGTAGTTCAGCGTGAACATGTCGAGGTGCCACGCTTGATCCGGTTCGCAGTACTCGGGCCCGAGCTGTTCTACTACGATGTAGCATGGAAGCAAGATCGGCCCCAGAACCGCTGGCGATGGATCCGCGATGTCAGGCGGGTCCGGGCGCGGGTCATCAGTGGGCGGCGAGGGATCGAATGCGAAGTCCACTGCGTAGGTATCACCCTCCTCGGCGACGTCGGTCAGCTTCTGGCCGGGCGTTGCGCACTGCACCGTCAGGCCATTGGAGGAAGACACCGTAAATGTCTGAGCAGGCGTTTGGAGGTTCGGGCAGAGGGACCAGCGGTCATGTTCGTGATCAAACCGGGTGAACTGGTCGGGATCCCACGTCTTCTGCTCATCCCCGAGGCGGTCGTCGGTCAGGAATTCAGAAGTGCCTTCGATTCGCGGATTGCCCATCGAGTCGACCTCAACAAACAGTTTCCTCCACACCGTTAACACCGGCGATTGGACCACGGCGCTCGGACCTGCTTCCGGTAAGGGGTACCACCCGATTGGCATGCCCTCGTCGTCCCTGAAGTAGTGGACCCGACTCCTTTGGGTGCCTTCCTCCACATCGTTGGCCCTGGCCTTCAGCGGTGGCATCTGCGCCAACGTACCCATGCCCGCGGCGATCCGGTAGTTGTCGCCCGGCTGCATGCCGGTCAGGAAGACAACGGTGACCTCGCCGTCGGCGTCGGTGGTCCGCTCGATCTGCGCGCCTCCGCCCTCGAACTGCCCGTTGGGATACGTCTGGTCACGGTTGTCAGCGTTCTCGGTCGGCCACTCCTGTTCGGTGTCGATGGGCTGCTCGGAGGCCGACGGATCATCGACGTCGAAGGCCTTGAGCGTCACCGGCCAGCCGGCCTTGGCCTGGTCAAGGCCGAGAGCCAACTGCACGGTCACGGTGACCTTGCGGCGGTCGGCACCCGCTGCGTCGTTCTCGGAGGTGAAGCACGGGAAGATGCGCAGGCCGATGGCGCTACCCGTCTGCCCATTGCCGGGGTTGGCGTCGAGCGGCGTGTTGTCGGCGTACGTGGACATCGTGACGGACTGGATCTTCGGTGGCTCGCGGTCATTGACCGGGAGCATGCGCTTGTTCTCGCGTTCACGGTGTGCGCGAGGATCGCCGTCGTCGCCGTGGCTGTCCACGCCGCGGAAAACGGTGATGTAGGGCTCCGCCTTGAACACGGTGACCGGTGAAACCACCAGGTGGTAGTAATGGTGTAATGCCTCGGTTCCTGGATTCGACGTCCCCATCACCGTCAGGTCGGGCGATAGGCAGTCCACCTGGAACCACGACGCATCCTCGCTGTCCGCCAAGTAGTAGTCGGCGACCACACACGGCTGGCCGCCTGGAGTGGAGCCAAGGTACATCTTGTGGCCGGGATACGCCGTCCCCGGCACAGTCTCCGGGATAGTGAGCACGTACGGCATCCGGTAGTAGTAGTAATCCCCCGTCTCGCGCTCCTCCACGCACAGCTCGAAGGTCAGCGTGCCCCAGTGCTCGGTCGTCAGCTCGCCGATCTGCTGCTGCCCGGCCGCGACCTGCGCCGCCGTGTCGTTCAGGTAGACCGTGACGGTGCCCGGACTCGTCGCCGTCCCGGTCACATAGGCGTCGCAGGCGGTCTCCGGGTCTTCGCACTGCGTCGTCAGGACCATCGCCGTCCAGTCGTAATGGTACGGCCCTTGCTCGTTCGAGGTCTGCCCCTCGTCCTTGAACTCGAAGGTGATGGTCGGATGCTCGAACCCCGACCCTTCCTTCGGGTCGAACAGGAAGTAGTCCGGATTCCCGGCGCTCGTGGTCACGTCGCCGAAGCACAGGTTGCGCACCGCCAGGTTGCGCTCGTCATTGCCCTCGATGTCGTCGCCACCCGGATCCCAGGGATCCTCGTACCAAGCGATCACCCGCAAGGTGTAGGCGTCGTTGTACAAGCCGGTGGTGTCCCATTCGACCGATCTCTCGCGAATCTCGACCGGCGTCAGGCCATCGGCCAAGGTGGTCGTCCCGACCTGCGTGCTGTCGCCCAATTGCCCGGCGGTCAGGTCGCTGATCTCCTGCGTCGGCGCCGCATGGCCGTTCGGTACGGCCTCGATCCGCACGCGCGTCAGCCAATGGAAGTCGTTCTGATAGAACCGGTACTTGACCGCCACTGTGTTGCCGACGGTGCCCTCGGGCTCCATGATCTCCACGTACGGCGTCGGCTCGACCCGCTCCAGCCGGACCGTGACCTCGGTCGCCGGTGGGCTGGCGCCCACCGCCACGGGTCGCCGGTCCCAATAGTAGGGATACATCATCGGCTGCGTGGTCAAGGTGTAGTTCTCCACCGGGATGGGATCGAATACGGCCAGGCCGTTGTCGTCCGTCATGGTGCCGGCCCAGAACCCGCTCCTGGTCAGCACCACCTCCCCGAGGATGACTGGATTGCCGGTCACGTCGTCCAGCACCGTCACCTCCAACCGGCCATTCTGCGGCCCCGCCAGCACCGGCCCGGCGACCAGCGCCAGGACCAGCCACGCACCCCTTCGTCCGTTCATCGTTCGCCCTTTACTCCCCGCGCCCCTTCCCCGTCAGCTCGTTCAGGTAGGCGCGCGC
>JAANMV010001768.1_pt1 | contig 22894 bp, 21 predicted proteins | sample 7279661 | NCBI WGS metagenome assembly JAANMV01 (sample SAMN14094540, study PRJNA606508) | bioreactor metagenome | isolation source: A lab-scale SPAN reactor treating ammonium-rich wastewater day 121 | place: Ireland: Galway | collected 2017-05-16
ATGCCCCAACGTTTCGAAGTGGCACGCAACCGGGTGATGCTGCACGGCGCCGTGATGGAGATTGACGATGCCAGCGGGCGGGCGCTGGGCATCCGGCGCGTGTCAGAGTCGGCCTGATCGTGGACAAGCGCCAATCTGAATAAGCCTTGACGCCCGCCCCGATTCGTTTAACTAGTTTGCATCGGGGTTAAGCGCCGGGTAACAAAACAGTTTCCAAACCAAACAAGACACCATCCCAGTTATGAAACGAACTTTTCTGACACTCGCACTCACAGGCATGATCGTGGGCGGCATTCATGCTGCCGGGGACGAAGGATTCCGTCCGCTGTTCAACGGCAAGGACACCACGGGCTGGCATTTGCGGAATCCCCAAGGCCACAACAGTTGGAAGGTCGAGAACGGCATCCTCAAGAACATCGTCAACCAAGGCGAGCATGGCACGGACCTGATCACCGACCAGAAATTCCAGAACTTCACGGTCAAGTACGATTACATGGTGCCGAACGATTCCAACAGCGGCTTTTATTTGCGGGGGCGCTATGAAATTCAAATTCTCGGCGACTTCGCCAGCGGCAAAGCCAGCAAGACCGGCAACGGTTCACTCTACAACTTCAAAGCCCCGGACAAGTTCGTTTCCAAGCCCGGCGGCGAGTGGCAGACGGTCGAGGCGACCATCATTGGCAACAAGATCACCGTCATTCAGAACGGCGTGAAGATTCATGACAATGTCGAGGTTACCAAGGGCACGGGCGGCGAATTGGACAACAATCACGACCAGCCCGGGCCGATTTTTCTCCAGGGTGACCACGGCACGGTTTGGTTCCGCAACATGCGAATCAAGGAACTGCAGTAAACCACGCAGAAAGGGACACGGGGTATGCAATCGAAGAATCAATTCAATCGGACCACGGCTGTGGTCAAAGACCCAGTCGCAGTGATCGGAAGCAATCCGTCAGGGCTTTCTCGCCGGAAATTCCTTGCCAGTGCGGCCGTGGCGTCGTCCGCCTTCATGTTTCTCCCCAGCCATGTGCTGGGACGCGGCGGAGCGAAATCGCCGAATGAGAAGCTTAACATTGCTGGCATCGGCATTGGCGGGCAGGGTGCCGGCGATTTGCGAAACCTGGAGAGCGAAAACATCGTGGCCCTGTGCGACGTGGACTGGCGGCACGGCGCAGGCACGTTCAAGCGGTATCCTCAGGCCGGGAAGTTCAAGGACTATCGCCGGATGCTTGACGAGGTGAAGGGCGTGGACGCGGTCGTCGTCGCCACGCCGGACCATCACCACGCGCTTGCCTCGATGGCAGCAATTAAACGCGGCCTGCACGTCTATTGCGAGAAACCCCTGACCCACTCGGTTTGGGAGGCCCGCCAGGTCGCCACCGCCGCGCGCGAAGCCAAGGTCGCCACGCAAATGGGCAATCAAGGTCAGGCTTCGGACGAAACCCGCCAGCTCTGCGAACTGGTCTGGTCCGGCGCAATCGGAAATGTCCTGGAAGCGCACATCTGGACCGACCGCGCCTCGCGCGGTTTGTTTGATGAGTACTGGCCCCAAGGCGTCGCCCGCCCCACTGACACGCCACCCGTCCCGGACACGCTGGCGTGGGACTTGTGGATCGGCCCGGCGCCGATGCGACCATATCATCCGGCTTATGTGCCGTTTCGCTGGCGCGGTTGGTGGGACTTCGGCACGGGCGCGCTCGGGGATATCGGCTGCCACTCCTTCGATCCCGTGTTCCGCGCCCTCAAACTCGGCGCGCCCCTCTCTGTCCAGGGCGCTTCGACACGTGTCAACACCGAGACTTTCCCTCTGGGCTCGATGGTCACCTATCAATTCCCGGCGCGCGACGCCTCTCCCCAGGCCAACAATGCCCACATCAAAGGCCTGAGCGGCGCGGAAGCCGGGGCCGTCGCCATGCCACCCTGTAAACTGGTCTGGTATGACGGTGGTCTCCGTCCGCCGCGGCCCGACGGCCTCCCTGATGGGCGGTTGCTTGGCGACAACGGTCGGATGCTGATTGGCGATAAGGGCTTCATCCTCGGCAACACCGTCTATCCTGAAGCCCGCGCCCGGGAAGTGGGGAAAGTCAAGCAGTCCATCCCACGCTCGGCGAGCCACTACCAGGAATGGATTGAGGCGTGCAAAGGTGGCAAAGCGGCGGGATCGAACTTTGATTACGCCGGGCCACTGGCCGAGGCGGTCTTGTTGGGCAACGTCACCCTCCGCGTCCAGCTTCGCGAAGACCTCACGCGCTTCAAGCTCCTGTGGGATGCACCGACCCTTCGGTTCACGAATTGGGACGAGGCCAACGAGTTTTTGCGGACCGAGTATCGGCAAGGTTGGTCGCTCTAAGAAGCACCGCATCCGGTTGCCCAAACACCCTGGTGGCAAGAGCCCGCGGAAGCCGACCCCAAAGGAGCGATTCCACCCGGCCTCGACTTCAAGAAACTGCAAAGGACTTGCAACCGGGCGGGTCGTTTTCTACCGTTCGCGCATGGAAGAACCGACACAGTTCTCACAATACCTGGCCGTGTTGATACTGTTCATCCTGGCGGTCGCCGCCACGGGCGGGATGATCGGTTTGTCCACCTTGCTGGGCAAACGCGGCGGGCGAAATCGCGCCAAGGACCTTGCTTGGGAATGTGGCATGAACCCCGTCGGCGAAGGCAACCCGCGAATGTCGGTGAAGTTCTACCTGGTGGCCATGCTGTTTATCCTGTTCGATATCGAGGTGATTTTCCTGTACCCGTGGTCGGTGGTGTATCGGGAAATGCTCGCCGATCCCGCCATGCGGAACGTTATTCTGGTGGCTATGATCTCTTTTCTCGGCATCCTTTTTGTGGGCTACATTTACGCCGTCAAGAAACGGGCGTTTGACTGGAAGTCCTAGCTCGTAACTCCTGATGCGTGGTTCGTGACTGCCAGGTTTCATCACGCATTACGCATCACGCATCACTTTATGATCAAATTCGGCACCTCCGGCTGGCGCGGCATCATTGCCCGCGATTTCACCTTCGACAATGTGCGCGTGGCGGCACAAGGCATTGCGGATTATCTCAAGGCCGAACTCCAGAATTCCCAATCCGAAATCGCCGGGCGCAAGCCGGTCGTGATCATCGGCTACGACACGCGTTTTCTCGGACGCGAATTCTCCCTGGCGGCGGCGGAAGTCCTGGCCAGCAACGGTCTCGCTCCACTCCTCTGCAACCGCGATACGCCCACGCCCGTCATCGCGCACAACATCCGCGCGCGCAAGGCAATTGGCGGCATCAACATGACGGCCAGTCACAACCCGGCCGAGTATCAGGGCTTGAAATTTTCGACCAGCAATGGCGCGCCGGCGCACCCCGGAGTCACCCAACAGATCGAAGCCAACTGCGCGCGATTGCTGGCGGAAGGCTGGTCATTCAATGGTGCGGTCATCGGGACTTTCAAGTGCAAGACGTTTGACCCGCAGCCGCTTTACTTCCAACAGATCCACCGCCTGGTGGATTTTGCCACCATCAAAAAAGCGAAGCTCAAGCTTGCGGTCACGGTGCGTTACGGCACGGGCCGCGGTTACCTCGACACTCTGCTTGAGAAAGCCGGCGCGAAGGTCACCGTGTTCGACAACGAAGTGAATCCGTTGTTCGGTGGCCACCATCCCGAAGCGGACGCGCACGGCATGGCGGACGTCATCAAACTCGTTCGCAGTGGCAAAGCCCAACTGGGCCTCGGGGTGGACGGCGACGCCGACCGTTTCGGCATCGTGGACAAGGACGGAACGTGGCTGACGCCAAATCAAATCCTCGCGCTCACGCTGTATCACTTGAAAAAGAACCGCGGTTGGACCGGCGCCGTCGTGCGCACCGTGCCGACAAGTCATCAGGTGGACGCCGTCGCGGAGTTGCTCGGTGTGAAGCTGCATGAAACCCCCGTCGGGTTCAAATACATCGGCGCATTGATGGAAAGTGAGCCAGTCATCGTGGGTGGCGAAGAATCCGGCGGCTTGAGCGTGAAAGGCCACGTGCCGGAAAAGGATGGCATTCTTGCGTGTCTGCTCATGGCAGAGCTCGTGGCGACCGAGCGAAAATCTCTGGGCCAGATTCTCAAGCAGTTGGCGAGACAGACGGGCGAATTCCACACCGAACGCATCAACATCCCCATTCAACCGGAAAGCAAAAATGCCATTCTGGCCAAACTCGGCACGGGCCTGAAGAAGATCGGCTCGTTCCCGGTGGACAAATACGTCACCACTGATGGCTTCAAATTTCTCCTGCCGGATCACGAATGGGTCGCATTCCGTGCCAGCGGCACCGAACCGCTGTTCCGCTGCTACATCGAGGCGAAGTCCGGGGCGAATCTCGCGAAATTGCGAAACGCCTGTCGTGGCTTGCTCAAGCCTTGACTCTGATTACTGCGCGAAGTTGTGTCGGCGCTGAAAATGCCCGCAGTCTTGTGTCTATCAGTTCAGACTGAGAAATCTGGCTTCTGCAAGGCGTGTTGGATGGTTGGTTCAAAGTTCCTCAGTAATCTCGGGAACACTTCTGGCAAGCGAGCCAAGCCTCCATCAAATCGAAAAAGGGAATTGGAGCATCGTCAGCAGGCGGTCAAGGAAGCTCCACCGTTGCCACCACGGCGCGATGGTCAGACGGATATGGTTGCACCACCACGTCGGCAAACGCCCGATCCTCACCGACAATTTCACAACCCTCCACCGTGAAGTCCGCTCCACCCACGAAGACGTAGTCAATTCGGTCATGCCGGTCTTGGGGATCATCCGGTTTCGTCGTGGGCGTCCACGTCCACCCAGGCCGTTGGACTTCATTGGGAAACGCGCTGCGAAACGCATCTCGCATTCCGGCACCCGTCACCGCAAGAGTCGAAGGGAAGGCCACGGGCAATGGGCATAGACCCGCCGCCACCGCGCGTTCCGTCCAATCCTGATGTGATGGTTCGTTGAAATCACCCGTCAGAAACACCGGCTGTCCGTCGGCCAACGCAGGTTTGAGTTCGCTCAACATTCGCTCCACCTGTCCGCCGCGCGCCTGCCGCGCCGCCGCCACCGCCTCGTCCGCCGTCTTGAGGAGCGGCGCGTCAAAGTAGGGGATTCCCACCAACTGATAAGGCTGATAGGGCGCCGCAGCGAAATGCACATTGAACATCCACGCTTCCTTCCCCGACGGCAATCGCACCTTCACACCCCACTTGCGCGCCGTATTGGTGACAATGGGATACCGGCTCAACACCCCGGTTCGGTTACCTTGATCGAAATAATGCCAGCCCAGCATCTCCGCAAGCTTTCGACCGTGATCGGGCCGTCCACTGCCCTGCTCCTTCTCGTAGCCGTGCGTCTCCTGCAAGCCGACGATGTCTGCCCTGGCCGCGACAATAACGGCCAGCGTCTGCTTCAACGGCTGTTTCCCTGCGTCGCCCCCGTGCCAGAGGTTGAAACTCATGACCCGGACCGATTCGGCGGCCTTGGTCGGACACGTGGCGATAACCAAGAACGCGAATAGGCCAAAACAACACCGCAGAACGGAGGCGGCTCGAGCGAAAGTAATCCTCATGGCAGGGCGAATATGCGGACTTTTCCAGATGCTTGAGTCAATCCGTCCGCCCGCCGGGTGAAACCGGTACGGGCGGGCTTTACAGCACTGTTTCAGTTCGGCTGGATCAGGCGATAGTAAGCCTGCGGGCCGGTGGTGGCATCGCTGACGCTGCTGGCACCGTCGCTGCCGGCCACATCCTGCCAGACAGGATTGGTCAGGCTGGTGGATTTCTGGAGTTTCCTTCCCGGCGCACCCTCCCAGGAGATGGTCACGTTGGCCCCGTCGCGGACGATGCTGCTAATCTGCATCTGCGCCGTCGCCAAACTGTAGAGCCCTACGTTATCAATGCCGAAATACCAGCTATCCGTGCCGGCGTGTGCGAACCGCAGACGCACTTTCGGCTGATTGTCCGCTTGGGGCAGGCGGAATAATTCCACCCGTTTCGATTCCACGGGGTTGTCATCCACGCGCGGACTGATGTAATCGCCAAGCGCGGACCATTGACTCGGGTCCACGCCGATGAACGCGCCGTAATAGCCGCCTTCGATGGTTTGGGTGTTGGGATTGTAATACGTGGCCACTCCTTGAAACCCCGCGGGATGGACGGTTGACAAGGTCGTGGCGGCATCAATCGTCCCGTCCAGATTTGTGAAAACATCAGAGGTCTCAATCATGTAAACCACCGGCAGCCAACTTGCGCCTTCGTCAATGGAATACTCCACCGCCGCAAGGCTGTCCTGGTTCTGTTCCCAGATACTGTGAAAAGCGAGATGCACGTTGGCTTTGCCCGCGAGATTAAAGTCGGGCGAGAACAGATACATCACCTGGCCCAGATCATCATTGCGATAACCTGAGTTGGCAAACGCCATGCGGCCACTGGCCAGATTTCGCAGGAAAACGCCGTTGACCACGTTCGAGGGATTGACGGACAGCACGCGTTGGTAATCCTCCGCATAGCCCGCCGGCTGGACTATGCCGTTATACACCTGGCTGTAGGTGTCAAACGTACCAGTGAAACGCGAAACGTCCACCGTCGTCCAGTTTACGTAGGCATCGGAGTCCAAATTGCCAAAGTTAAGCCCCGGCTCCGAGATCAGGTCCCGGAAGGTATCCAGGCTTACCGCCGTCCACCCTGCCGGCAGGCTGCCTTCGGGTGTATTGTCGAAATTCTCGAACACGATTGGTGCTGGCAACTGGAGGTTTACGTAAGCCGCCACGAAAAACTGAACCTCGTTCGTGTAGCTCTTGGCCGGGACGCCGTCGTCATTGTAAGTCAGGGTGTAACGATTGGTGGAAGCGCTGGGTAGAATCGCCGAGGACAAGTAGCTTACGGTGGTCAGCCCATCGGCCTGTGAAATCCCCGGCGCTGGCGACACCAGATTGCCATTGAGTCGCAACTGGATCGTATTGGTTACCACCGCCGTGGTCAGGTTGGTGATGCTGGCACGGTACAACCCGTCCGGCGCCACGCTGACCTGATTGTTCGCGGGCGTTAGGGCAATGACCTGCGGTCCGACCGCAAGTTCCGTTTCGGGCGATTGGGCGAAGGTGATGTCATCCACCGCAATGTCAGCCGGATCACCTTCGACTTCGCCTTCGCCCAAGGTGGAGGTCACTCTGGCCAGGCGCAGGGTCAATGCCTGGCCCGCGTTGCCTGTATAGTTCAGGTTCACCGGCACCTTGGTGGACTCGGAAATGAAGGTGATATTGACCGGCCCGCTCACCACGGTGTCTCCCGCCAGAATACTCACGTCGTAAGTGAACCGCTCATTGGAGAGGTAGTAAGGGTGAAAGTTGAAGGACTTGAGCACCACGGCAGCCTGCGGATTGTTGGGCGTGAACACCACTTCGTGGCGGTCTCCGACGCTCGAGCTGTCCAACTGGCCGGCCGCCCAAATGTCATCAATGTAAAAATCCCATCTCGCCGCGCCACCCGCCACCGGAGTGGCCTGCCAGGTCAGGCCGATGTTTGGGGTGCCGAAACCGACCACCGAGACCCCCGCGCTCGAGGCCGAAGCATTGTCCCCGAACGATTGGATGATCGCCTGGTTCTGATTCTGGCCAGGGGGTAGCGACTCAAAATCCAAGACGGTGTCGGCTTGGGCGCCATGGCCGAGGAACACGCCCATCGCCATCAACGCCATGGGGCGGAGATTTGCGAATTTCTTAATCTTCATACGTTTGATCGGTTGTGGGTCTGGTTGCTTTGGTTGTATTCCAGCGGAATGGTAGGCGCGTCACGGTGAACAAACAACCGGATAAGTGCCGTCCGGGCCGGCCACATTCCACTCGGTTAGAATCCTTTCACCCTGGGGAGTATTGAGCGAATGCCAGGTTTCGTCTTCGACGCGTTTTACGAGGCGGTAGCCATTGCGGACTTTGGTTGGCAGCGGTTCCGCCTCCCCGGCTCGGACTTTCTCCAGGTGTTGTTTCAACTCGGGAGCATATTTCTCCAAGTAGGCAATCCGGCGCGCCGCCTTGTCGTCCGGATTGTTGCCCGACGCAATCACCACGGCGCGCACCCCGTCTTCCTCCGCGTCATTGATCCCGCGAATGGGCGGCAGCGACTCGCGCGGCGCCGCAAAAAGTTTTTTCTCACTTAAGTCATAGAAGTATTCATTCTCGCTTACGCCGCTATCTTGCTTCAAGAAGCGCGCGAAAAGGAATCCGGCGCCGCCCAGCAACAACACGGCGAGCGCGAGCTTGGCAAACATGGTTTTGTTCATCGGAATGACGGGGGCGGGTTAATGCGGATCAGCCTTGGCCGACCACCAACACTCGTTCGCGTTGCAGGGAATGCGCCCGGCATCCAGTGCCGAGGCACTGCCATCCGCCATGGCGTAATTGGAGCGCCGGCTGTGACGGACCGCGCCCTTGTCGCCTTGGGCCACGCGATTGAAGCCCACTTGATTGGGCGCATCATACTTCCAGATCCACCAGCGGTCATTGGGCCATTCGCTGCGGACATCGCTGTGACCGTCGCCGAACAGAATCAGTTGGCTGGGCTTTTCTATGGCGGCGGCACGGCAAAGATTTCTCTCGTAAGGACGCCCGAATGGTGGTTGCGCGCCGCCAGCTTCCCAATGAACATTCACCGCCCCGATGCCACTCAGGAGTCTGATCTCGCCGTTAACCGGCAAGCCAGCCATGTCCGGTGCGGCGGGCAGTTGGTGGCGCTTGCCTTGCGCATACACCTCCTCCTTCTCTGTCGGACAATCGTAAACCGCCTTGCTCTTGCCCACGAAGTTGAAGAGGTAAGATCGCCAGCTGGTCTCATAACCCGCCGGCAGCAATTCCTGAATGGGCGGCAACCACTGGTTGTTGTCATCCACGTAGAGGTGCGTGCCCAAGGAAAGTTGCTTCATGTTGTTGAGGCAATAGGTCTGCTGCGCCTTGCCTTTGGCCTTGGCCAACGCCGGCAGGAGCATCGCGGCAAGGATGGCAATAATCGCGATCACCACCAGCAGTTCGATGAGGGTGAAACCAACGGCGCGCGCCCACCGACCCCTGCCCTGCTCCACCAGAGGCGCTGAGGCGCGATTGACTCCTGATACCAACAAATGATTCTTCATGTTCTCTCCGGGTAACGACGAAGCAATTTAAGTCCGAGGTTTCTTCCGCGACAACCCCCTGTTTTGAGGGGGACTTCGCTGGCGAACCGTTGGCGTGAGGGTTGGTCAGGCATAACCGTAGGCGCTCAACACCGGTGCCAACTTCTCCAAGTGTGGCTCCAAGTACCTCTGGTAATTGCGCCAGCGGCCAGCGGCACCCCGGTAAACCGGCCTCGCCACTTCAGCATAACTGGGCGAACGCAATGGTTTGTTCCGCGCATGTTCATGAAAACGCAGCACCCGCTCGTCCCACTCGACTTCCAGAAAACTGAACATCCGCCGGCTTGTTCCCTCAAGGTCAGCCACGACGTCCTCGTAGCGGATTTCCATCCACGCAGAACCGAGCCGTGTCCGCATGGCGTTCCAGAATCCCATCACCGAGGTGTATTGAATCACGGTGGCGTCCAAGCTCAAGTAGGCGGAGCTGACGGGATTCAGCGCCAGCGGTTGCATGAAACAGCTCAAACACACGTCGCGCGGATCGCGGATGGCCACCAGCAACCGGGCTTCGGGAAAGATGCGCGCCACGGCTGGGATGAGCACATTCAACGCTGGATTCTTGTCCACGAGCAGCTTGTTACCAATTGGCTTGCCAAGGAACGCAGCCATAAACCGGAAATAATTCTCCCGTGCCCGCTGCAAAGCGCTGACCGGAGTCGCCTCGAGCAGTTCCAACACCGAAGTCTCCGGCGCAACACCGCGGCTCAACGGCAGATAAGCCTCATCGTGAAAAATGTGTGTTTCTTCGGCGCTGATTATGTCCTCATGGGAATCGAGCACTTGCTCCAGCAGCGTCGTGCCGGAGCGTGGATGACCGCACAGCACGGCGAGCCGGCGGCCGGGCAACAGCACTTCCAGCGAGTCATGCCATCGTTTCAAAACCTCGGCTGAGATGGTGTGCTCCATTTCCCTTACGCGATCCTGAATTCCTTGCAGAGTGGCCTGGTGCGTGACGGCAGCGGGACGCAGCAACGCTTTCGCCTCGAGCAGGGCGGTCATGGCGTCGTCGTAGCGCCCCTGGCGATCCAAGTTAGCCGCCAATTCGTACCACAACCTCACGCGCAGGGACGTCTCGATCACGGGCTTTGCCAAGAGTGACCGTAAATCAGATTCGGATTCTTCAGGCTTCCCCCGCAGCCGATGCAGCCGGGCGCGGACGAGCCGTGCCGACGGATTCTCCCCCTCCGCCGCCAGCGCCCGATCCACGCACGCCTCCGCCTCGTCCAGCCGTGCGTGGCGCTCGCTCAGTTCCGCCAATGCCACAAAAACCGTCGCAGTCACCCCGCTCTGCTGCGCCGCCAGGTTGAAATAGCGCCCGGCCATTTCGAAATTGTCAAACTCTTCACAGCGTCGGCCAGCCTCAGCCATCACCGCCACCCGATTCGAGGCCACGCGCACGGCCTTTTCAAAACAACGCGCTGCGGCGGCGTAGTCGTAGCGCAAACCGTAAGCGCGACCCAGGTCCAGTTGGATCCGGACATTGGCCGGGTCCAAGCGCGCGGCGTGTTCCAAAGTGTCGAGGGTGCGTTGATAGTCCTGGCGCTTCCACGCTTCTGCCGCTTCATGGAACATCCGCGAGAGTGAGGATTGTGAGACGAGACGATGCCGTTTCATGGCTGCGCGGCGAAGATGCGGAACGCGCCAAGCGAACGCAAGCGGCCATTGCCGCACATCACACATTCAAGGCTTCCGGCGCACGGCTGCGTGCGGACCACCAACCGCAGGGTATTGATGCCAAGAAAGCCAGCCACACAAGTGGAACGGCGGCGGCAGGTCGGGGCGACACAGTTGGTTCCGGCCAACAGAAGAATCGCCAACCGGTCACGCACCCGCGCAAGGACTCCGCCGTGCTTGTGGACCGCTGGCCCGCGCTTTTCCGATTTGCCTTCGGCTGCGCGCGTGGAGAAGAATGCCCTCGCAACGGCGAACCCAGTCATGACAAGCCCGCAAGCCAACGGTGTCGAGCCGATAAGAGTCACCAAGCCGAGAAGGCGCGGCTCCACTCTTTGGTTTCTTGGCTTGCCTGCGTCCGGCAAAACGACGCTGGCCAGCAAGGTAGTTCGTGAATGTGAAAGTTACGTCTTGTTGGATGGCGACGAAGTGCGGCAAACCGTCGGCAACTACAACATGGACCACGCCGCCCGGCTGATGCACTTGTCCTACATGGCCTTTTGCTGTCGGCAACTGAACGATTGCGGCATCAACGTGGCCGCCGCTTTTGTCACGCCACTCGAAGCACATCGCACCCGCATCCGTGAAATCCTGGGCGACGTGCAGTTCATCTGGCTCCAATGCGCCCCGGAAACCTGTGCCGCGCGGGATCCCAAGGGTCTCTGGCAACAAGCCGCCCGCGGGAAGCTCCCGCAACTTACCGGCGCGGGCGGTGCGTGGGAAAACCCGATGGCTTGCGAACTGACGATTCGCACCGATGCGATGTCGGTTGAGGAGGCGTTCGCCGTGCTTCAGGAACGCTTCGACTTGAAGGGCGGCAGGTAGCGATTCTGCTTTGGAGCTTTCTTCGGTCCAGCGACTGTGCAACTCTCCGTGGCGACAGCGAGGCGGCACGACCCCAAACCTACCGACACCAAGGGAATTCAAGCGCACCGCACCTGCGACTGGTTAGCCGTGACTCGCGACCAATAGGGACGCCAGGACATTGTTGGCAATGTGCGCGAGCGTCGGTGGCCAGATAGATGCACTTCTTGCATATAACCAACCGGCCACAATGCTGAGCACAAAAACTCCAAACGCGGCCGCCAAGATCCTGGGATTCGCCCCCTTATGTGACAGCCAGTACGGAAGATGCACACCCACAAAGAGAGCCGAGGTAAACGCATTGGCGAGGTATCCCGGTAGCAGGGTCAGCAACTCTCTCAACACCAAGCCTCGAAACAGGACTTCTTCGAACAGTGGTGAAAGCACGAGTTGAAACAATGCAACCATGACGGGTAACGATGCCAGACTGGCTCCGGAAAAGGATTTCCCGCCAATGGTGGACTCGAACAGCGTAACCAACCCAAGAAAGGCGGTCGTAATCGCGAGGCACCATGTCCAGTCGCGCCGGTTTGGTAGCGCCAAGAGCCCGAGGTAGCTTGCGGGAGGCCTGCGCTTCACCAGGCAGGCGAAAGCCGCAGCGGGCAGAACCCACAACACAAACTTAAGCAAGCTGGAGTACGCAGCCCGCCAGACGGGAGAATTGATTGATTCGTCAACGGCGTAGAACAGCGTGCCGCGCAGCGTCCAGAGAAGATAGAATGCTGCCAGGAAAAGAGCCAGATCACGCGCGGCGGTTCGCTGCTTGACCGCAAAGGTCATTGCGTGACCTGGACGACGTCCTGCGAGGGACAGGGTGAAGGGTGAACACTTCTCTCCTTGAAACCTTGCGCGACGCAAAAAGGGAACAAGAGAAACACCGTTCCAGAAGCGGTTGATTCAGCAAAAACTCTCCAACTCTCGCTGCTAATGCCGCGCCAAGACCCGGCGCAACCCCACCCCCGCAAGCGCGAGAAGTCCCAGCAGACCCAGAGTGACGGTGGACGGTTCGGGAACTGGGAGGATGCCTTGGGCATTCGGGCCACCCAGCGCGAGCAGTTCCGCCGGCGAGAGCATCCGGTCCACGAATGCAACACTGCTGACGTAAAGTTCGTGGGTGTACTGGCCGCTGGTGTCGCCCTCGTTGAACAGGAGAAAGCTGGGCTCCACATCTTGGTTGGAATAGAGCGCAAAGCGCCCATCCAGCAGCGAACTGCCGGTCCGGTCATGAACGGATGTTCCATTCACATAGTAAGACACCGTGCCGGCGCCGAGATCGGCGGCGAAGGCGATTCGATACCAGGTATCGGCCGCAATCACGCCGGCACTCGAATAACCCAGCGGACCAATCCCCAGCGAACCGTCGTCCGCGAGGTAAAAATCCGCGTCGTTGCCATTATCGCTGGCCGTATTGAAGAAAGGCGTCCAATTAATGGAACCTGGGCTGAGGATATCGAAAATGATCGTGTATTGATTGACGTAACCGCCGCCACCGTTCGGGGCCGTGTCATTGAGCTTCAAGTGATAACCGTTGCCCAGATTGGCGAAGGCGGGAACATGCATGTAGGCAGCCACCTCACCATTGATATTCGGCACGCCGCCGCCGGTGTTGCCAAAGCCCGTCAACGTGCCGCTTTCGGCGTCGGCATAAGTCATCGCACCATTGCCGAGAGTGGTGGCAAGATTGCCGGCGTTGAAGTTCCATTCATAGCTGGCCGCTTGACCAAATGGGGAGCAGGCGATAAAAGCCACGGTTGCCGCGATACCGCCCCAAAGGCGAATTGTGGTTGTATTCATGATTCCGATGATTCCGGTTACTGTTTGATTTCCAGCCTAGCGGCACGGCAGTTTTTAACAACCCCTTCTTTCAGGGGGAAAGCAATACCCCCGGGCCAGGCGCGGGAGACTGGCCAGTCGCCTGGCTGACTGACTTTGCCGTCGGCAATGAATGACTCGCCGCATAAAATCCATGCCCCACAGACCGTTTTGGAACTCAGCCAGCCAGGGCTGACGCCAGAGGTTCATGGTTGACGCGCCCGAACGATTGACGGTTTCATAACCTGGTGTTCAAGCAGCGTCCAAGCAGTCTCCCAGGCACGCCGACGGAATCGGGAATCTCCGGCTTCACTGAAGGCCAGACACTGCGTCACTGGCAGCAACGTTTGTTTAAAAACTCCTACACCCGCGCGGGTCGCCGTTTCACTCTCAAGCGTTGGTCGGTGAAGATTCAGCACGCGGGTCGGCGTCACACCTTTTCGCTGGCCGCCCGCACCAAACCCGCCGCCGCCGCCGAAGCCAACGCAATTCATGAAGCGATTGTGGCGGAAGGCTGGGATGCGGTGTTGCGCCAGAATTCGTTTCGGGGCGTCAGGAATGGTGACTTCCCGAAAACCGACCCGCGCCACTGGCGCCAGCGGCTGTTGCTGCGGCGACATCCGTTTCCCGCCGTGCATGATACAGCAGAGGTTCTGACGGCCCGCATCGAACACGCCGGCGTTACTCAGTTGTTTCCACTCGGCACAACCGACTTGGATGCCGCCGCCGGCCAAGCCCAACGGATTTACCAGACCATCGTTGAGAAAGGCTGGGCGGCGGCGTGTCGCGCGTTTCCGCGCGAAGTCACCATCGGTTTTGAATGGTCAACGAATCCAGTCCTGTGGACCTACACGACCATTCACACACTGCTGAAAGCGCCGGCCTCATCCGGCCAGAAAGCGCCGACACTCCGGGCGGAGATTCAACGCGTACTGTTGCTGGAATCCGATCCGGGCATCAGTCGGGCACTGGGTTGGATTCTGCAACAACAGGCTGGATTCGAGTATTCCAGTTGCGACTCCGAGGCGTTCCTTCTGCAGGCGCTCGAACGCCCACAACCACAACTCATCCTCGCCAACCACCTCCTGGCGGAACAGTGGGGCATAACCGCTGACAGCAAGGTGACCGCGCCCCGACCGCAAGCCACCATCGTTACCTACTCAAGTTACGCTGATAGCGATCATTTGTTCCTGGCCACGCCCGGTGGCGCGGGCGTCTATCTGCTGAATCGCGTCGAGCCCGCCAGCCTGCTCGCCCCTATTCTCAGCGGGCCTGGCCACCCCGATCCGTCCGGGGAAGACCTCCCCCGGCGGGTGCAGAGTTATTTCAAAGGCCTGCTGCAACCGCCCGCCACGCGCGGCACGGGCGGCCTGGCCCAACTCACCCGACGCGAGCGGGACGTGCTCGCGCTACTCAGCAAGGGTTACATTGACAAGGAAATCGCCCCCGCGCTGGGCATCAGCACCTGGACGGTGCGTGGGCACATCAAGAAAATCTTCGAGCGTCTCAACGTCCACACGCGCACCGAAGCGGTGGTGCAGTACTTGGAGAAGTGATTTCGCAGGCGACACGCAACATGGTTCAATTTCCCACTACTCGAAAGAAACGTGCGCCGGCTGAGATCGGCTCGCTGAACATTCGCTCGTAAGTTGGCAAACCTGCGTCGTCCCACGCGGAAGAAAGAAGCGAAACCGTTCGTTGAACCTGAAACGGTCCTTTTCCACCATCCCAGCTCATCAGCAAAGCGGCACCGTCACGTGCCACGGATGCCTTCAAAGCTGGTCCTGAAAAAATGCCATTCGCCTTCGGCCCGCCCAGCGCTGCAATTTCCGCCGCCGTCAGGGTGCGATCCACAAACGCCCACGCTGCGAGGTACAATTGATGCGTGTAATTCCCCGAGCTGTCGCCCTCATTGAACAGCAACAAGTCCGCTCCCGGATCGAGAGTGGAGTAAAGCGCGAAACGTCCGTCCAGCAACGACCCTCCGATCCGTGTATGCACCGGCGTTCCGTTGACGTAATACGCAACCGTGCCCGCGCCCAAGTCCGCCGTCACCGCAATCCGATACCAGGTATTGGCCGCGATGATGCCAGCGCTTGAGTACCCCAGCGCCGCGATTCCCACCGAACCATCGCCGCCAATATAGAAGTCCGCGTCGTTGGCATTGCCGGGATTGGTGTTGAACAGCGCCGCCCAGCCTAACGGTGACGGAACGAGCAGGTCCTGAATGATGGTGTATTGATTGAGGTAAACTCCGCCGCCATTCGGACCGCTTTCGGTGAACGTAACCAGATAACCATTTTGCGGCGAAGGCATCTGCGGCACCCGCATGAACTTCGCTGGCTGTCCCCCGATGTGCGGCACAGTCGTGCCGTCCGTGGAGCCAAACACCGTCAGATTCGAGGTTGTCACATCGGCAAACGCCAGCACGCCTTTGCCCAGCGCCCCTGTGAGATTGCTCAGAGCAAACGTCCATTCATAAGTTTGCGAAACCACCGCCGCCGTGGTGAATGACCACACCTGCCCGGTGATAACGCCGCTCGAAGTTGTGGTGTTCACCCGCCAGAAATACGTCGTGCCGGGCAACAGCGAACCCGGCGCGAAATAACTGTTGGTTGTGTTCACGCGAAACTCGCCGGGGCTGTTCGTGCCGAAGTAAATCGCTTGCGACATCATGTTGGAAGCGGGCATCCAGGTCAGGAGTAAGCTGCCGCGAACGTCTGTGGCGTTGTCGGCGGGAAACGGCGCGCCCACCGTGCCGTCCAGCGTTGGCGGCGTCAGCGTAAATGTCGTCAACACGGCGCGATGATCCGAGGGCCAGGGATTCGCACTGTTGCGTGCGTCGAGTTCGATGGAATGAGTCGGCGTCGCGCCGTCGCCGAGTGAATAATACACAAAGTCAATCCGGTCGAAGACACCCTCCGGCTCCTGATCGGTTCGCGGTGTCCAAGTGATGCCCGGTTCGTCGTAGGCGAATTGACCGGGGAACTTGCGATTGCCCGGGTGCATCTCGCGATAGGAATCGCCCAGTCCGGATTCCACCGTCGCCACGGAGGTTGGCCACGGAAAGTCCACATAATCCAGGTGCGACGGCGCGTTGAAGTCACCGGTCAGAAAGCACGCATCCGGGCCGGCGAGCCAGGGTTGCAGGGCATTGAGCAAGAGATTCAATGGCGGCATTCGGGTCTGATTCTCCTGGTTGATCACGAACGCCTGCGATTGGCCATTCTTCAGGTCATAGGGACCGTAGGGATACGCCGGCAAATGACAGTTGAACAGATGCAGCCGCTGGCCGGGGTGCGGCTCCACGGTGATGCGCGTGGAACTGCCGATGGTCTGCGAGTCCACAATCGGATACCGGCTGACGATGGAACAACCCGACGCGGGCAACACGTGAAAACCAAGCCCGGTCGCGATGGTCTGCGCCGTGGTGGCATTGCACTCCTGCAAGCCGACCAAATCCGCGCCGCTTGTGCGAATGGCTTCCACCACGTTGCTCAACCCGTGCGCGCCCTGCACCCAGATGTTGAAACTCATGACTTTCACCTGCATCAATGGCTCGGCCCGGGCGGTTGGGAGGAGCGTTAGGAGCAGGGCGGCAACGCCCCATGTGCGCGTGAGCCGAGATGTGAGCTTCGTTGATTGCTTCATGTCATCGTTAAGTTCGTTCATTGAGGCGTGGAAGTTAATCCGCGAGGAATCGTTGCGCCATGCCCTCATTTGGGGGTGCGGATGCCGGCCAGCGGAGCAAACGACGCATTGGCTTCAGGAATCCGACTTGCCCGCACTCACCACCAGCCACAGCCAGCCCACCAGAAAGCTAACGCCGCCAATCGGCGTGATCGCGCCCAGCCACTTCAGATTCGTCAGCGCCAAGCAATACAGGGTGCCGGAAAAAATTACGATTCCCAGAAAGAAACTCCACCAGGGGCCGGTCCACACCGGTTTGTGTTGCGCCAGCACCAAGAGCACCACCGCATGAATGAAGTGGTAGAGCACCGCCGTCTCCCAGGTCGCCACCCGGTCGTGTCGCGCCAGTATTTCTGCCAGCCCGTGCGCGCCGAAAGCGCCCAGTGCCACCGCCAGAAATCCCAGCACAGCAGCGATGCGGATGGCCATTACGTTCGTCATACAACTCCATTAATCCTGACTTCACCCCTGAAACCGCACCGGAGCAGCTCTGCAAACTCTTGTCGCAGATGCAACAAACGTTTGCAGCGGGAGAAAGTCGCCACATGGATGTTGAACGCCATGATAGTCATTTTGATTCGCCGGTGGGCGAGGCGCTGGCCGCGTTGCGCTCAGACAACTGCCGAATGAGAAACCGGTCTTCGGTTGCCTGCTGCCACGCGGAAAACCACAGGTCACCAAGCATCTGACCGCCTTTCACAAGTTGCGCCTCCAGAAAAGCACGCCCTTCCCGCACCGACTCCCCTTCCCCGGACAGCTTGCCCGCCTTATTCAGTTGATACAGCGGCTCCACCTGCTTGTGGGTCGCCAGCAGATACGCCATCACTTGTCGGAACAAATCCTCCGGCTGGGTCGGATCCCCGACAATCTTCGCGGGCCGGACTTTGCCCGCGAGCGTCGCCGCCTGGATCCCACCAGTCTTGCGAAAGAACCCACCGTCAATCCATGAGTGGATGCTGCTGTTGGTGGCGTAGCCGTGCGGATTGTCGCCCACCCAGCCGTGATGATGCTTCGTCACGTGCAACGGCTGCGCGCAATCTCCGACAAAATGCCCCATCACGCCCATGATATAGATGATATTCTGTTGCGCATTGGCGATTTCCTCCGGCGTGCCACCGTAGTCCTGATACGCCTTAAGGTAGGAGAAGCCCGATTTCAATTTCCCGCAATACTCGACAATGGCCCACGGTGCGAAGCCCGCCAACTCGCGCGTGCGGTCACGGTTCCTGGCCGGATCAATGGGCGCAAACTTTTCGGGCCGGGCCGCGCGCGCCAGCGCCAGTTGCGCCGTGAATTCGTAACGGAAAATCGGCAGCGTGTCCGGCGTCAAGCCGTAATCCTCAAGGTCTTCCAGATCGAAGTAATGATCCGGCCCGTTGAAATGCACCAGCGGCAGTTCGTTGTTCATGTTGCGCCAGCGATCCGGTTCGCCGCCCAGAAACGCGATGCGTTCCCGCGCGGCTGGTGTTTGCACGAACGCGGGAAAATCCGCCGGCAGTGCCGCCAGCGCGAGTTGGTTGACCACCCGGTGGCCTTCGTAATCCCAGGCGGCGGCGCTGGAAACAAATAAGCCGCCCGCCAGAAACCAAGCTGCGCTTGGCTTGAACAACCACTTCATCAAATTGAACCTATTCACGTAGCCGGGACTCTAGTGTCCAATGACGAAATTGCAAAAAGCAAATTCCCTGCAAGCACGGCAATTCTCGGTTTGCACGGCTGTGTTGGAAGCGGGAATTTGAATCTGCTACGGCTGGTCGCGGCGATCCAGGCCCTGCGCTCCCGAGCCAAAATGGAATTGTTGTTTTAATCGTACGGAGGCTTGCCAAGATGACGCCCGTAGTACAGAACTTTCGTCAACGCTATTCAAACTCAGATGAAAACATCCATCGCCGTAACGCTGGTCATCATGGGCGGTCTGCTGGTCGCCGCCCCCATCGTCTCGGACTATCTCCAGCGACAGCAGGTCGTGGCGGCCATGAACAAGCCCGGGGTGACCTCAATCTCGCTGCGGCCCGAGTTGTCGGAATTGTACCGCTTCGGTTGCTGGTTTACGGGTTCGGCGATGATCGCCGCAGCGATTTATTACTCGCGGCGTTCTGCGGGCACTCCGGGGCACACGTGAGGCGATGAGGCAATCGGATTGATTTGCCGGTGAAACTGAGGCCAGTAACACAGGGAATTCCCTCCGGCCTCCAGACTGGACGCTTCTTAGCGGGAAGGCTTAATCTCATTCCGTCGCTGCAAACCTATTGCACAGAACTATGCCAGACCAGCCGCCCATCGAGTTTACGGATCGGGAGAAGTTCATCGTGAGTTACTATCGTTCGGCGGAGCTTTCGAGATCGCGCCGATTTGCCCTTTATGATGTCGCCACCGGCGTGGCGTCGCTTGCCTGCATCGTGCTTTTCCTTGTGAACGACGAAGCGGCTGACGGATTCGTAGGTTACGCGCTTATTGCCGGCCGGCTTTTCTATCTGGTGGTCGAGGGTGGCCGGTGGAACGCGGATTTTCACAGCATCTTCACGAAGTACGACGCCCGAATCAAAGAACTGAGTGATGCCCGCAAGCGAGAGGATGCCGACCGGTAGCACGGTGGTCTGTCAACGGCTGGCGCGCTCCACTTCCTCGCAGAATCATTCCGCCAAACAGGCTGGCAATGTAAAATATCTGCTGTGTTTCCGGTTCACGTTTGGTTAACTGATGAGCATCCGATGCGATGAAGATCATCACCGACGAGAATTGCACTGCTTACGCCAGCCCCGGCCATCCCGAACGGCCCGCGCGGATTTCTTTGACGCTGGAGAAGCTGCGCCAGCAACAGGAACTCAACCTCACCTGGGTGAAACCCGATCTCGCCGAGGATGCGCCGATTCTGCGCGCTCATGAGCCGGAACACCTGGCGCGTTTGAAAATTCCCCGTGATTTCGATGTGGACACGGCGTATCACCCAAACATAGAAACACACGCGCGCCGTGCCGTGGGCGCGGCTCTGGCGGCGCTCAAGTGCGCCCGCGCCGGCGAAAGCGTGTTCAGCCTGATGCGCCCGCCCGGTCACCACGCCACGCGCTCGGAAGCAATGGGGTTCTGCTATCTAAACTCCATAGCGATTGCCGTTCTGGAAGCCACAGCCAACGGCGTCAAACGCGCGGCGGTATTTGATTTTGACGTGCATCATGGCAACGGCACGGAAGCGATCCTGTTGAATCAACCCGGCACGGCGTTTTTCTCGATTCATCAGCATCCGTGTTATCCCGGCACCGGTACGGCGAATGTCGGCAAGAATTGTTTCAACTATCCCATCCCCCCACTGACGCCGCGGCAGGAGCATCGCCGAGTGTTCACCCGCGCCCTGGCGGCGTTGAAGGAATTCAAGCCGGACCTCGTCGCGGTTTCGGCCGGCTTCGATGCCTACGCGCACGATCCCATCGCCCACGAATTGCTGGAGGTTGAGGATTTCCATTGGCTGGGCAAGGAACTGCGGACGCTCGGCCTCCCGATGTTCAGCGTGCTCGAAGGCGGTTACAGCAACGATCTGCCGGAATTGATTCTAGCCTATTTGAAGGGCATCACCGGGAAATGAACTGGCGTCCGCTGGCCTCTGTTAGTACCGCGACAAAGAAGTTGCGTTACATCCTGCTGGGCGCAGGTAGGGCGCGTCACTCCGTTCGCGCCGCAACCGGCACATCCCTTTCCCAACGGTACGCGCGGAGTGACACGCCCTACCTTGTCTCGGAATTTATCTGTCACGGCGCAAGTCCGCGAATTCGGCATGACTTGGATGCGAACACGACCGGCATCCGACTGGACCGACTGGTGACTGCAATGTCAGTGGCCCTGCTTGCCGGCTGCGGAACTTCGCCCGTTGGACCGTCTTTGTCCCACTCCCCCGCCGATACTGTCACGATGAATGTGCCTTTCAAGATTGGTAACGTCGTGGTGCAAGCAGAGGTGTTCCAGCGCGGTCGTCCCGTGCCGACGATGATCAACGTGCATGACGACGAAAACACTTCCGTGGCCGCGGGTAAAATCGTCATCGAACAAACCGGCGGGCGACTCGTTGAACTGGCGCACGGCGGAGAGCGGCTGGTTACATTCCAACTCAACGGCACGCGCCATGTGTTCGACCCAAACCGCATTTTCTCGGATGCCGGCATCCGCGACACTTTGGCAAGGAGCGAAACGTATTCCGAAGCAGCGCACCGGGCCGTCAAACGCTTTGCCGCGCAGTATCTCGAGTCTTTCGGTTTGGACCGCGAGCCGGTGATTGTGGCGCTGCACAACACGGTGGACGGAACGTACTCGGTGGAGAGCTATCGTCCCGGCGCGCAACACGCCGCGGCCGCGGTCGCGTTGCACGTCAGCCCGAACCGCAGCCGCTTTGACTTCTTTTACGTCACCGATCAGCGCTTTTTCGATTACCTGCGCCAGCGCCACTTCAACGTCGTGTTGCAAGACAACGCCGCGGTGTCGGATGACGGTTCGCTGTCCGTCCATTTCGCACGCCAGAACATTCCCTATGTCAACATCGAGGCGGAACTGAACCATCTCAACGCGCAGATTGAGATGGTGCGCGTTGTGCGGGAGATGCTCGACTTCACCGGACTGTTGGACAACGGCGCAAAACGAGGCGCGATCAGCGCAGAATGAGCCGCGGGACGGGTAACCGGCACATGCCTTAGACGTTGTCTTCACCAGGCAGGCTAACCTCGGGCCAGTTGGTTTTGCTGCCTTGCCAAGCCTTCGGCGTTTCCGCATTTTCGCCGCATGCAATCGCACGAACTCCTGCGTGAGGTCCTCCAGAAAACCAGCGCCAAACAGGTGGCCGCCGATCTGAACCTCTCCCTCTCGATGATTTACAAATGGGCCGAACCCGGCGAGGGCGATGGCAGCGGCGCGGTCAATCCATTGGATCGCATCGAAGGCTTGTTGCGCAGCACCAATGACACGCGGCTCGTGCAGTGGATCTGTCAGCGCGCGGGTGGTTTCTTCATTCAGAATCCCAAGACCACCAAACCGCATCCCGATTACCTCATCCCGGCCACCAACGAGATTGTGCAGGAGTTTGCCGATCTGTTGTCGGTGATCGCGGTAGCCGCCTCGGATAATCAAGTCACGCCCCCGGAGGCCAGGAAGATTCGCGCCCGTTGGGAGGAATTGAAAACCGTCACGGAAGGTTTTGTGGCCTGCTGTGAGGAAGGCAACTTCTCCGAGTTGCGTCGGCACCCACCACAACCGGCGTGACGGTCTGCCCAGCGGCAAGGTCGCTTTGGTACGGGGACTCAGAAGTTTGGAATCCTGCCCTCGGGATCGGCAAGGTGCGTCGCTCCGTGCGCGCCGCAGTCCGCCTTCCGTTAACTGAATGGCGCGCACGGAGTGAGAATCCTCCGAAGAATTCGCGCCTTGAACCCCGGAACCGTAGCCGCCAATGGCAGGTTCGTGGGAAGGCGACCTACCCTACCGCGATAGGCCGGTCACAGACCGGCGCTCCGCTCTGTACTGCAATACGTCAGATCCTCGCGCGCCGCGAGGATTCTCCAGGAGCGCGGGTGGTCCCCGCCCGCAGCACCCCCGCTTGCAGTGAGACGCCAGGATTCCCCGACGAGCTCCAGACTGCCAACCCGCTGCGGCTGAGGACAGCCACGCTCGTGTGCCCGGCAGGTGTCTGGTCTTGCGGGATGAAAGGTTCCCGCCGGGGGCTTGTGACGCCAACCGTAGCC
>JAANMV010001769.1_pt1 | contig 22894 bp, 37 predicted proteins | sample 7279661 | NCBI WGS metagenome assembly JAANMV01 (sample SAMN14094540, study PRJNA606508) | bioreactor metagenome | isolation source: A lab-scale SPAN reactor treating ammonium-rich wastewater day 121 | place: Ireland: Galway | collected 2017-05-16
GTTCGATCATTGTGTTTCTCCTCAAATAGTGGTAACTGCTTGCCACCCACGCGGCCCAGATCCGCTTCGATGCGGCCCAGGTCGCGCTGGTAGTCTGATAAGGTTTGCTTGGCAATGTGCCAGGCGTTGTAGTTGGCGAGTGCGTTGATAGCGGTCTGGCATTTTTCAATGTTGCGGCCCACGTAGACGCGCCCGCGATCTTTGATGTCATCACCATGCAGCGGGCAGGGGGATCCGTTCTTGTGATGGATGTAGAGGCTGCCGGCGGCGTTGACGTGCGTCCAGCCGTTGCACCGGTCAGTTGTAGACAATAAAGCAACCTGGTCATGCGCCTGGTCACATTCCGTTGCCAATTGCGCAGCACGGCTCAGCACGGCCGTCACCAAAGCCAAGACATTCTCCGGGACATCCTCAACTGGAAGTTCCGGTACCACTGGCATGGCATGAGCGTCTTCAGCTTCTGTGGCGAATGGATATTTCTGGCGCATGGTCCGCAACGCATCACTGACCAGGCCGTGCGGAATGTGGAGCGTGCGTTTTTCCAAATAATCCCATGTGTCACTATCTGGGCCCTCTTCTAGCCATTCGTAAATCAACCACGCCGGGGTTTTTTCCGGGTGGTAGATCCGTGCCGCTCGCAGCGCGTTTTCGATCCGTTCAACTATCTCGTACCGTGTCATCTCATCGCTTCCTTTAGCGACATCCGCGCAGACGGCCGTCTAGCCAGGTGTCGCTACTATGTCGCTATCCACTATCCAACCCCTTCTTTGCACAATAAACAGTTGCACGGTGTCACGCGATTGTTAAATGTCTTGCACAATGCTGATACTGTGTACTCATGGATGAGATGCGCCCCATCAAACTGCCATCCGCGCTTCAAGTAGAGCCAGTATCCATCGTCGGTATCTCGCTCATCATCAATGACATCTATTTTGTTTTGATGACGTACCCTAAGCAGCTGCAGCGTTGCCGGCAGACTCATTGACTTGCCTCCTCTGGCAGTGGCTCGAATTCGCTGATGTGCAGCGCCAGCGCACGGCCGTTCTGCATGTGGACGACGTAGGTCTTGCTGGCGGGGCGGGTGGGCATGGTGATGATGGTCCCGATCTGCCCGGCGTAGCGTTCTACGCTTTCACTAACTTTCACTTTGCTACCCATCTTCATGTTTGTTTCTCCTAAGTAGCGACGCGGCCGCGCCTGGCCGTCAAATTCTGCGTCGCTAAAATACGCCGTTACCATTGTGGCGGTGCTGTTTGTATGCCTCTATTTGCTCAATGTAGTCTCGTTCGCTGTCATAGAGCGGATTATCAATTTCCTCGATCATCACCGCTGGCATATCGTATGGTTCCATGTCCACATCCACGTCCTCCAGCTGCTCAGCGATTGCGTCATAGAGCACGCCAGCGCGCTCGGTCAGCCTATCTAGTTCGCTGCGCAGGATATTCAGGCGAGGGCTGAAGCGGCCGATGATGCTTTCCAGCCGCCGCCGCACTTGTTCGTGACGCGCTTCCAGGTGGTTGTACTGCTCCTGTATACTGTTGATTTCATCTTGGTTGTCTAGCACAATCTCTGCGTGCCTGATGTTTAATTCATCTTGCAAGTTGTTGCGCAGTGCCCATACCTTACTCATCCAGGTTCTGTCTCGGTGCTGCTCGATGTAATCTGTGACCAGCCGTCGCAGTACGCCGGGGTGCAGCGCTTCTAGCGCGTCTAGCTCTACTGCGCCGCTGCCGAAGTCGCGCTCCCAATTTCCCTTGCGTAGGTCTGAGTCCTTAACGGGTATGCGTGGCAGGCGATAATGCTGCACCTGGTCGGTGGTGAGGGCAACGGGGATGAGGCGGATGTCTAGTTCGGCGTAGTCCGAGTTGTCGCGTTGGAAATACTCGACCTTACGGGCGATGGAGATGGGCATTCCCATCCCGGCCGGGTCGAAGTCTGAGATGTACAGGATGCGCGCTGGGCGGCTGGCCTGGGATACGCGCCCCATAAATTGAAGAACAGATGTGATGGATAGCTCGCCTGCACCTGTAACTAGGTTGACGTTTTCGCGTTGACAAACCGGTAGCAATACATCGTTCATCGTCGTCTTCTCTACCCACACCTCCAAATGGATGGGGGGCAGCAGCCATTCGTAACCGCTGGCGTCCAGGCGCGGAGGCTGGGGCAGCGCGTCCAGGTGCGCAATGTGGATGTCGCCGATGATCGGCCAGGACTCATCAACCCGATTGACGCCGTAGGAGAGGCTGCTCTCCTCATACTCGTAATTCGCGGTGACGATGGCGTCAGGGTTGCGGCGGTCTACGAAGGCGGAGGCGTCCACAAGCCCCAGGTAGCGCGCCCACTTGCTGGCCTCATTCAGATACGCCCATGAGTTGGTTGTGTTTTCGTATGGCTTGCCATGCGGCATACGCACGGCTGGCGATTGGCTCACCAATTGGTAATGGACGCGGCGCAGATGGACGCCGCTGCCGTAGCCAAAACGCTGCCAGATGGACGCGAACCATTGCGCGCCTTCGATTTCGCTTGGGCGGCCGGTGTAAAAAGGATCGTTCTGGGGGGCGAGGGCGATCAGGTCTTGGACGTGATAGCCGCTCTGCTTTGCCAATGCCTTGATGGTTTCGTAGTTCATTTCGCCACCTTGCCGCCGTATGGCTTGCCATTGATAATTGGCCGTCGCCATCCTCCATAAACCAGTTTGTGGGGGTCAAGGTAGATAATCCCAGGGCGCACGTCTGCACCACGCTCTACCAGGTACGCAGCGACGTTTTCTCGCTTCAGGTCGCACTCGCCCCATGCCCGATCTTCCTTCTCTTGATTTTCTTCGTATAGCGATTTGAACATCTGATGACGGGCGACGGGCATGAACCAGGCAATGAGCTGGCTGCTGGCGGTGAAGGCGCGGCAGGCGACGCCAAACGTAACCAGGCTAACCATGCCGCTGCCGGCGCTGCTCTCTTGGTGCTGCATGGATTGAATGCGCACAATGTCTCCTGGCTGTAGCTCGTTGGCGAACTCTTCCAGGTCGGCAAATTGCACTGGCTCACGGCCGACAGCGGCCATGCGGGTAACGACGGCGAGGATTTGATCTATTCTGTCTATCATGGCTAAAACTCCGTATGGTCTGGGTGGGCCGGGTGGGTGGGCCGGGTGGGTGGGAAAATTGGCTCGCCGTTGCGGCCGTAGCGCATGGGCAGGTTTGTTTGCTGCCAATACGTGTACGCGCCCATCTCTGCCAACCATTGTTTGTGATGCCGTTCATTGCGGAAATATTTGTCTGTTGTGGACTGGAATCCGCGCTGACCAATCTGGCGCATGTGTTCAGACCCGTGACGCTGCACGGTGGCGCGGCCGCCCAGGCTGCCAATGCGCCGGTAAAATTCTTTGTCTTTTGTGGTATGATTCATGTTGATACACCTTTTTTTCATGCTTGCCGCTGCGCGGGTGACGTGGCAGTGGCAAGCGTTTTTCGTTTACTCCCAACGATTCAACAACGAGTGCAATTGTGTGGCCGCCTTGACGCGGCTGGTGTCCTGATGCGCGTAGAACATGGCCGTGGTCGTGACGCTGGCATGTCCCAATTTCATGCGCACAAGCTCCAGGTTAACGGCGTCTGTCCAGGACTGGCCTACCAGGTGGCGCAGCGCCTGCGGGTTCGCGCGCCCGCGCACGCCCGCGCGTGAGGCCAGGCGTTTGAATATGGAATCTATAGCATCACCTCCTAATGGCTTGCCAGAGTTGCGGATTCCCTGGCCGGTAAATACGTAGTCGTGACTGTGTTCGCCGCGCATGGCTTGCCAGATGGCGAGCGCGTCGGCGGTTTTATGAGTGTAATCAACCAGGCGTTCCCCTGTTTTTCCGGTGACGTGCGCTTCCAGATCGGCCAGGTGGAGATCACGCAGGCGCAGGTTTGCGGCTTCGCCACGACGGCAGCCGGTGTCTGCCATGAACATGAGCAGGGCCAGGTCACGGGGACGGCCGTCGGCGGCCGCGGCCTGGGCCACATCCAACATTCGGTACAGGTCCTGGACGCTCATCACCTTGTTGCGCGCGCTGTGGTTGATTCGGGGTCGGCGTAGATCGGCGGCGGGGTCGCGCTCCAGGTAGCCGCGCCGCCAACAGAATGCCAACAGTGATTTAACAGATTGGATGTAGGCCAGACGGCTGCTGTCACTGAGCGGGCGTTCTTCGGCGCGGCGGTAATGGTTGTTGGCGTAGACGCCGGGCGCGCGCAGGCTGGCGGCCCATCTGTCCAACAATTCCGGGGTGATGTCGGCGATGGACATGTCTGGCTGTATCTCTGGGTAGGCCAGTAAACTTTGCCAGTGTGTGCGATAGGCGCGCAGGGTACGGGGGCTGCGGTCGGCGGCGGCCAGGTGGGTGAGGTATTTATCCATCGCTTCGGTGATGGTTAGCGACGTGGCGGCGGGAACGGCCGTTCCGTTTGTCGCTAATTTGAATGGGTTGACGCCGAGGCGCGCTTCGGGCTTGCTCATGATTTCCCTACCGTTTGATGATGTCCCTGTATTCTGGCGGTATCTGTTGTTTAGGCGGGGCCGGGAGCGGTGGCAGTTCGCCACGCTCGATTTTGAGGCGCACGAAGCCAACGGGTGAGTTGAGGCGATCATTCTGGCTGGCGTGGTCAATCCAGTCCTGGATGTAGCGGCCGGCGAGGCTGCCCCAATGTTGGAGAGCTTTGTACACCAATGTGTTCGCAGATTGCCGGCTAAACCGATTGCCGCTTGGGTCGGTCAGAGCGAGCAGCGCCTGCACCGCCGACGTGGTTTGCGTTGATTCTGTTGATGATGATTGATTGCCATTGAGTTGATGGATATATTGATCATCATCATCAATTGGGGTGATCCTACGATCACCCCCCCCTACCTCTGGAAGGGGGGTGATCGTAGGATCACCCCCCCCGGTGATCGTAGGATCACCCCCCCCGGTGATCGTAGGATCACCCCCCCCCATATGGCTTCCCATATGGCTGATGAGGGCGCGCAGATCGTCCATGTTGTCAATCGTCTTGAGCCGATTGACAAGGTTGGCGATGGCCCCCTGTTGTTGGTCATGCAAAATTGCCAGGGATTGCGACAACCAACGATCTAGGTGGTATGTGTTCTCTACCTGGATGCCGTTCAGATACTCCTCGTCACGCACTAACAGCCCCATGTCTGCCAATGCTTTGTTGTACTTTTTGACTGTGCGTCGGTCTATTCCCATTTCGCTGGCGATTTTCCCTGTGTTGATGGGCAGCTCGCCGCGGATTTGGGCGACCAATAAATGGATTAGGTAGAGTACCTGGCCGTGACCCAGGCCGAGTTCGCGGTAGCATAACGCGGCGATGGGCAAAGGGATTGTTTCTTTGAATGCCGGGTGTAGGGTTAATCTGGCTTTGTCGCTCATGATGACTCCTCGTTGTTTGGCACAAAAAGCGATTCGTTGGTTGCTGCGTTCGTCATGCGGTGTCCGGATTCATGAGCGCACTCTCCACAAACAAGCGCATCCTCAGGCGCAAACGCGGCAACGTTGATCTCTTTGCCGCAAATCCAGCAGAGGTTGCCGCCATTAATTTTCGAGAGGTGCTCAAGGTATTCTTCGGTGTACACGTCGCCACATTCGTGGCAGCCATATTCGTAGCGGTACTGAAGCGGGCCGAGGCCGATGGGGTCAAGGATAGGGATTGTGTTGGAGATACTCAGATCTCCGCCGCAGTTTGGGCACAGCATCATCATGATTCACGCTCCTGCGTTGGGTTGGCCGCAGCCAGGGGCAGCGGCAGTTTTAATTGATATTGATTAGGAAAGTATTTACATCGCGGCATCGGCAACCGCTTAATGAATATTTTCTTTTCCCGGTCACTAGAAAGACCGTGCTCAACAAAGCCGGACGCTTTGTAGGCAATCCCGTCGTGGTACTCCAGTTGGCAATAGCTGACTATCAACCGTATGTGATATGGCAGGTCGGGAAAAACGGGCGGGTGATGTGCCAGCCAGTCGCGTTGTACACGGCAAATGCGTTCATGTGGTTTTCCAACTGGCTGCCACAACCTAGACACCGCCTGGGAAAAGACGGACATAGAATGTCCCGAATGGTGTTGTTTTTGCAGAGAGGGATGGATCCAAACGCGGGCGAGATCTAGCAACTGCCAAGCTGTCGGCAATCCGGCATATCCAAACACGCCTTTTTGGCGGCTGTGCTGCAGCTTCTTTAGCACGATGATTCCAAAAGGTCGGCGATCTGGCGCGGCATGATTGCCATTGACGGTAATTCTGTATGAAAATGGTAACGACAGCGGAGACGGCCATTTGTGCAGGTAATGGTGTTCAATGATGTTGTGTCTCACCCAATAGGAGTCATCTCGCACGATTTGAATCATGATTCACGCTCCTGTGGGTTGGCCGCAGCCAGGGGCAGCGGCAATTGATTGACCAGACGTTTGTACTCGTTGATGATGAGGCGCATAGCGGCTGATGTATTCAGCCGATACGTGCTTTCAACATGTGCGACAACAGACCATTCTGGCTCGTACATACTGATTGCTTTTCTGATAACCTTGTTTCTTTTCATTCACATCCTCCGTGAAGTGATTCGCTGAATACATTCAGCAAAATAATAATACTTCGTAATACTTTTGTCAACTAATTGAAGCGTTTCACTTCTCTTATGAAGCGGCGCGCGTTGTAAACTACAGTTAATGGATGAATTCTTTGATTGGTTAAATATTGAGTTGACCAAACGTGGGATTTCAAATAACGAGCTGGCTAGACGTGCGGGCATGTCTTCGGCAAATATGTCAAAAGCAATGACCGGGAAGATTGCAGTAACGTGGGATTTTTGCGCTGGTGTTGCGATGGCGTTGGGTTATGCGCCAGAAGACGTATTCAGGAAGGCGGGGCTGCTGCCGCCGGTGGCAAACCCGCAGGCTGTGCAGGCCATTGTGGATGTCGCGCGCCATTTGTCGCCAGTTAATCAGGCGCTCTATCGGGACCTGGGGCAGTTTCTGTTTAGGCGCCAACAGGAGGAAGAGAGGGATGGCTAATCCAATCCGTGCCCGGCAGATTACGATTACCAACGAGGATGTGGATGGGCGCGCCAGCCTGGGTCAGGCCCCGGCGCGCAACCAGTTGTCACGGGCCGGGCAGGCGCTGGAGCATTACGAGGCGGAGCGGATAGCGACGGTGATCAGCACGATGGACAACCCGTATGAACTCAATCGAATTGGCCAGGCGGCGGCGGCCAGGATGCGGCAGTTGGGGGCGCTGCCTGAGCGGCGGCGGCGGCGGCTAACTGATCGGGCGCTGCTGCGGTTGTACCTGGAGTTGACGCCGTCGCTGTTGTCGCTTGCTGTGGTTATGCCGTTGGTTATCTGGGGTGGGTGGAGGCTGGCCGGGTCTGCATGGTTTGGTTCCCGATTTGCGGAGTTGCATGGTGTGTTGAGTCAGAGTTGCCCGCCGACGTGCGCGTGGCAGCATTTGGCGATGTGGGCGGCGTTGGGTGGGGTGAGTTTGTTGTTGGCGGCGGTGGTATCGCATGGGCTGCGTAAGCGTTTGCTGATAGCGGCGCATGGGTGAGCGGGGTTGTGGTAGGATTGTTTTGGGCGCGCGGCTAGTTGGGCTGACTCTTAATCAGCAGGTTGGAGGTTCGAGCCCTCCCAGGGTCATGCACTTTAATTGTTAAGGTGCTCGAAGAACAGGCCGCTCGCTCGTCACAGTTGCGCGGCCTGTTTTGTTTCGTTTATCTTCACCCCCATTGATATTTTGTCAAGTGACTAAAGTCACATCCCCTAGTTTTTATCTTCGTTAGCGACACTGACAGGCACGGCCGTCTACCTGGTTGTCGCTATCCCGTCGCTAACGTGACAAATTTCCCATGAAACTCGTGACAATTGATCCTTGACGCTCGCCGGGTATGTTGTGGTTCAATTGTTCCATGCCTGAAATAGATTACGGTCCCGACTACCGGGACAAACTGCTATACAAACATTCATGGCCTGGTCGCATCGCTCGTTGGCGCAGCCGCCTGAATCGCCACCGCGTCAAATGGTATCTGATACGCGGCCTGGCTGTTGGCGTGCTGGCCGGCGTGGTTGTGACGCTGCTGCTGTGGGCGCTGCTGTGGGGGTGACGATATGCCAGAGATGCTAGGCGCTGGTTTCTTGCCGCAGATAGACCTGGATTGGTGGATGCTCATCCCGGCCGCGATTGGCGTGATCGGCTTTGGGATGATCCTGATCACATTCAAGGCGCTGTCAGGTACGCGCATCATCATCGTGCCCCAGGGAGAGGACCCGGCCGCATGGTATCGCCGCTGGAAATCCCTGAGGTGGACGCGGCGCTACAGCCGTAAATTTTTCTTCATGATGGCGATGTCGGTGGGCATGATGTTGAGTGGGTGTGGCACGGTTCTGGTGAAAGCAATATGGTGATTGCTGTTTTGCTGGCTGTCGTTTCCTCTGGCCTGGTTGCCGCCATGTCGTTCATGGCGCTGCGCGCGGCGGAACCGTCGCAGCTGATCCCCCTGCTATCGTGGGCGTTTGGTGGCTCTGTCGTTTTGGAGGGCAGCCTCATTCAAATGTATCTAATCCAGCGGCGTGGGCGGATAGTGGTTAGTAAGCGGCCGGCCAAAATAGATCCGGAGGAGGTAGAGCGGTTGGCGGCGGCGAAATTGCAGGCGCAACAAGACGCGGCGCTGTACACCGTTATCACCAAAGACGCCAGGGAGCTGGCCCGCAAAATTCCTCACCATCTGGCTAACCAGATGCGTATGGAGCAGCGGCAGTACAGCAATGATTTGATTACACCAGGGAAGAAGAAAAAGAAAATTAGATGGGTGCAGTTTGAGGCGGCGCTCTGCACGAAGACAGAGATATGGTACAAGGTGGACGGCCGTCCTGAGAAAATGCCGAGCGGCGTGTCATTCTATGACCTGATCGGCCCGACTGCTCAGGAGAAAGTGATCTTCAACTTGGAGCATGGCATTAACCGGCCATGCCGTTGGTACACTGACCCACAATACAATGTCTTCCTCCGTGTGAATTTGCGCAACGCCATCATGGGCATTCCCAAGCGCATTGAGTGGCAGGCGGTATATCATCTGCTGCCAAAATCGAATAGATTTGCTGTGCCCCTGGGCGTGAATGAGTACAGCAAATTGATCTATGAGGATTTCCGCACATGGCCCCACCTGCTGGTTGCCGGGGCGACGCAGCAGGGCAAGAGTACCTTCCTGCTGCAAATGATCACCACGCTGCTGAAGCGCAACACGGCCCGGCAGCTTCAGTTTATCTTTGTGGATTTGAAGGATGGCTTGGAGCTGGCGCGCTTTGCCGACGTGCCCCACTGCCGCCAGTTCATTGAGGAGCCGGAGGGCGTGCCCAAGGCGCTGGCGTGGCTGCATGGCGAGTATAAGCGGCGCGTGGGTATGTACCGGGAGATGGGGGTGCAGAATATCAAGGGGTACAACACGGTGGCTGACCCGGAAAAGAAGCATGCTTACATCATCCTGGTCATTGATGAGCTTGCCGACGTGATGTTTGAAGACAACGACATCAAAAACGAGTGTGTTAACTGGTCGGTGAAGCTGGCCAGGAAGGCCCGGGCGGCCGGTATCCACCTCTGGTACTGCACCCAGATTGTTGAGGCCAAAGTATTACCCATCCAGATTCGCGGAAATTTCCCGGCCCGCGTTGCCTTCAACATGGCCGGCTTCGATGAGAGCCGGCTGGTAATTGGCAATGGCATGTCCTACGGTCTGGAAACGGCCGGGCGCTGTGTTTACCAATTCGCCGCCGACCACAAAATTTTACAGTCGCCTATCGCTAAGGTGGATGACATCACGGCCGTTATTGATGGCGTCAAGGCAGCCGTTGCGCCAGACGTTGATCCATTTACGGAGATGGACCTGTTCAGGATTGCCAGAGATAACTATCGAGGCGAATGTGGGTGGCGAAATCTCTGGGCTGACAGTGACGGCGGAATCACCGCCGACAAAACTAAGGACGCGCTGAAGCGCTGGACATATCAACCAGAATCAAAAGAACCTATTTTGGAATTGGACGGCGTGCGCTACCTGGTCATAAATCTTGGTGTAGCCAAAGGGCGGCGCATGTTGCCAGCGCCCGCAAAATTACCAGCGTCAAACGAGGAAGCGCGGCAACTATGGGATGCTGGTTGGGAGAGTGCGCCGATTGTTTCCCTGCCCGAAGAAGAAGAAGAAGAAGATCAGGATAGCGGCGAGATTGGGACAGGGCAATGGGATGAATCAGAGCCAGACACGCTGTCTGGCACAGATATAGATGATGAGGAGGACGTATGGGCATCTTAGAGAATCCATTGGGCATTATAGGGCTGTTGTGCTGCGCTCCTGCGGCGGTTATGTCTGGGGTATTTAGCCTGGGATACTGGATTGGACGCAATTACAACATCGCCATTAACCGGCGCAATGTGTTGGATGTGCCAGAGGTGTAACATTGGAAGACATCACCGTCACCATCAGCCAGGCTGAATTTGAACTACTGAACCTGCTGCGCAGCATTCGTGACAATGAGCGCACGCGGCGACGCCACACAGATATAATTGTGCGCGTCGAACGTGACCATTTATATCTGGAGGAGGCCGCATTCCGCGGCAAACTGCCGTATAAACCGAATGGTATATTGACCAGGCTCTAATCTGCTATTAAACTAATTGCAAATTGATATGTTGCCTACGGGCCGTTGACACCGCTGATGGTGTTGACGGCCTTTTTGTGTTATGAAACAACTACGGATTGAACGACGGGTCTTTATGCTGATGCTGGCGCTGCTAGGCGCGGCGTCGTTTGGGTTGGCGTTGATGATGTCGCTGCCAGTAGTTGTGTCTGCGCAGATAGATAGTGACCGGCCAATAGCGACGCCGGTGGCTGACCAGGTTGGCGCGCCCGTCGCTACTATTGTTACGGTTACAGAACTGCTGACCGTTCCCATTGTTGTGACCGAGACGCAAATCATCACCGTCACCGTCACCCCCACACCAGCGGCGCGCTTTTTGCCGCGCCTGGACACCGCGCCGCTGCCAGAGCTAGATGATGTAGACGCTGCGTTTGCTGCCGTCTGGGAGGAGATACAGGAGCAGCAGGCGGAGAGAGCCGCGCAGGGGCTGCGCTATTTACAAATGCCGGAAATTGTTGTTGATGTGGCGGGAACCGTTTTTAGCGTGGAGTGCCACGAATACTCTGGGCCGGACGGCCTGGGTTACATTGCGATTGTGCGGGCGGCAGGCTGGCAGCGAGCGGCTGCGCATGGCCCTGAATCGAGAGCGTATGAGTGGCGATTGGAGGACGTGGACGAATGAAACGCGCGGCGGTGGTTGTCTTCGTTGTTGGTCTGCTGATTGTGGCGCTGCTCTCCCTGGCCGCGCCACGAGCCAGCGCGCAAACGCCAAGCGATTTGACGGATGGCCTCGTGTCATGCTGGGATTTTGAGGAGGAGTCGGGGACACGATATGATGCGTGGGGCGAGAACGACCTCACAGACAACAATAGTGTTACACGAGGAAATGGTGTAACTGGCTATGCTGCTGATTTCGTCGCCGCCAATAGCGAGTACCTGAGCGTTACTGATAATTCAACGCTTGATTTAGTTGACCAGTTCACAATTGCAACTTGGTCGAATCTGAATACTGATCACATCGCCCGGCTGGTGTCGAAATACGATGTATCAGGCAATAGATCGTTTGTTCTTCGCACCACATCATCTCTGTGCGCTGTTTTTTCATTTAGCGCTGACGGTACAAATATTACAAATGTAGAAAGTGCAGCATGTGGTACGGCAGCAAATTGGTTGTTTGTCGTTGCGTCGTATGACGCAACGACCGTGCATGTGGGCGTAAACAACAGCTACACAACAAGCAATCGGGATTTCGACCTATTTAATTCTGGGGCGCCGCTGACCATCGGCGGCGTTGGATCGTATCTGGACGGGATGATAGACACGACGGCAATATGGCTGCGCGCATTGAGCAATGATGATGTGACGTGGCTATACAACAGCGGCAACGGCCGATCCTGCGCCGACATCATCAACACCGCTCCCCCACCCACACCCACCCCCACCATCACACCAACACCAACCCCAACGGCCACACCTGGACCGCTGATCTACGCGGCTGATCTACCCAGCGGTGGCAGCGGCACAATGACTATGGAAGTTTCGGCGGGTGATGTCGGGGTAATCCTTGCTGTCGGCCTGCTGGCTGTGCTGAATGTCGTCATTCTCATCAGCCAGCTAGTGAAGGATGGTACGTTGCGATGGATGCGATAAGCGCGTTCGCATCTATGTGTATCGGCTCCGTGCTGCTGGCGATGTTGTTGATCGCATTCATGGCAAACGTGCAGCACCTGGTTAGTTACGTACTTGACTTGGATGATGAATGACATTATCAGAACCATTCATTGACCTGGTTTATCTGCTCATCAGCGCCATAGGTGATGGCCTGGTTTTGCTGGCCGCGCTGCTCATTCTGTTGGCGTTCGTGGCCGGGCTGTTCATTGCGTTACAGGTGGTGGTTAAATGAAAACTAGACGGGCATTGTTTTTGTTGGGGCTGACGCTGGTTAGTGTGCTGACGGTGGCTGTGTTATCGGCTGCCATGAGCACGGCAGCCAGTCAGGAAATGGTGTATGTCAAGCCATATCCTACAGACATACCAGACGTGCCGCGCGCGACGCCATACGCTCAATCAGAACGTGAAAACGTGATTGGCTTGCCGTCTGGCCGCGCGGCTACAGTTGCCATGACGGTGACGGCCGGTGACGTACTGCTGGCGATGCTGTTGTTTGCACTGCTGGTTGTGAATCTGTTTTTTACAGGCCGTGGAATGGTGCATCATGACTGATGACATTTTGTACCTGGCCTATAGGCTGTTTGGCGATTTTGCCATTAGCATCGGTTTAGTTTTTTTTGTCCTGATGCTGGTTGATGTTGCTGGCCGGGCGTATCAGGCGCAAAAGAAGGAGGTTCTAGCGAAAAAAGTAACGACAAACACGGTTTCTCCGGACGCGCTTGGCGTCGCTAATAATTATCAAACTGATGAAGACGAATGGAGGTAATTTGAAATGTTGAAGGCAAAATTATTCATGGCCTGGCTGTGGACGCACAGATTGACGGTTGTGCCCGTGCTGCTGGCCGCTGTTGTTCTGGCTGCCGGCGTCGCGCCTACATTTGCCCAGGCGTCGAGTGTGCCCACGGACACGTTGATCATTGATGTGGAGATGGTAACGTCTGGGATTTTCCAGGGCGCAAACATCATGATCGTTGTTTTGGGGGCAATTATCTTTCTGATGGCAGGGTTCAAATTCGGCGTGGCGCTGATGCAGGGGATTCTGCGGCTGATTGGCAATATCAGCATCGGCTAACCATACCGGCATTGGCTGACCGTTACTAACCTATAGGAGGTTAACATGTCGCTTTTTTGGTTTCCGATTCTGGCGCAGGTTGGCGGCGTGCCTACAGACACGCTGGTCATGGACGTGGGCATGATTACGTCTGGGGTTTTCCAGGGCGCAAATATCATGATCCTCGTTCTGGGCGCAATTGTATTCTTGTTGGCAGGGTTCCGCTTTGGCGTGGCGCTGATGCAGGGGATTCTGCGGCTGATTGGCAATATCAGTATTGGTTAGTTTATGAGGGGCAGGTGTATCCCTGCCCCTCCCCTATCCCATGGCACCTCCTGACTTTTCGGTACTGACGGCATTCAATACGGCCGTCTGGCTCATCACACTCACCATACCGGCCATCGCCATGATTGGAGGCTTTGGCGTGGGGGCGGCCGTGCTGATGTGGATTATGCGAGCGCTGCGTGATGTATTTCAGAATGCTCTTTAGGCGTGCTGGCTGGCTGGCTGTTTCTGTGTCGTTGGCGGCCGTGATGCTGCTATCGCTGCACGGCCTGGTGCGCGCGCAGGACGAGGTCTATCGAATCACGGCTATCACCCTATCCGGTGGGTCCGTCTACGGCGTGAACGTCGGTGCGGCGGATTGTACGTGGAATGGCGCGCAATTTAGGTGCAGCAACGACCACAGCTCTGGAACGGGTAGCAAATACAGCGGTGTTGGCGGATTGATAATCAATTCATCAGTGCCAGTCACGGAGCGAGCCGGCATTGCTATCACCATCGTGTACACAAAATCTGCGCCGGCAGAATATTACAGCGTTTTCTCAGAGGCATATACCACACAGATGTTTCGCCATAATGAGCAAGGCGCATTCTCTCGTGTGCATTGTGTCGCGCACGAGCCGTATTGGGACGCACTGCCCGGCAGTCTGCCCAGCACGGCGGAGTTGCTGTCGCTGCTACACGACGATGGTGTCGAATGTGACCGTGTAATTTACAGAACGATCCAGTGGAACAGCGAACATTACTTGGGTGTGCGATCACGGGAACTATCGTGGGAATTCAACGTGACCGAAATCGGCGTGATTCATCTGGGTGATGCTGATGGCGATGATGATGGCGGCGGATACGGGCAGATCATCACTGGCGACGTAGAGTACGCCGGTGGCTATTGTGTGCTCCCGCTGACCACCACGCAGGTGATCAGCGACGGGGGCGAGACAATCACGCAAACGACTGTCACCACATACACCCGGCCGGTCAATTTGCTATCCAATTGGTCGTTTGAAACGGCGGCCGGGGCCATGCCAGAGCATTGGGGGACGGTGGTCAATGGCGCGGTGCAGAATGTGCCAGGTGTGTGGTGGATTAGCAATCCTGCATATGCCAACTCTGGCAGCCGCAGTGTCTCTAACATCGCCGATTTCATGGTGGTGCAGTCGCTGCCGCTTTATTCGGCCGGACGTTATGTGGCGGGATTCTATGCCCGCTGCACTGACGGAGCGTGTGACCCGGCGCAGGCGCGCTGGGACGGCCTGGTAGTCGCTGCGTCGCTGGCGATGTCCACAACGTATCAGGTGTACACTGGGACACACCTGACGGGTGGCGGTGGCGCGTCGTTCGCCATTGACCTAACGTTGGGGGGGAATGTCTACGTTGACGATGTGTTTGTGTATCCGGCAAACGAGGACGGCAGCGTCAATTGTGACCCGGCCTTCTTCGCGCCGCCCGACGAGGAGCCTGGTGGCAGCGCGCCGCCTGGCTGTGTCGTGGATCCACTCACTAACCAATGTATTTGGGCGCCGTCTGGCCCGGCCGGTACGGTATGCTACCACTGCGCCACGCCGTCGCCGGCGTCGCCGGTGCAGCTGTGGCTGGCCTGGTTGGGCTGTGTGCTGCGCAATATGTTCAGCTGCTCGCTGCGGGTGTGGTTATTCGAGATCGCTAACGCGCTGCGCGGGATGATGGCGTCCATCAATATGGCTGTCAATTGGGCGAATGGAAATTTTCAGCGCGGCGTGAACTGGCAGATGACGCAGTTCAATGGGCTGATTGACCTGGCCGTCCAGGCGTACAATCGCCTGGCCGCGTTCATGGCCGCTGTGCCGCAGCAGATCACGGTGATTGTGTACACGGTGATCGGGGAGATGGAGGGGGGGATAGATTGGTTGCAGTTGATTTTTGAGATAGTTAAGTTTTTGTTCGATTTGTTGATCGTGCTGCTGCGCCAGTTGTACAACGGCCTGTTGGCATTGATAGAGCTGATCATTTCCTCTATCAAGAGCGTGCAGATTTCGTTTACTGCCCCGGCGTTTACGATTGAGGAATTCGTTGATTGGGGCGCGCCTGATGGTACTGATTTGATTCCTGGCGCAACGACGGCGGCGGCGATGCACTGGTTTTTTTTGGCGCTGGCAACTGTTGATGTGACCATTTCTGATATTGGACTGTGGCCGGTGATTTACACGGCCATGGGGGTGCTCGGTATCGGGATGGTGTTCTGGTTTGTTAGTCAATGGAAAGACGACATTTTCCCCATGTAGCGGTAGCGTTGGTTGTGGCCGCGCTGCTGATGTCGCTACTGCCTAATGGAATTGCTCTGGCCCAGGATGGGTTTTGCCCACCCAATCACGTTGGTATTGGCACGCCTGCGGATACGTCATGGTGGATTTTTGATTTTTGCAGCTATGACGAAACGCTGATCAACATTGGAACTGATCAGTATGGGGACTATCCGTGCTTGCAGCACGTCAAGGTGCGTGCATTTGCCGGTATCAATACGCAGCCGCTGGTGTGGGTCCCGTTCGTTCAGGACGAAAACAAGTTCACCGACATCGCGCACATAAAATTCTATATATACACAATGCCGCTGAATGATTTCAGTGGGTGGGTCCCCCCAGGAATTGATTTTGCGGATTGGGATCTGATCAATGTGCAGTATTTCGACAGTAATGGAAATCTTTTTTCAAGCAGCCAAACGGCGATCAACAATCATTGGTATATGACGTCGTACCGGATAAATAGTTGGGGAATCACGCAGTATTACAATATTTATTTAGTTGATGTTTATCTGGCGACTGATGATGGTTACGGCGGATATTTCAGGATTGGAGTTGATCAGCCCGACGTGGGCGGAGCGTACAATCAGGATATGCACCCGCGCCGGGATTGGGCGATAGCATCACTGCTGTTCGGTAACTGGTACGACAACATTGGGGAGATGTGCGACGTGCCCTACAACCCACAGCCCACGCCCACGCCGCAGCCGTCGCCAACGCTGCCGGCGACGTGGACGCCTGTGCCAGGTGTCACGCCGGATGACACGCCCACGCCGATTACCACGCCGCTGCCAACGTCGCCGATGGTGACTGTGCCACCGTCGCCAACGATGACGCCGATTGTGTACCCGACGCTGATGGCAGAGTCTACAGCCACCCCCTACCCCATCCCGCAATTGCAATCTATCGCATTCCCGACCGTGCATGTGCCGACATTGGCGCCGATTGACACGCCGCCGGCGGTGGTGGTGACGGCGAACAGTACTGTGCAGGCGGCAGAGCGGGCGACGATCACCTGGTCTATGGCCGGTGATGCGTTTGACATAGCGACACGATGGGCTGATCCAATTGATTTTAGTTTCGGCGCGCTGGATACGGATGCGAGCATAGGCGGTGGGGGTTTTATTTCGGGCACAGAAACATTGTCGTCAACCAACGAGGCGATTGGGGCGACGCTGCGATCTATCACGTACCCGATACGATTCATGAAACTGGTACGGGCGTATATGCCGAATGGTTGGGTGCTGATTTCGTTTGTGATGATTTTGTTTGTGCTGATTTTTGGCGTTGTGATAGCGCGCCTGGCTGTGACGATTATCGGCGAGGTGATAGACATCATTCGCCGCATATGGGAAGCTATCCCGCTTAACTGATATGAAGATTTTCTTGCCTGTTCTTCTCGGTGGTTTGCTGCTGCTGCTGGTGTTGGGGGTGATGCACCAGGATGTTGGCGCGCAATGCACGTATACGCTTGATTGGACATTTGATGCCAGCGTGCCTGTGGCGTGGCAGGGCAGCAGCGTGTTTTGGAATGATGATGACGGCCATGACGCTCTGGGCCAGATGGTCATTGTGGACACGCAGCCATTTGATGCTGTGCTGACGTCTGCGGAGATTTTGGCGCTGCTAGAGCTGACGCCTACATATCAGATTGTGGCAACGTCTGTGTTTTTGGAGGGATACCAGAAGCACGATGGCAGCAGCAGCCACCGCAGCAGGATGGTTTATACGGCGGGCGGGGTGACAAATTATTCGTGGAATGCGGATGATGGGACGTGGGTTAATCAGTTTATCAATGCTAACAGTGGGACTACTCTAGAGAGTATTGGTGTGTCGCTGTGGGTGAACAATGGTTTGACATACACGGCGCAGTTTGATGATTTGCAGCTGCGCGTGCCATGCAGCAGCGTTGTGGAGCCAGATGATCCGACGCCTACGCCAACGTTTACCCCCTCCCCTACCCCAACGATGATACCTGGCCTGACAACGACATTGCCAGCTCCAACTGCGTACCCTACGGTGACGATTCTGGGCACGCCGGTGGTGATTCCTGGGCCGCTGCCGATTACGGCCACTGGCAGTATTACGCACTCGCTGATCATGACGCCGTTTTGGGATGTCGGTAATTTGACGGGAATCATTCAGGTTGTGCGCACGGTGCCGGTGATGTTTTCGCGCTGGTCTCTGCTGCGGGTGCTGGTGATTATGATCGCGTCGCTGTTTGCGATACAGTGGATGACGGCGTTTGTTGTGCGGAGAACAAATGCGAGTAGCAGCGAATAGATTTGTGTTGGTCTTTCCGGCGCTGCTGGTGATGTATGCTCTGCTGGTGATGTATGCGCTGCCGGGTGTTGATTGGCAGATCACGTATGCTGGCCGGTCGTGGCGGGACCCGTTCGGTGGCGCGTTTACTAACCCACCTTGGGCGATTTTCTTTTTGCCTCATGCAATGTGGGGCTTGCAGTATGGCGCGTCCGCTAATTTGCTGCTGACGGTTGTTTTTGCTGCGCTGGTTGTGCGGAGGTTTGGTGGTGATTATTTGGGGATTGGCTTGCTGTTTACGTCGCCTGTCATGTTGTCAATGGCCTGGAATAATAACATTGACTGGATTATCGCCCTGGGTTTGCTGCTGCCGGCGCGGTGGGGTGTTGTGGCGCTGGCCGCAAAGCCGCATGTGGCGGCGGGCGTGGTCTGTGTGTGGGCACGGAGATATGGCTGGCGGTTGTTTTTGCCGCTGGCTGCTGTGGTGGCTGCGTCATTCGTTGTGTGGGGCTGGTGGCCCGCGCGCATGGCAGGGCTGCCTCGTTCTGTGAGTGAAATGGGGTGGAACCTTGCGCCGTGGCCCCTCGGTGTTTTGCCGGGCGCGTGGTTGCTATGGCAAGCCATGAGGCGGGATGATGAGGCGCTGGCGTTGGTGGCTACGCCCCTGCTTGTGCCCTACTATGCTGCATACAGCCTTGTGGTGCCGTTCGCTGCGCTGGCGGCGCGTTGGCCGCGCGCGGCGGCGGTTGTGTGGTTTGGGTTGTGGTGGTTTGTGGTGGTTGAGTTACGGAGACAAGGAGTGTGACATGATTAGAAAATGGATTGCGAATGATTTGCGGGTAATAGCGCCTGATGTGTTTGTTTCGATCTCGGCGCTGATGTTTATTATGATGGTTTTTAGCACAGATGGCGCAGCGAAAGTTGCAGTTGATAGTGGTTTTGGTGTAGATGCGTTCAGTGAAATTGGTGTTGGCATCGGTGTAATGACGGGGTCTCTGATTGTTTGCCATGTGCTGTCGTGGATTATCGGCGGCAATCGCATCGTATCAGCGACAATGTTGATTGCTGCTGCGGTAGCTGGTGTTGTTTTTGGTGTGACTGCGTTTGTGGTCGCGCTATTTCTGTTGTTGATTGGCTATGACGTGTTTAGTGATTATCAGAAAAAGCGAAAAACTTTTCAGATAGATGCACGTAAAGGCAATTGCTCCTTTATTGACAAGTGATGAAGCCGGAAGAAATGCCGTTTGTCGCAAGACAAACGGCATTTTCTGTGCAAGGTCATGAACGGCCGTTCCCATCAAGCAGCTACTATTGCCCTGGCCGTACCGGCCGGCGTGGCTGGCTATCTGCTGGCGGATTGTTGGCAGAGTGGAGCAATTGCGGCTGCTGGCTGCCTGGCCGGTTTGTGGATGCACCCAGACCGTGACCTGCCAGCGGCAAAGGTTGATTATCAAATCGGTTTGTTGGGGCTGCCGGGGGCAATCTTTTGGGCCGCGTATGCGTGGGCCGTGCCACATCGTTCGTGGTTTAGTCATTGGCCAATCGTGGGCACGGCCGGGCGGCTGGCGTATGTGTTGGGGCTGGCCTGGTTGGTGGCGTGGCTGGCTGGCGTTGATTTAGTCGTCTGGTTGGCGGCTGTTGACGTGGCTGCTGTGGCGTTGTTTGTGGGGGGGCTGGCTGTGGCGGATGCGGCGCATTGGGTGATGGATTGGTAATTTATGGAAGTTGCTAAACGGCCGTCCACGTGGACGGCCGTTTGTGTTGCCAGCCAATTTTGTCATATAGACAAGTTTCGATTGACAATTGATTCCGTATGCGGTATTATTTAATCATCTTATACAGCAGGCGGAGCGAAAATGAATCTGAAAATCAAAAACACAACCGGTATAACCCTAGATGGCAGTAAACTGAGCGGCAACACATTCCCGGTCAAAGATTGGATCAAAACCTACCTGGGCGGCAAATGGGATAACAACAGCCGGTCCTGGATCGTGGACACCAACAAACTCGAGGAAATGATTGCAAAGGGCGCAAACATCTACGTAGACAGCAGCCAGCCACAACAGACCAACACCCGTCGCGCCAACACCCGTCGCGATAATGGTTGGTGCAATCGTTGTCATAGCTATTGCTACGGCGACTGCACGGCCAACTAATTTATTGTCGGGGGAGGGCTGTCCCTCCCCTAAACCAAAAGGAGAAACCATGACACCCCAAAACCAGTTGCCAGAATACCGCTGGCCGAACCTATCAATTGTTAAGCGGCAATACTTGGTCAGGGATGACCAGGACCGCTATGGCATCGGTGTCGTAGACCATCGCCGTGACATTATCTGGGCGCGACCGGTTGGGCAGCCCGCCGAAATGGCCGCCCCTGATGGCCTGGCACTGCCTCGGAACGCCGTCCTAATCACTGCCACATGCTGGGATCGTGCGGACGATGCCAGCTATACCGGATATTGGTCGGATGACAACGTTCCCACATTTCCCGCCACTGTGCCGCCAGAGATGATTCGACGGCTGGAAATTGTAGACGACCTGGGCTGGATAATGCCCGATTGGGTAGCAGATGAGGCTCTGGCCAACAGTGGCCTGGCTGGTCACTGGAACTATGGCGCGAAACTCGGCAGGGTTGGTGGAGAGCCACCCGTAAAAGGCCAGCGAAACGACGAAATGACCGTACAGCAAGCCGCGGAATATGCCCGCGAGGTCGGCGAGGTTGTCACCGGGCGTGGTATCCGCCTGGCGGCCCGCAACGGGTACATTCCGGGTGCCCGCAAGGTGGGCCGTGACTGGCTCATCCCCTACGAGGGGATGAATCACTACCTCGATAATCGGCCCGCGCGCGGGCCGAAAGCGCAGCAGCAATAACGTTGATTTAGGCGACTGCCTGGCTGGTGTTGACCTGGTTGCCGTGGCGTGGTTTGTGGGGGGGCTGGCGGTGGCGGATGTTGCGCATTGGGTGATTGGTAGAAAGTTACTAAATTTCTTGGCAGGTTGTTATTAGCGACGCCAGGCGGAACGGCCGTTCCGCCTGGCGTCGCTACTTTACAATTTCAATGCCACTATCCAGACAGGACCGATAATCAGAGCGATTACCCAGACCTGTGCGCCCATCAGCGCCGCGCCGACGGCGATTGTGAATAAGAATGTTGCCAGGAAGATGGCTGTTAACAGTCGCGTGCTAACGGCCGTTTCCCGTTCCTGTTCCTTTAGAAATTTGATGTCGTCATCCATTGTTAACAATTAACTCCCCTGTTTGCGTTCCGTTCCGTCCGCAAATGTGCCCGCTTGCGGTGGTCGCTGCTGATGTATTTGCGGCGCCGGGTCGCTCCGTCGGGGAGTGGCGTGCCGCAGCCACATTGACACAATCGTTTGTGGCGGATTGCGCCCGCGTTGCTGTTGTCCAGTATGTCGGGGGCAGGGGGGTGAAGGGAATGTATTGTTTCCCGTTGTGGCTGGCTGTCATCTATATCCCCTGCCCGTTGGTAAAATTTGCGCCGTTACCATTGCCGTTACCATTGCCATTGCCGTTGCCATTGCCATTGCCACCCTCCGTTAGCCGGTGGTGTAGATCCTCTAGCTGTTGGTGGCGGGGTTGGGTGGTGGGCGGCGGTAAGGTTTGCTTGTCGCCGTTGGCATACTTTGCTGTTTCATTGCGGTAGAACTGGGCCACGAGTTTGGCGGCCTGCTGTTGGGCCAGGTTGGGGGCGATGCGCGTTAGCTGTTCTGTCACCTGTTGGGCGATCAGATCGTCCAGGTAGCGGGCCTGGGAGTCCTCTGCCGTTTGCAGCATGTCACGCCGGTTGCTTTGCAGCACCTTTTGTTTGTTGTCGTAGCTGTAGCGGTTGTACATCTGCATGGCCCCAAAGTTGGCGACAATGCCCAGGATGACGACGGCCAGCGCCATGTTGCTGACGGTATCTGCTGTGGCTACATCTACGGCCAATTGCCCGTCGGCGGTGAGGGTGATGTAGGCGATGCTGCCGGCGGCGCTGCCGATGAATGTGAGGACGGTCATGATCAGGGTTATGGCGCGCTGCTCTGGTGTTTGGCTGTGATGCAGGAAGAGGATCAGCCAGGTTACGGTTGCGGCGTCAAAGAGCATGACGCCAATTGAGCCGCTGATGAGCGCGCCGATTGACTGTGGCAAGACGGCCGTTGGGATTATCCCGCTGAAGAAGCTGTAGAAAAACCCGAAGCTGGTTGTGGCGCTGATTGTCAATACTACCATTGCAAAACCGATGGCTAAAAAGTTTGCTGCTTTTGCTTGATGTGTTTGCATGTTAGAATCCTTTTAAGTTTGTATGTTGGCCGTTTCCGTTGTCTCGAAGTGGGGCAGGGGAAACGGCCGTTTTCCTGCCCCTTCATTTTCATCAGTTCAATGGTTCAGCATCTGTCGCAGTTTGCGCGCATCACCACCTTTTCTGTATTTCCCCTGGTAACTCCACTTAGGCGGAAAGGCGACGTATTCAATGCGCGGTAGGACGCGCTCGAAATTTCGCCGGAGACGCGGCGCCAGGTCCGCCAATACCCAGATCATGTCATCGGCTACGCAGCACGGCGCGCCGTTGCGCTCTGCTGCCTGCTTGCATTCATCAAATAGTTCGATCATTGTGTTTCTCCTCAAATAGTGGTAACTGCTTGCCACCCACGCGGCCCAGATCCGCTTCGATGCGGCCCAGGTCGCGCTGGTAGTCTGAT
>JAANMV010001770.1_pt1 | contig 22889 bp, 25 predicted proteins | sample 7279661 | NCBI WGS metagenome assembly JAANMV01 (sample SAMN14094540, study PRJNA606508) | bioreactor metagenome | isolation source: A lab-scale SPAN reactor treating ammonium-rich wastewater day 121 | place: Ireland: Galway | collected 2017-05-16
GACGCCGGGCGGCGCCTGCCGGCGCTTGTACTCGTTGCGGTCCACCATGGCGACGACGCGGCTCACTGTCTCCAGGTCGAACCCGGCCGCGACGATTTCATCGATGGTCCGATCGTCTTCGACGTAGGCCTCGAGGATTGGGTCGAGGACTTCGTAGGGAGGCAGCGTGTCCTGGTCGAGCTGGTTTGGTTTGAGTTCGGCGCTGGGCGGCTTGATGAGCACGTTCGCGGGGATGAGGTCGTGCCCGGCCTTTTCGTTTCGCCAGCGGGCGAGGCGGAAGACGAGCGTCTTGGGGACGTCTTTGATGACGGCGAGGCCACCAGCCATATCGCCATACAGGGTGGCATAGCCGACGGCGAGTTCGCTCTTGTTTCCAGTGGTCAGCGTGATGAAACCGAAAGCGTTCGAGAGAGTCATGAGGACGTTGCCGCGCTGGCGGGCCTGGATATTCTCTTCGGCCGTGCCGGGATCGCGGCCCTCAAAGGCATCGGCGAGCATCTCGAGCATGGCGGCATGGGCCGGCTCGATGGGGATCACCAGGTAACGGATGCCCAGGTTTTCGGCGAGAGCGCATGCGTCATCGCGGCTGTGCTGGCTCGAGTAGCGGCTCGGCATGGAGACACCCACGACGTTCTCGGCGCCAATGGCGTCCACAGCAATGGCGGCGACCACGCTGGAGTCGATCCCGCCCGAGAGACCAACGGCCGCTTGCTTGAAGCCGGTCTTGGCAAGGTAGTCACGTGTGCCGAGGACGAGCGCTTCCCAGACCTCCTCCTCGTCGCGAAGGTGGGGAGCGACGGCCCCGGGAACGGGCTGACGGGTCGAGACGGGAGCGGGCCATCCGAGGTCGACAGGCTCGGTGCGGGTCTCTCCGCCGCGATCTCGCAATTCGACGCGGCGGCGGGGATCGTGGAGGCGGCGCTGGATCACCGCATCCAGGTCGAACTCCACCGTGAGCAGGGTTTCGCGGAACTGGGGGCCGCGCGCCAGTACCTGGCCTTCGGCATCGACCGCGAGGGAAGCGCCGTCGAAGACGAGTTCGTCCTGGCCGGCGACGGCGTTGAGGTAGGCGATGGCGATCAGGTTGTCCGAGGCGCGGGTGGCGATCATCTTTTCGCGGCCCTGGGCTTTGCCGCGGTGGTAGGGCGAGGCGTTGATGTTGATGCAGAGCTCGGCGCCGCCGAGGGCAAGGGCATCGAGCGGCGCGCCGGGGTACCAGATGTCCTCGCAGATGCTGACGCCAAATGTGACCTGGCCGGCGGTATACATGGGGATGCGGTTGCCTGCGGCGAAGTAGCGCTCTTCGTCGAAGACGCCGTAGTTGGGGAGCCGGCGCTTGTGGTAGGTATCGACCCAGCGACCGTTGGCGATGATCGCGGCGGCGTTGTAGGCATCGCCGTTGAACCAATCGACGAAGCCAACGATGGCGATGATGTCGCGGACCGACGGGGCAAGAGCCGCGACAGCCTCGTGGGATGCTTCGCAGAAGGCGCGGCGAAGGAGGAGGTCCTCGGGGGGGTAGCCGGTGACGGCGAGTTCGGGGAAGGCGACGATGGCGCAGCCGGCTTCGCGCGCTTCAGCGATGCGTCCCGAGATGGTGGCGATGTTTCCCCGGATGTCACCGACGGTGGTATCGATCTGGGCAAGGCCGATGCGGAGGGTCCTCATGGCTGGAGTATACGTCGCCACCGGGGTTGGGCTTCATGCGGGAATCAGGGATTCCCGTAGGCAGGTCCCCGGATTTACAGGGGATGGCGGCCATGCGACGCTGCTGGCGGTGGCGCTTTGAGGTAGGGAGATGTCTCGAAGCCAAAGTCCAGTTCATAGTCCATGCCCGCTGTGTGGGCGGGTGACCCGGGCGCATTCGCGGATCGTGGTTGCCGATGTCGAACCTGCCGGGACGCGGCGGAGCCGTTACGCAACCGTGATTTGTCGAGATTGCGCGTTTGCGATGGTGCTCCGATCGGAGGCGGCAGCGTTACGGGCGGCCTGTTAGTCCCATCAAAGGGGGACCGTCCATCAGTTACGGTGGGCGGTCCTTCCTGCGTAGAATAGCCTCACTGAACCGTGGCCAGGGGGCTGAGCATGAACAACGTCCTCGCGATGATCCTCGCCGGTGGCCAGGGTGACCGCCTCTCCATCCTCTCCGAGCAGCGCGCGAAACCTGCCGTGGTGTTCGGCGGGCAGTACCGGATTGTCGATTTCGTGTTGAGCAATTGTGGGAATAGCAGCATCACCAAGCTGGCGATCCTGACGCAATACCGGCCACGATCGTTGTTCAACCACATCGGCGCCGGGCGTGCCTGGGGCTTCGACACGCCGGAGGGCGGTATCCAGATCCTCCAGCCGTATCTTGGGCGGGCTGACGCCGACTGGTACCAGGGGACGGCCGATGCGGTCTACCAAAACCTGTATGTGATCGAAGAGTCGCGGGCTCGGGAGGTGCTGATCCTCGCGGGGGACCACATCTATCTAACCTCGTACCGCAACATGGTTGCTTACCACCGGAGCCAGGCGGCGGATGCGACGGTTGCTGTGTACCAGCTGCCGCGCGAGGAGGCCCACCGCTTCGGCGTGCTGGACCTGGATGGAAACGGCCGGGTGACGGACTTCCAGGAGAAGCCATCGGACCCTCGCGGGTCCTGGGCATCGATGGGCGTGTACGTCTTCAACAAGGACGTACTGGTCGAACAGTTGCAGGCTGACGCGGATATGGGCGAGGGGAGTGCACACGACTTCGGGCGCGACATCATCCCGCGGATGTACCAGTCGCACCGGGTGTTCGGCTACCAGTACCAGGGCTACTGGCGGGATGTCGGCACGGTGGAGAGCTACTGGGGGGCACACATGGACCTCCTGAGCCCCAATCCCCCGCTCAACCTCGAGGACCCCGACCTGCGGTTGCGGACCTCGGGGACGTTGCTGCCACCGGCGCGATTCGGAGTGCGGGCATCGGTGCGCGAGTCGCTGATCTCGCCAGCTGCCTACGTGAATGGGGAGGTGACGCGATCCGTGATTTCTCCGGGGGTTGTCATCGAGGAAGGGGCCACGGTGCGCGATTCGGTGATCCAGCATCGCTGCGTGATCCGGGCCGGGGCCGTCGTCGACCGCGCCATTCTCGACAAAGAAGTGACGATTGGGCGCGACAGCGTGGTCGGGGAAGGGCCAGCAGACATCCCGAACTTCGACCGGCCGGACATCGTGAACACCGGCATCACCATCGTCGGCAAACGCGTAACGGTACCCTCGGGCTTGCGGGTGGGCCGGAACGTCGTGATCGGGCCCGGCGTTCACGATGAACTGATGGACCGTGCGGTCCTGGAGAGCGGGTCGACAGTGCATCCGACGCAGATGCCACTCCACCTGTTTGTCTGAGCCGGTGAAGCTGTACTCGGTGGAGGAAGCGCAGGCAGCGCTGCCGGAGATCATCCCGGTCCTGGAGGGTATTAGCGCGGCGTATGTGGAGTTGCGGGCGCTGCAAGCGAGCCTTTCGGCAGAGGTGCGGGGCGCAAGCGGCGATGGACATCTGCTGGCTAACCCGTGGCAGGAAGGTGGCAAGAACAGGGTAGAGGAGTTGAACCGCGAGCTGCGGCGGGGAGCCGCCGAACTCGACCGGCGGGGCGTCGAGTTGAAGGACCCGGAGAAGGGTCTCAGCGACTTCTTCCACGACCGCCACGGGCGGATCGTGTTCCTCTGCTTTCAACTGGGGGAGGCGCGAATCCAGTACTGGCACGAGCTGCGGGCGGGGTTCGCGGGACGGCAGCCTCTGTGGGAGACGTAGGGCGGGATTGGCGCGGGGGTGGCGATCGGGTGTGCGGTGGCTACAATTCGCCCACCACTGAGTGAGGGCAGCCATGGCTACCGTCTTCCCGATACGCGATATCTTCGTCGAGGCGAACGGCCTGAGGCACCACCTGCTCGCCCGGGGAACACCCGGTTCGCCGGTCGTCATGATGATCCATGGTCTTGCGGGGCAGGCACACACGTTCGATGCGGTCGCGAACCTGCTGGCGGCGAACCATCACGTGTACGCGCTCGATGTGCGGGGGCGAGGGGAGAGCGAGTGGGGGCCGCCCGAGCAGTACGCGATCGACACCTACGTGGCAGACCTTGAGGCGATCCGGGCAGCGCTCGGGCTGCAGCGCTTCTCCCTGGTGGGAACCTCGATGGGTGGATTGATTGCGATGCAATACGCGCCCAGGTACCCGGAGCGGGTGGCCCGGGCGGTGCTAAACGATATCGGCCCGGAGATCGACCCGGCCGGGCTGCAGCGCATCCTTTCGTACGTGGGCAACGCGCCGGAGATGTTCGCGGATATGAAGGCGGTGGTGAAGTACTACCGCGAGCACTACGCACCGATGGTGGAGCACCTGGCGGACGACCAGCTGGTGGAGTTTGCCCGGTACAACGTGCGGCGGAGCGACAGCGGGGTGTATGTCTGGAAGATGGACCCGGCGGTGCGGACCACGGTGGCGCCGCCGCCGTCGGTCGAGCCCTGGGCTGCACTCAAGGGTATGCGGTGTCCGGTGCTGATCCTCCGGGGGGGCCAGAGCGATGTGCTGAGCGCGGACATCGCCGCGCGGATGGTGGAAGCGCTGCCCGGTGCGAAGCTGGTGGAGGTGCCCGGTGTAGGGCACGCGCCGGTACTGACTGAACCGGCGGCGGTGAAAGCGCTGGAGGAGTTCCTGGCGGGGTAGGCGGCCGAACGGAGTTTGCGGTGACTGGCGAACCAATGTTTCCTGAGCGCGGCCCGTGGAGCGACGGCGCGAGCTATGAGCGGTACATGGGGCGCTGGAGCCGCCGGGTGGCGCGCGAGTTCATCGCGTGGCTCGGCCAGCCGGCGGGCCTTAGCTGGCTGGACGTGGGCTGTGGGACGGGTGCGCTCACGGCCACGATCTGTGCGGAGTGCGCACCCGGGGCGATCGTGGCGGTCGACCCATCCGGGCCGTTCATCGACTACGCACGGGGTACCTTGCGCGACAACAGGGTCCGGTTCGAGGTGGCGAGCGCCAGCGCGCTCCCGGTTGGCGACCGTTCCATCGACGTCGTCGCTTCTGGCCTTGCCCTGAACTTCTTCGCCGACAGGCCGGCAGCGTTTGCAGAAATGCAGCGTGTCGCGAAGCCGAATGCAACGATTGCGTTCTACGTCTGGGATTACCCCGGAGGAGGCATGGGCTTCATGGATGCCTTCTGGGAAGCCGCGATGGCAGTGGCGCCAGGCGCGGCATCAGCCGGGGAACGGTCACGATTTCCGTTCTGCACGCCGGGCGGGCTGCTCGATGAGCTGCGGGCCGCCGGTCTCGCCCAGGCAGAAGCTCGCCCTATCGAGGTAACGGCCGAGTTTGCGGACTTCGATGACCTCTGGGCGCCATTCACGCAGGGGACGGGGCCCGCCCCGGCGTACTACCAACGTCTCGACGGGGAGACCCGGCTGGCTCTGAAGCGGACACTCGAATCGAGAGTCGCTGGCCGCCGGCCGATCCAGTTCCCGGCCCGGGCCTGGGCCCTGCGCGGCCGGCCCGGCTGAGTGATACGCGGCGGTGTTGGCCCGGATTATTGACAAGCCCCGTCCCCACCCATACCTTGATGGCGCAAATCGAAGATGTAGCGTCGATCGGGAAGAGTAGCCGTCAGGCGAGCCTCCAGAGAGCCGGGGACAGGTGCGAGCCCGGTGGCAGCGCGGCAGGTGAATGGACCCGGGAGCTCCGCAGCCGAACCCGACGGAAGTAGGTTGCGGCGGAGTGGCACCGTTATCACAGCCAGGGCCCTCGCGGCGAATGCCGCGGCGGCTGACAAGTGCCCGGGCGGCGTGATCCGCGCGGGAACAAAGGTGGCACCGCGAGAACCCCTCGTCCTTTGACGGCGAGGGGTTTTGTGTTCTCTGTGCCGCAAGGCGAATCCACCGCGGAGACACGACGGCTCGAAGGCGCATGGGGGTGGCTTCGAGACCGGCCCGGCAACTGGTGGAAACAACCTAGTTAGAGGGACAGCACAACAATGGCAACGCGGAAATTCAACCTGGAAGAGTCGGAGCTCCCGACGCACTGGTACAACATCGCGGCGGACCTGAAGAACCCGCCCGCACCCCCACTGCACCCGGCGACGCATGAGCCGATCGGTCCGGAGGCGCTGGCGCCGCTCTTCCCGATGGAGCTGATCAAGCAGGAAGTCAGCACCGAACGGTACATCGCGATCCCGGACGAGGTGCGGGAGATCCTGAAGATCTGGCGGCCGGCGCCGCTCATCAGGGCGACGTTCCTGGAGAAGGCGCTCGATACGCCGGCACATATCTATTACAAGTACGAGGGCGGCTCGCCAAGCGGCTCGCACAAGCCAAACACGGCGGTCGCGCAGGCGTACTACAACAAGCAGGAAGGCGTGAAGCGGATTGCGACCGAGACCGGCGCCGGGCAGTGGGGCTCATCGCTGGCATTCGCCTGCCAGATGTTCGGCATCGAGAGCAAGGTGTACATGGTGAAGGTCTCCTACGACCAGAAGCCGTACCGGCGCTCGATGATGCGGGTGTGGGGCGGCTCGGTGGTCGCCAGCCCGAGCGACGAGACGAATGCGGGCCGGGGCATCCTGGCAGAGGACCCGGAGAGCCAGGGTTCGCTTGGCATCGCCATCAGCGAGGCTGTTGAAGACGCGGCGATGCGCGAAGACACGCGCTATTCGCTTGGGAGCGTGCTGAACCACGTGCTCCTCCACCAGACCGTCATCGGCCAGGAGGCGATGAAGCAGATGGAGATGGCCGGGGAGTACCCGGATGTCGTCATCGGCTGTGCGGGCGGTGGTTCGAATGCGGCCGGGCTGCTGTTCCCGTTCATGAAGGACCGGATAGAGGGCAAGACGAAGACGCGTTTCATGGCCGTCGAGCCGGCGTCGTGCCCGAGCCTGACCAAGGGTGAGTACCGCTACGACTTCGGCGATGTGGCGGGGCTCACGCCGCTGATGAAGATGTACACGCTCGGCCACACGTTCATGCCGCCCGGGATCCACGCGGGCGGGCTGCGGTACCACGCGATGGCGCCGCTGCTGTGCCACGTCTACGACGAAGGCTACATCGAGGCCAGGGCCTACCCGCAGAACCCGTGCTTCGAGGCGGCAACGCTGTTCGCGCAGACGGAGGGCATCATCCCGGCGCCGGAAAGCTCCCACGCGATCCGGGGGGCGATAGACGAGGCACTGGCAGCGAAGGAAGAGGGCAAGTCGCGCGTCATCCTCTTCAATCTCAGCGGCCATGGGCTGCTGGACCTCCAGGCTTACGATGACTACATGGCCGGCAAGCTCGTCGACGACCACTATCCGGCGGAGAAGGTGCGCGAAGCAATGACGCACCTGCCAGTCATCTAGTTCCACTGTCACGGAGGGGGATGAGCGGTCCCCCGACAAGGAGAAACGACCATGACCACGCTCAGCGCCAGCACTGACCTCGAGCGGCGCATCAAGGCAATCCTGGAAGAGAAGCCGATGCTGAAGCATCCGTTCTACGTGGAGTGGGCCCAGGGAACGCTACCACTGGCGAAACTGCGGCAGTTCGCACGCCAGTTCTACCCGTTCGAGCAGGCGTTCCCGCGTTACCTGAGCGCGATTCACACCCGGACGGAATCGCCGGCCATCCGCCAGCTGTTGCTCGACAACCTCTGGGACGAAGAGCACGGGGAGCGGAACCACCCGGTGCTCTGGCTCGAGTTCGCGGCCGCCCTGGGGCTGCGGGCCGACGACGTCCGGATGGCCGAGCTTCGGCCGGAGACGAAGTCGCTGGTGGAGCACTTCCGGAAGACGGCCCGCGAGGCGCCCCTGGCAGATGCGCTGGGGACGTTATTCGCGTTCGAGGGGCAGGTACCGGCGATGTCGTGGCAGGTCATCAAAGGCCTGACCGAACACTATGGGTTCGAGCCCCGGCAATTCGAGTTCTTTTCGGTGCACCTGGTGGCCGACATCGCCCACGCGGGCGCTGAAATGCAGGCGATCGCCGAAGCTTGTTCAGACGAGGATTCGCTGGTCGAGGCAGTCGAAGTGGCGTGCGATCTGCTGCTGTCGTTCCTCGACGGATGTTACGCGGAGGCGGCCTGATGGCAGACGGGGAACAGACGATTGAAGCGTGGAACACAGCAATCCGGCTGGCGGCGGCCATCGGGCGGCTGAAAATTGGGTCGAACCTGCGCGCGGCAGCCGACGCGCAGGCGAAGGCGTTCGAACTGGCGGGCATCGCCGGCGGCCTGATCGCCGAGGCCGGGACGCGTGAAGGACCCGCACAGATCGGCCTGTTGAGGGACGCCCGGGGCGCGCTGGCGCAGTGCCGGTCGTGGATCAGCGTCCTTGCAGCGGTGACGAACGAGCAGGAGTCGGTGTTCGGGAACGAGCTCGACCTGGTGGAGCAGGCCTCGCGCCAGGTGAACGCCTACGCGCGTTCGCTCGATCGCGGAGGTCCTCCGGCGGGCGGGCCGCGGCCACCAATGCGCCCGGGCGGCGGACCACGGCCGGGCGGTCCGCCGCGTTCCGGGGGCGGGCCTCGATGAGCGAACGCAAGCGCATCCTGACCGGCATCCGGCCAACCGGGGCACTGCACCTGGGCCACTATGCGGGCGCGCTTGAGAACTGGGTGCGGCTTCAGCACGAGTACGAGGCGTACTTCCTCATCGCGGACTACCAGGTGTCGGACTATGCGGACGACATCCAGCGGGTGCGCGACGCGGTCTGGGAGGTGGCGCTCGACTGGCTGGCGGTCGGGCTGGATCCGGAGACCAGCTCATACGTAATCGAGAGCCTGGTACCGGAGCATGCGGAACTATCGACGTTGCTGGGGTGGTTCCTGCCGGTCTCGATGCTGGAGCGCAACCCGACGCTCAAGGCAGAGATGGCCGCGATGGAGGAGCCCGAGGATGGCTCGCAGGAGCGGAAATCGGTGCCGGTAGCCTTCTACACCTACCCGGTGATGCAGGTGGCGAACATCCTGATGCCGCGGGCGCACCTGGTGCCGGTGGGCGAAGACCAGCTGCCCCACATCGAGCTTACGCGCGAAACTGCCCGCCGCTTCAACCGGCGGTTCAAGGACGTGTTCCCCGAGCCTGAGGCACTGGTCGGCAGGGTGCCGCGGCTGGTCGGCACCGATGGCAACGCGAAGATGAGCAAGTCGCGGGGGAACACAATCGACCTGAGGGACTCGGCCCAGACGGTGACGAAGAAGGTGAAGGCGATGTATGCCGGGCCTCCCCGCGGCGCGACCGAACCCGGCAAGGCCGAGGAAAACCCGGTCTTCCTTTACCTGGATGCGTTCGACCCCGATACGGCGCTCGTCGCACAAATGAAGGAGGAGTACGAGACCGCGGGGATCCCGAACAAGGTGTTGAAGGACCGCCTGACGCTCGTGCTGAACGAGTTGCTCGACCCCTTCCGGGAGCGGCGGGCGCACTACGAAGCGAACATGAAGCTGGTGCGCGAGGCACTGGAACACGGGACGAAGCGCGGCCGGGCCATCGCCCGGGAGACGATGGAGATGGTGCGGGATGCGCTCGACCTGAACTACCTGGAGAAGTACTAGTGCTCCACCCGACGCTCGACGAGGTGAAGGAACTCGCCCGGCGGGGCGCGGGGAACCTGGTGCCAGTCTACCGGGAGGTGACGGCCGACCTGGAGACCCCGGTCTCGGCGTTCCTGAAGGTACAGACCGGCAGGTATTCGTTCCTGCTGGAGTCGGTCGAAGGCGGCGAGCGGATGGCGCGCTACTCGTTCATTGGGACGCAGCCATACCGGGTGCTGCGGACGGGCCCGGGGGAGGAGTGGCAAGGCGACCCGCTGGTGCCGCTGGAACAGGAGATCTCACGCTTCAAGGAGATCGCGGTCGCGGGCGTGCCGGCGTTCACGGGCGGGGCGATCGGCTACGTGGCGTATGACGCGGTGCGCCACTTCGAGCCCCGCGTGGTGCCGCCCGAGAAGGACGACCTCGGCATCCCGGAGGCCATCTTCCTCTTCTGTGACTCGATGGTGGTGTTCGACCACATCCGCCACACGATCAAGGTGGTGGCGCATTGCCGGCTGGATGGGGACATCGACTCCTCGTACCGCCAGGCGGCGTTCCGGATCGACGAGATCGTGGAGAAACTGAACAACCCGACGATCCATCTCCCCCCTGAAGAAGTCGGGGCGGTGTTGCGGACGAACGGCCAGGCGGAGTCGAACGTGGGCCGCGAGGGCTATGAACTCATGGTCGAGCGGATCAAGGAGTACGTGGTTGCCGGGGACGTAATCCAGACGGTGCCGTCGCAGCGGCTGGCGCGGAAAATTGCGGTCCACCCGTTCAACATCTACCGGCAGCTGCGGATCGTGAACCCCTCGCCGTACATGTTCTATCTGGACATGGGCGACTTCCAGATTGTTGGGGCTTCGCCGGAGCTGCTCGTTCGGGTGGAGGACGGCGTGGTCATCAACCATCCCATCGCAGGGACTCGGCCACGCGGTGCGACGCCGGAGGAAGACGAGCGCCTGGCGGCGGACCTCCTCTCCGACGAGAAGGAGTTGGCCGAACACATCATGCTGGTCGACCTCGGCCGGAACGACGTCGGGCGGGTCTCGACGCCGGGGACGGTCCACGTCGACAAGCTGATGGAGATCGAGAAGTACTCCCACGTGATGCACATCGTCTCCAACGTTTCGGGGAGGCTGGCCGAGGGGAAGACGCAGTTCGACGCGTTCCGCGCCGTGTTCCCGGCGGGGACGGTGAGCGGGGCGCCGAAGGTGCGGGCGATGGAGATCATCGCGGAACTCGAGCCTTCGAAGCGGGGGATCTACGCGGGAGCCGTGGGCTATGCGAGCTTCTCGGGCAGCCTGGATACCTGCATCGCGATCCGGACGATGCTGGTGAAAGACGGCGTGGCGTTTCTGCAGGCAGGCGGGGGGATCGTGTACGACTCGGTGCCGGAGACGGAGTACATCGAGACGGTGAACAAGATGCGGGCGCTGATGCGCGCCATCGACCAGGCGGAAATCGCCTCCGCCGAGATGAAGACTGGCAGCCTGGGCTATGGGTAAGGGCTGCGACCGGGGTGCGCGATGAGCGACCGGCGGCCGGACTGCGTGTACGGCATCCTGGTGAAGGACGATAGGGTGTTCGTGCGTTCGTTCGGTGACGAAGCCGGGCTGCCGGGCGGCGTGTTTCGCCCGCTGGCCGAGGACCGCAAAGTGGAGCTCCGCGCGCACCTGTGGGATCAGCTCGGGATCGAGACCCGGGCGATCTGGGCGCAAGGCGCGTTCGCCTACCGCAATCCGGACGAGAGGGCCGAGCGGTTCAGCGGGTTCTACTCGGTGTGGGAGTGGGAGCCGGACGTCCCGGGTGGGGCAGGCCGCTGGCTTACAAGCGACGAAGTCGGGGCGAGCACACTGCCGGCTCCAGTGCGCATACTCTTACTGAGCGTGCTGGCCACGCTGGCGATGAAGACAACATGAAACAGCACATACGTATGGCGGCGATCCTGGAGCGCGAGGGGCGGCTCTTCCTGGTGCGGCCGCGGCCTGACGCGCCGTGGGAGCTGCCCGGCGGGCCGCTCCCCGAGCACGCGGACGACGTGGACCGCGAGATGGATGACATCCTCGGCCAGCTGGGCGTGTGTGCGCCGGCAATCGAAGAGGACTTCCTCCAGACGCACTTCTTCCCGGCGGATGAGGGACAGGTGGTGTTCAACCTGTACGCCGCAACCGAGTGGACCGGCGACCCGGTGGTTCCCGCCGGGCATGGTGCAGGCTGGTTCGCTTTCGACGAGATCGAAGCGATCGAGATGGATGAACTGACCCGGAATGCCCTGCTGGAGGCGCTGGGCATCCGGACACCCGTGGACCGGACGGCCGACATCCTGTCGGCGCTCGGAGGCGAGCTTGGCGCTCCGGAGCGGCCCGTGGCGGCGGCTCCCGTGGGAGAACGGCATCACCCTCCTGGCCGGGAGGCCGGACTGGACGTGCTCCGCACGCTCACCGGGGCCGACCCGGAACGGGTGGCGGAGATGATCGCCCGCCAACAACCCGAACTGGCGAACGACCAGATTGACTTCGTCCTGGGGCAGGTGTGGGCCAACGCCGCCCTGGACCGGCGCACGCGAAGCCTGCTGGTGGTGGCGATGCTCGCTACGACCGGACGGACCGGCTCGTCGCTGCGGTCACACATCAACGGAGCCCTGAACCACGGGGCCACACCGGCTCAAGTGGTCGAGACATTGCGCATGGTGGCAGCCTACGCCGGCTTCCCGGCGGCGATCGAGGCGTGGCCGGCGATGGAGGACGTGTTCGAGCAGCGCGGAGTTCCGCGGCCGGGGAGGGCTGAGTGAGCGTCATCCTCTGGGACCTTGACGACACGCTGCTGGATACCCTCAGCGGCCGCATGCACGCACTCTCGCATGCGCACGAAACGCTGCTGGGGAAGAAGGTGGACCCGGAGGCGCTCTGGCGTTCGCACCGGGGCGGCACGCTGGAGGACCTGGGCCGGCGGCTGCTCGGCGACGACTACCTGAAGTTCGCGACGGTGTACCGGGAACGGTATTACAGCCTGGTGCGCGAGGTCCGGCCGTACCCGGGCATCGAACCGGTGCTACGGTCGTTCCACGAGGCCGGGTTTGAGATGGGCGTTGTGACCTCGAAGCTGTCCTGGGGCGCGACTGAGGAGCTGACCATGGCTGGCATCCTGCACTACTTCCACACGATCGTCGGGTCGGACGACACAGACGCGCATAAGCCGGATCCGGAGCCGATCCATGCGGCCCTCGACCGGATGCTGGCGGACGAACCGTCAGCGGCTGTGTTCATCGGGGATAGCCCCGCGGACGTGTGGGCGGCGCGAAACGCGGGGATCCGTTCGATCGCGGCGCTCTGGGGGACGCTGGACTCGGAGCTGCTTCTCGATGCGACGCCCGACTTTACGGCCAGGACCCCGGGCGAGGTACTGGCGGTCCTTGGCGAGATGGGGTTCGGCCAGTGACGGCGGCGCTGGAGAAGCATGTCGCCCATGTGGGTGTGCGGTTTTACCGGACGGAGGGCGTGGAGCTGGTGCTGGTGCCGCTCCTCAAGGAATCGGCGAGCTTTACGCGGTCGGCCGGAGATGGCTACTTCCTGGTGATGCTGATGGGGGAACCGGGGACGGCGTATCCGCTGAACCTGCGGACGCCGGGGGCGTACGACCCGGACTACCTGGGGAAGAAGTTCCGGCTGGACCGCCGGGGCTATGGGTACACGCCGGACGAACTGGCCGCGGCACTGCGGCAGATCCGCGAAGACCTCCAGAAGGAAGAGGGGATGGACCGATGACCACGTTGCTGATCGACAACTACGACAGCTTCACCTACAACCTCTACCAATACCTGGCGGAACTTGGCGCGGACGTGAAGGTGTTCCGTAACGACCAGGTGACGCTCGCCGAGTGCAAGGCGCTCAACCCGGACCACGTGGTCATCTCACCGGGGCCCGGTGACCCGGACGACGCGGGCATTTCGCGCGATGTGATCCGGGAGTTTGCGGGGAAGGTGCCGGTGCTGGGGGTCTGCCTGGGACACCAGTGCATCTACGACGTGTACGGGGGCACGGTCGCGGGGGCGGGTGAGATCAAGCACGGGAAGACCTCGACCATCAGCCATGACGGCAAAGGCGTGTTCGCGCGCCTCCCGGACAAGTTCAAGGCTGTCCGATACCACTCGCTCGCGGGCACGCCGGAGACCGCGCCGGCCGAACTCGAGGTCACGGCCCACTCGGAAAGCGGCGTCATCATGGGTGTCCGCCACAAGGAGCTGACTGTGGAAGGTGTGCAGTTCCACCCGGAGTCGATCGCAACCGAACACGGGAAAGAGCTGCTGAGGAACTTCCTCGAACTGGAGGGCGGACGATGGTGATACAGGAGGCCATCCGGGTGCTGGTCGATGGGGACGGCATCGAAGGCTCGCTCGCGGCTGGCGCCCTGGAGGAGATCATGACGGGCACGGCGACCCCGGCCCAGATCGGCGCGTTCCTCGCGGCGTTGCGCGTGCGGGGAGAAACGCCGGAGACCATCGCGGCGTGCCTTGGCGTGATGCAGGCGCACGCCGAACCGGTGAAGGCGCCGAACGTCATCGACATCTGTGGTACCGGGGGAGACGGAGCGGACACGATCAACGTCTCGACCGCCGCCGGGTTCGTGGTTGCGGCAGCCGGCGTCCGCGTGGCCAAGCATGGCAACAGGGCGGCTTCATCGAAGTGCGGGAGCGCTGACGTGCTGGAGGCACTGGGCGCGCGGATCGACCTCGGGGGCGAACAGATAGCCCGGGTGATCGACGGTTGTGGATTCTGTTTCCTCTTCGCGCAGCGGGTCCACCCCGCGATGCGGCATGTGGGAGGGCCTCGGCGCGAAATGGGCGTCCGGACCGTGTTCAACATCCTCGGTCCGCTTTCGAACCCGGCCGAACCGAAGCGGCAGCTCGTGGGCGTGGGCAACCGGGCCCTTGGGCCGCTCGTGGCAGAGGCGCTCGCGCTACGCGGGGTCGAACGGGCGATGATCGTCCACTCCGAGGATGGGCTCGACGAGATCAGTCCCGAGGTACCAACCCATGCGTGGATCGTTGGCGACGGCGCCGTCGCCGAACGCGACCTCAGCCCGGAGGACTTCGGACTGCCTCGGCATGCGCTGGCGGATGTGGCCGGGGGCGATGCCCACCAAAACGCCGGCGACATCCTGGCAGTGCTCGATGGCGCGGATGGCGCCAAGACCGACTTCGTCGTGATGAATGCCGCGGCGGCGCTCTGGATCGCGGGCCGGGTCGAGGATTTCGCGGGAGGCGTGGCCATGGCGCGGGAGGCGATCGCCTCGGGCCGGGCACGCGAAGTGCTCGACCTGTATGTCTCGATGTCCCAGGAGGCCGCGGATGGGTGAGCCGACGATCCTCGAGACCATCGTCGCGAAACGCAGGGAGGACGTGCGTGCCGCGAAGGCGGCGGTCCCGGCGAGTGGGCTCGAGCAGCGGCTGGCATCGGCACCGCCGGCGGTGGCGTTCGAAGCCCGGCTGCGCCGCGACGCGCCGATGGCGGTGATAGCCGAGGTGAAACGGGCATCTCCGAGCAAGGGGGATATTGCGCCCGGCATGGACGCGGCCGCCCAGGCGATCAAGTACGCGCACGGCGGGGCAGCGGGGATTTCCGTGTTGACCGAGCCGGCGTGGTTCAAGGGAGCGCTCGAGGATATGGCCTCGGTCCGCGACGCCGTGGAATCGCTCGGCCCCGCGCGGCCGGCGATCCTGCGCAAGGACTTCATCGTCGATGAGTACCAGGTGTTGGAGGCGCGCGTGCACGGGGCGGACTCGGTGCTGCTCATCGTGGCCTCGCTGGATGATGCGACGCTGACGCAGCTAATGGTGCGATCGCGTGCGCTAGGGATGGAGCCGCTGGTCGAGGTGAACAACGCCGAAGAGATGGAGCGGGCACTTCGCGCCGGGGCGCGGGTGATAGGCATCAACAACCGTGACCTCCGGAGCTTTCATGTCGACCTCGAGACGACCGGCCGGCTGGCCGGGCTGGCCCCGGCAGGCGTGCTCCTCGCTGCCCTGAGCGGCATCAGCACGCGAGGAGATGTCGAGCGGTTCGCGGGGGCCGGGGCAGGCGCGGTGCTCGTTGGGGAGTCGCTGATGGTGGCGGCGGACCCGGCGGCGAAGATCCGGGAGTTGCGCGGCGTCCACGACCCGGCGGCGGCTCCCCGATGACGCTGGTGAAGATCTGTGGGCTGCGCGATGCGGAGACGGCGATCGAGACGGCGAAGGCCGGCGCCGACTTCATCGGGCTGGTGTTCGCAGAATCGAAGCGGCGCGTGACACCGCAGGAGTGCTACGACATCGTCGAGGCCATCAAAGGTGGCCGTGCGCAGGGTCGCGAGGCGAGCTTCGACGGGCCGGTGCGGGGCGAGGTCTCGGCGCGCAGCTGGTTCGGGGCATGGGCGGACACTATCGAGCAATCGGCGGCCCGCTGGCGGCCGCTGATCGTGGGCGTCTTCGCGGGGATGACCCCCGGCGAAGTGAACGACATCGCCGATGCGGCGGGGCTGGACCTGGTCCAGCTTTCCGGCGGTGAGGATGATGATTTCGTTCGGCAAGTGGCCAGGCCCGTGATCCGGGTCGTTCACGTGCACGAGGGCATGGCGGCCGGGGATGCCGAAGAACGGTTCGCACCGGGCGTCCCCGCCGGGCTGATGCTCGACGCCGGTTCGAAGGGCGCGCTTGGCGGCACGGGGCAGTCCTTCGACTGGAGCGTGGCGGCGGAAGTTGGGCCGCGGACGCCGTTCCTGCTGGCGGGCGGGCTGACGCCAGAAAACGTTGCCGAAGCGATAACGACATGCGAGCCATGGGGCGTCGACGTTTCGAGCGGGGTCGAGACGAACGGCGCCAAGGATATCGACAAGATCCGCGCGTTCATCCGCGCGGCGAAGGGGGTACGGATTGGGCGCTGAGACAGCACTTTCGCCGCGATTCGGTGAGTTCGGCGGGCGGTACATCCCAGAGACGCTCGTTGGAGCCCACGAAGACCTCGAGCGGGCATACGAAGAGGCGCGGGACGACCCGTCGTTCCAGGCCGAACTCGATGATCTGCTGAAGCATTATGTTGGGCGGGCAACGCCGCTGTACTTCGCGGAGCACCTGACCCGTGAGTGCGGCGGGGCGCGCATCTGGCTGAAGCGGGAAGACCTGGCCCACACGGGCGCGCACAAGATCAACAACGCCCTCGGCCAGGCGCTCCTGGCGAAGCGGCTCGGGAAGCCGCGGATCATCGCCGAAACGGGCGCGGGCCAGCACGGGGTCGCGACCGCGACCGTCTGCGCGATGCTCGACCTCGAGTGTGTGGTCTACATGGGCAGCGAGGACATCAAGCGGCAATCGTTGAACGCATTCCGGATGAAGATGCTCGGGGCGGAACTGGTCCCGGTGGAATCGGGGAGCAAGACACTGAAGGATGCGATCAACGAGGCGATGCGCGACTGGGTAACGAATGTGGAGACCACGCATTACATCATCGGTTCGGCGATTGGCCCGCACCCGTTCCCGACAATCGTGCGCGACTTCCAGTCGGTGATTGGCAAGGAAGCGCGGGCGCAGATGCTGGAGCAAGCTGGGAGGCTGGCCGATGTCGCGATCGCGTGCGTCGGCGGCGGGAGCAACGCGATCGGGCTCTTCCACCCGCTGCTGGACGACCCGACACGGCTCATCGGCGTGGAGGCGGGAGGCAACGGCGTCGGCACGGGCAAACATTCGGCGACGCTGGTGGCCGGAAGGCCGGGCGTCCTCCACGGGACGAAGACCTACCTGCTCCAGGACGCCGATGGCCAGATCCTGGAGACGCACAGCATCTCGGCCGGGCTCGACTACCCGGGCGTCGGGCCGGAGCATTCGTGGCTGAAGACCAGCGAGCGGGCCGAGTACGTGGCAGTCGACGACAAGCAGGCCCTCGAGGGGTTCAAGGCGCTGACCCGGACCGAGGGGATCATCCCCGCGTTGGAGCCGTCGCACGCGATCTTCCACGCGATGCGAGTCGCGCGCGAGCTCGGGCCGGACAAGGACATCCTGATCGGGCTGAGCGGCCGCGGCGACAAGGACATGCACACCGTTGCGGCGGCGCTCGGGGTGACGCTCTGACGGAGGCTGCCGGTCCACGGTTATGCCCCTGGGGCCCGCGCGAGGTGCTGGTGGGCGTCGGGGGCTTCCTCGGCGTGCTCATCGCGGTGAACGTGGTGATCGTCGCGGTGATGCTCGCGCGAGGGGAGGACTTCGTCCAAGGGATGTGGGCGACACGTTCGAGAAGGCTGCCGAGGTCGCTCGCTACGCCGACGAACGCCTGGAAGCGGCGGCAAACGGTATGGCGCTCCCCGACCCGCCGCGGATCCTCGCGGACCAGGGCAGCCTGCGGGTAAGCCTGATCGCGACGCTGATTTCCCAGGGGGCGCTGTTCGCCATCGTCGGAATCGCCTCGAAGCAGACGTTTCGCGGGCTGGTGGAGGCGCTCGGACTGAACCGGATCGGCTGGGCGGGGATGTGGCTGCCCATGGTGATGGTCGGGGTCGCGTATGTTGGCACCTTCCTGTGGGTGGTGGCTGCAAACGCGACCGGCATTTCGTGGCTGGAACCGACGAGCACCGTGCCGACAGAAATCACGCGCGACGACCTTACCCTGAGTATCGCGGCGGTGGTTACCGTGATAGGGGCGCCGCTTTCGGAAGAGCTGTTCTTCCGGGGGCTGGTGTTCAGCGGGTTGTTGAAGTGGGGGTTTTGGCCCGCGGCGGCAACTTCAGGGCTGATGTTCGCGCTGGTGCACTTCGACCCGGGCAGCGTGATCCCGTTCTTCATGATCGCGGTGCTGCTGAGCTGGGTGTACTACCGGCGCCGATCGCTGTGGGACGCAATCGTGTTTCACCTGCTGTTCAACCTGATCAGCTTTGCGTTGCTGGTGGCAGCGTGAGCGCGGCGCAGGGGCGGATGTGGCCGTGGGGCGAACTCCACGTGGTGGCCGGGATCTGGCTGGGGATCGCGGCGTATGCTGGCCCGCTGCTGTTGATCGGCGTGACAGCGTCGGCGCTCGGCGCCGGGAGCGGTGCGTTCACGGACGTAGGGGACATTTTCGAGAAGGCCGGGGTAGTCGCGCGGTTCGCGGACGAACGGCTCGCGCGTGCGACAGCCGGGAATGCGCTGCCGGAACCTCCCCGCATCCTCGGGAGTGTGGTGGCGGCACGGGTCGCGTGGACGTATGCCATCGTCTCGGCGGGGCTGTTCGCGGGGGCGGCGGTGGTGGCGGCGCGGCAGCGGCCCGGTGCATTCGCGCGGGCGACGGGGCTGGGACGGTTCGATGTCGACCGGCTGTGGCTGCCCGGCGCAGCGGTCGCGGTGTTGTACCTGGCGGCCGGGCTCTATGCGCAGGGAGTCGAGGCGGCAGGTATCGACGCGCTCATTCCCGATGCGACACGGCTCGATGCGACCCTCCGAGACACGCCGGCACTGGTGTTGTACGGGCTGACGACGGTGGTCGCCGCGCCCATCGGCGAGGAGCTGTTCTACCGCGGGCTGGTGTTCAGCGGGCTGGCGGCGTGGGGTTTCGTACCGGCGGCGGTGGTTTCGAGCGCGCTGTTCGCCCTGTCGCACCTGGATGGGGGCTCGATCATCCCGTTCACCGCCCTGGGGATGACCATGGCGTGGCTGTACTGGCGGAGCGGTTCACTGTGGGATGCGATCGCGTTCCACGTACTCTTCAACCTCCTGAGCTTCACACTCCTGATTGCGAGGACGTAGATATGTCGAAACGGCTCCGAGACCTGTTCGCGAGCGCGCGCGGCGAAGGGCGAAAGCTCTTCATGCCCTACCTGACAGCGGGGTACCCGCGGCGGGAAGATACCGTGCTCCTGCTGTTGGCGATGGAAGCCGGGGGGGCCGACGTGATCGAGATCGGCGTACCGTTTTCGGACCCGATGGCCGACGGCGCGACCATCCAGCACGCGAACCAGGTGGCCCTGGAGCAGCATGTTTCGCTGGGCGACTGTTTCACCTACGTACGGGAGGCGCGGGCGCAGGGGCTGAAGGCGCCGATCATCCTCATGGGGTACTACAACCCGATCCTGGCGCGGGGCGAGGAGCGGACGGTGCGCGAGGCAAAGGAGTCAGGCGCGGACGGCTTCATCGTGGTGGACCTGCCACCCGAGGAGGCGGGCGCCTTCCTCGCAGCCTGCCGAACGTACGACATGAGCTTCGTACCGATGGTAGCGCCCACCTCGGCGGATGGGCGGATCAGGCTCCTCGCGGAGACCGGCGACGCGTTCCTGTACTGCGTGAGCATGACCGGGACGACAGGCAAGGGGAACGTGCCGCTCGACAACCTGCCGTTCTTCATCGAGCGGATCCGGAAGCAGACGGACTTGCCGCTGGCAGTGGGCTTCGGGATCAACACGCGGGCACAGGCCGAGCGGGTGCGGGAGGTCGCGGATGCGGCTGTGGTGGGCTCTGCTATAATCGCGACGATTGACGCCGCGGAGGAAGACCACCGCGCGCAGAGCGTCAGGGAGTTTGTGGAGGATGTCTCCGGTCGATAGCGGACAGGTGAATGCGGCCCACACGTGGGAGAACGAGCGCCGATGGGCGTGGCGTTGGCCCCTCGTGGGCCGCGCTTATGGGTGTCCGCAGGCCGGGGTCTTTGGGCTCCCGGTTCGCTAAGGGCACAAACTCACACCCGATCGAACCCCCTGGAGGAGGACCTGCGCGTATGCCGGTTCGCGGCGTCCGTGGTGCAACAACCGTCACCCGGAACCAGAAAGAAGAGATCCTCGACGTTACCAAAGAGCTATTGGCAGCAATGCTCGAGGTGAACGAGATCAGTACCGAGGAGATCGCTTCGGCCTGGATCACGACGACGCCCGACCTGTACGCCGAGTTCCCGGCGGTTGCCGCGCGGCAGATGGGCTGGACGCAGGTCCCGCTCATGCAGAGCCACGAAATGTCGGTCCCCGGCATGCTCCCGCTCTGCATCCGCATCCTTCTCCACTGGAATACGGAGAAGACCCAGAGTGACATCCGGCACGTGTACCTGCGCGAGGCAGCACGCCTCCGCCCCGACCTTAGCTCGAGCACGCACTCAACCGCGCGTTAGTGGAGATGAACCCCCAGTGATTATTGTGGTATCCCCGGAGGCAACTCCGGATGACATCGACGTTATCGTCGCCCGGATCGAAGAAACCGGGCGGCAGGCCCACCTCTCGGTGGGAACCGAGCGGAGCATCATCGGCGTGATTGGCCCGGACGATCCGTCGCTGCAGGACATCTTCGAAAGCCTGCCGCACGTGGAGTCGGTCCACCGCGTCACCAAGCCGTACAAACTTGTGAGCCGAGAGTTCCACCCGGGCGCCAGCGTTATCGATGTCGGTCACGGTGTCAGCATCGGGGGACCGGAGCTGGCGGTGATGGCCGGGCCGTGCTCGATCGAGAACGAGAAGCACATGGTCGAAACCGCGATTGCGGTGAAGGCGGCCGGCGCGAACATCCTCAGGGGCGGGGCGTTCAAGCCGCGCAGTTCGCCTTACGCATTCCGGGGGCTCGGCAACGATGGGCTTCGCCACCTTGCCACCGCCAGCCGCGAAACCGGCATGCCGGTCGTGACCGAGTTGATGAGCGTGCGCGACATCGACGCGGTGTGCGAGCACTCCGACATCATCCAGATCGGCGCGCGAAACATGCAGAACTTCATCCTCCTCGACGAAGTGGGGATGGCGAAGAAGCCGGTGTTGCTGAAGCGGGCGCTGAGCGGACAGATCGAGGAGTGGCTCCTGGCGGCGGAGTACATCATGGCGCAGGGCAACCCGCATGTGATCCTGTGCGAGCGCGGCATCCGCACGTTCGAGACGGCGTACCGCAACACGTTCGATGTGAACGCCATCCCGCTGGTGAAGGAGTTAAGCCACCTCCCGGTCATCGCGGACCCGAGCCACGGGACGGGGAAGCTGAGCCTCGTGACGCCGGTCGCGATGGCCGGCATCGCCGCCGGGGCCGACGGGTTGATGATCGAGGTGCACAACAACCCGGAGCACGCACTCAGCGATGGGCCCCAATCGTTGACATATGAGCGGTTCGCTTCGATGATGCGGTCGGTCGCCGGTATCGCGTCCGCGGTCGAGCGGACGCTCCCAGGGGTGTGGGCGCCTGCAGCGGCGCGATAACGGAGAGGGTCGTAAGACCGTGACGGGTGCGCCCCAGCGGGGGGGCGTTGGCTCGTCGGGAGTCATGGCTGAGATAACCCTGCCCGTTTTCCAGGGTCCCCTGGACTTGCTCCTGCACCTCATCGAGCGGGACGACCTTGATATCACGGCCGTCTCGCTCGTCACGGTTACCGACCAGTACCTCCGGGCCATACGAACGAGCGAGGGCTTCGACGCTGGAGCCCTCGCTGAGTTTGTTGCGGTGGGTGCCAAGCTGATCTACCTGAAGTCGAAAGCGCTGCTGCCGAAGGCGCCGCAGGAAGATGCCGTTGTGCTCGACGACGACGACGTGGGCCGCGAACTGATCGAATTGCTGCGCGAGTACAAGCGGTTCGCGGAGATCGCGAGTGTGCTCGAGGAGCGGCAGGACACCGGGTTCCGGATCTACACCCGTCTGGCCCCGCCGCCCGCCCCTCCCGAAGGGACGGGGCTTTCGGCCGTCACGATGGAGCGATTGCGGGCGATCATGATCGAGGTGCTGAACAAGAAGCCGGTGGAGGCGAAGCCCCGGGCGATCCTCCAACGGGACACGGCGATGACGCTGACTGACCGGATCGGCGAGTTTCGTGACCGGCTACGGCGGCGTGGGAAGTTCTCGTTCCGGCGCGCGATCATGGAGTGCACAACCCGCCTTGAGGTGGTGGTCTCGTTCCTGGCGATCCTCGAACTGCTGAAGTCCGGTGAAGCCGACGCGCGACAGGCCGAGGCATGGGGCGACATCGAGGTGGTGGCGCTTGAGACGAGCGTATTGGCTTAAGGCGCGGCGGACTGCCCCGGCGATTCGACCGTGAGGCCGCTACTCCTCGCGGCGGTCTGCAGCCGTAAGTCATAGGTCAACATCCCGTCGCACGCGTCACCCAGATCAAGCGCTGTGGCCAGTTGAATGGCGTCGAGGGTTCGCAACGATGGGGGCAGCAGTTTTCGCGCCTCGGCCAGAAGGTCCGATGTGACCGGAACGAAATCTACACGGTCGATGAGCTCTTCCAGTTTCTCCTCGCCAGCCTGGCCATGCCACAGGAGCGCCCGGCCGACCTCGGTGAGCGAAAGTTCGCTCGTGATGAGGACACGCCCTAGAACGGCGCTTTGAATCGCGGGTGTCTCATCTTCAGATACCAGCAGTTTGAGCAGCGCGGAGCTATCGCAATACCAGGCCACCTAGAGCCGTTCCTCG
>JAANMV010001774.1_pt1 | contig 22841 bp, 16 predicted proteins | sample 7279661 | NCBI WGS metagenome assembly JAANMV01 (sample SAMN14094540, study PRJNA606508) | bioreactor metagenome | isolation source: A lab-scale SPAN reactor treating ammonium-rich wastewater day 121 | place: Ireland: Galway | collected 2017-05-16
TGGCGCAGATCGACAGCCTGGAAGACCACCTGGAGGAGATCGAGCGCAAGCTGATCATGCAGGCGCTCGAGGAAACCCGCTGGAACCGCACCGCCGCGGCACAGCGCCTGGGCCTGACCTTCCGCTCGATGCGTTATCGACTGAAGAAGCTCGGCCTGGATTGAGCCAGCAGCAGGTCGCGCATCGCGCCTGTCGTCCGGCGCGATGCTGCCTGCCAGTCCTTACCCCTGCGAAAGCAGGTTGCGCAGATCGATGATCGCCGCGTTGGCACGCGAGATGTAGTTGGCCATCACCAGCGAGTGGTTGGCGAGCATCCCGTAGCCGCTGCCATTGAGCACCATCGGACTCCACAGCGGTTCCTGCACCGCCTCCAGTTCACGAATGATCTGCCGGACGCTGACAGTGGCGTTTTTCTTCGCCAGTACGTCGGCGAAATCCACCTCGATCGCCCGTAGCAGGTGCGACAGCGCCCAGGCCTGACCACGCGCCTCGTAGAACACGTTGTCGATCTGCAGCCAGGGCGTCTCGACCACCTGCTCGCGAACCTCGGGCACGACGCCGGCGCGCTCCTGCTCGGGCGCCAGGTTGGTATCCAGACGCACACGACCAACGCTTGCGGACAGACGCTGCGACAGCGAGCCGAGTCGTGTCGCGACGTCACCCAGCCAGTTGTTCAGATTGTCGGCGCGGGTATAGAACAGCGCTTTCGGCGCCGGATCGCTCAGACGCGCCAGATAACGATCCAGCGCGCGGATGCCGTTGCGGTATTCCGACTCGGACGCCGGCAACGCCCAGCTGCGATTGTCGAAATTGAACAGCGGCTCGCTCTTCGACAGATCGGGGTCTTCGGTCGACTGCGACTGCGAGCGGGTGAAGTCCTTGCGCAGCGCGCGGCTCAGGTCGCGCACCTGTACCAGCACCCCGTATTCCCAGCTCGGCATGTTGTCCAGCCAGAGTCCCGGCGGCGCGATGTCGTTGCTCAGGTAGCCACCCGGCTTGTCCAGCAAGATGCTGGCCACATGCTTGAGGGTTTCGACGGTGGTGTAGCCGTTGACCAGCTGGCGTTGCGAGCTCGCTGCCGCCTCGCGTGCGTGCTGCGGAACCGGGAACAGTGCGGGTTCGCGACTCCAGTACCAGCCCACGATCAGCGCCGCCAGCAGAAGCAGCCCGACCACCACGGCAAGCGCCGACCACAGCGGGTTGCCCGCGCGCGAAACGGTTGCCGTCGAGCCGCCGCTCGAGCGGCCGAAACGGGCAAAGCGGTTCTTCCAGTCCAGCATGGGCAAAATGTCCTTCTCTCGGATTCAGAGGTTCTGACCGCCTGAGGCGGGCCACGTTGCGGTAAGGTTGCTCACTATAACGCAGCTCCCCGGCATCCTCTGCCGCAATTTGCGAACCACTACCGCCTGCGGCAGCCGCCAGGCCTGCATGCCAGTGATAGCATGGCGCCACCACAAAAAGGCGCTGACCCCGGATGGCCAGCGCAACGGAAAGGCTCATGGCGGACCAGGAAGAACTCAAGCAACACTTTGCCCAGCGCGTGATCCATCAGGCTCGCGAAGTGCTCGACGTCTGGCAGCAATTGCAGCGCGGCGAATGGAGCGAGCGTCACCACAGCGCGCTTGACGATGCCACGCAACGCCTGCGCCGCTTCGCCGAGCGTTTCGAGCAGCCCGAGCACAGCGCCCTGGCGATCGGCATCGAGGATTGCCTGGGCGATATCCGCGACAACCGCGGCCGGCTGTCCAGCGAGACCATCGCGACGCTCAGCCAACTGATCTACCGCCTGGCACGCACCGGACTGCGCCACAACGACCCGCTGACGCAGCCTTTCCTGCCGCCGCTGAGCAAACCGGTCTACCTGGCACTGCAGAATGACCAGCGAGCGGACTACCTGATGCGTCAGCTGGAGTTCTTCAGCATGTCGGCCCAGGCTTTCGACAGCGAGATGGCGTTTCGCGCCGCCATGCACCAGCGCCATCCCGCGGCGATCGTCATGGACGTCGACTTCACCGGCCCCGGCGCCGGACTGCGACTGGCCGAGCAGGTCCAGCAGGGGCTGGAAGACAAGCTGCCGATCCTGTTCTTCAGCCACAGTGAAACCGATACCCCGACACGCCTGGCGGCCGTGCGCGCCGGCGGCCTGGAGTTCTTCACCGGTACGCTGGACGCCTCGACCCTGCTGGAGAAGATCGAAATCTTCACCCGCACCGCGCACAGCGAACCGATCCGCGTACTGATCGTCGACGACTCCCGCGCCCAGGCCACGCACACCGAACGGGTGCTGAACAACGCCGGCATCATCACGCGCATGCTGATCGAGCCGATCCAGGCCATCGGCGCGCTGGCGGAGTTTCAGCCGGACCTGATCATCCTCGACATGTACATGCCCGACTGCATGGGCACCGAACTGGCCAAGGTGATTCGCCAGCACGAACGCTACGTCAGTGTGCCGATCATCTACCTGTCGGCCGAGGACGATCTGGACAAGCAGCTCGACGCGATGGGCGAAGGCGGCGACGACTTCCTCACCAAACCGATCAAGCCGAGCCATCTGATCGCCACCGTGCGCACCCGCGCCGCACGTGCCCGCAGCCTCAAGGCACGCATCGTGCGCGACAGCCTCACCGGCCTGTACAACCACACCCATAGCCTGCAACTGCTGGAAGACGCGCGCTTTCAGGCCCGCCGTGACAATCGCCCGTTGAGCTTCGCCATGCTCGACATCGACCACTTCAAGCGGGTCAACGACACCTACGGCCACCCGATGGGCGACCGGGTGATCCGCAGCCTGGCGCTGTTTCTCAAGCAGCGCCTGCGCAAGACCGACCACATCGGGCGCTATGGCGGCGAGGAATTCGCCGTGGTGTTGCCGGATACGCCGGTGGAAGCGGCGTGCAAGGTGCTCAACGACATTCGCCAGCGCTTCGCCGAGCTGCGCTTTCCCGCGCAGCCGCAAGACCTGAGCTGCACCTTCAGCTGCGGCATCAGCGAGCTGAGCGCCGACACCGACGTCAAGACACTCACCCAGCAGGCGGACGAGGCGCTGTACCGCGCCAAACGCAGCGGCCGCAACCGGGTCGAGCGGTTCTAGTCGATCGGCCGCGCCTAGCGGCTCACAAAAACGTGAGCCGGGCGCGGCTGTCACGCGAATGACATCAAATCGCCATATCTTGCTAGCCTCCCTGGCCTGCTCGAAGAGGCGATGATGCGCCTGAAGTCGCTCACCACGCTCAACACCCTCCTGCTCATCGCGGTTTGCCTGGCCCTCGGCGCCACGCTCTGGTGGTCGGAGCGGGCGATGGAGCGCCCCTATCAGCTGATGGCGCACTACCTGGGATTGTCCCAGCAGTTCCAGCACCAGGCCGCGGAGAACATCGGCGCCTACCTGGTCAGCGGCGACGCAGTGCGCCACAGCCAGGCGCAGAAAGCGCTCGAAACCCTGCAGCAGGACATCGCCGGACTACCGGCCGGATTCGCCGAACGGCTGCAGCCCAGCCTGGACGAGCTGAGCCGTTTCACCGCCAGCGATTTGCTCGCCGCCGGCAAGCTGGCGGGCGATCCACAGGGCTTGCTGCTGCAAGCCGAGCGCGAGATGGCCGGTGCACTGTCGCAGCTCGATCAGTACCGCAGCGCAGCCAATCATCCGAACGCCGCGGACTATCAGCCGCCGCTGTTTGCCGCCAGCCAGCAACTGCTGCGCCTCAGCCACGCCCGCGGCAAGCTGGTCGCCAGCGGCCGCGACGAACTGGCCGGCGAGGTCGAACAGGCACTGCAGGGCTTGCGGCAGGAGGTCAGCCGCCTCGACGCGCTGCCGCTGCTAGGTGTCGCCGCCGAACAGAAATCCGCCGCCAGCAGCTTCGCCGCGCTGCTCGAACTCGACGATTCGGCGAACCAGCAGCAGGCCGAAGACCGCGGCATTGCGCTCAAGCGCGAACTGGCCAGCCTGATCAAACGCTACCCGGCCGAGTTGCAGCGCACCCGCGAACTGATCCGCCAGCGCAGCGAACTGCACGACAGCAGCATGCGCAAAGTCGCCGCCGTGCAACAGGCACTGGCCGAACTGGAGCCGGCAGTGCGCGCCGAACATGGGCGCATCCAGAGCGAGGTACGGCTGATCCAGGGCGCGATCATTGTGCTGATCCTGCTCATCGCCCTGGCGGTCGACCGCCTGCAGCGCCAGCTCACCCGTACCCTCGGGCAGCTGGTGCCGGCCCTGTCGGCATGGGCTGAAGGCGACTTCAGCCGGGACGCGCGGATCGACTCGAAGATTCGCGAGATCATCGATATCGAAACCTCGCTCAACCGTCTGCGCAGCTACCTGCTGCAGCTGGTCGGCACCCTACGCCAGCAGGCCGAGCAGGTCGCTGCCAGCAGCCGCGATCTGGACGAAATGAGCAGCGACCTGCACGACGGAGCGCAACGCCAGACCGGCGACACGGCACAGATTCGCGATTCGCTCGGCGAGCTGGAGGCCACCATCCAGCAGGTGGCCGACGGCGCCGGCGAAGCGGCCGACGCCAGCCGCGCCGCGGCGCATGCCGTGCAGCAAGGTCAGCAGGTGATCGGCCAGAGCCTGACCGGGCTGCATGATCTGGTCAGCGAGGTGCAGGGCAATGCGGTGGCCATCGAACGCCTGGCCGCCGAAACCACCACCATCGGCAACGTGCTGACGGTGATTCGCTCCATCGCCGAGCAGACCAACCTGCTGGCGCTCAATGCTGCCATCGAAGCGGCCCGCGCCGGCGAGCACGGTCGCGGCTTCGCCGTGGTCGCCGACGAGGTGCGTTCACTGGCGCAGCGCACCAGCGGCGCCACCGCGGAAATCCAGCAACTGATTGGCGATCTGCAGCAGGCCGCCACCCAATCGGTCGAAGCCATGCGCAGCCAGGTCGCCCACGCCGAAGGCACCGCCAGTCTGGCGCAGAGCGCCGATCAGGCGCTGGGCGAAATCGTCGCCACCATCGCCACCATCAGCCGCATGGCCGAGCAGATCGCCCAGGCCACCGCGCAGCAGGGCGAGGCGGTCAGCGAGATTCGCGGGCATAGCGAGCGCATCCATCAGCTCGGCGATGCCAACCTGACGCACATCAGCCGCGGCCGCGAACAGAGCGCGCAGATGCTGCGCCTGGGCGGCGAACTGGATCAGGCGACCCAGGCGTTCAGGTTCTAGGTTCGACGGGGGCGCGCCGCTGCGCAGCGGCCTTCATGCCGGCGCGGCCGCGCGCCCGGGGAATCGGCTGACGGCATGCGTGCCGGCGCAAGGCGGCACGCATGCCGTCAGCGATGCGCGATCAGCGCGGCGCCACCGGCCGTTGCGGCTTGCGCCCCTTGCCGGCCGGCTTGCCGCTGCCATTGGCCGCCTTGCGCCGCGCCTCGGCGGCGGCCTTGGCCTGCTCGCGCTTGTCCCAGGCGTTGCCGTCGTGGCTACGCGGCGGCAGACCGGTGTGCTGGGTCAGAATCTTGCCGCCCTGCCCGGCCTTCTTGCTGCCCGCTGGCGTCGAGTTCTTGCGTCGCGCGCTCTGGTAGCCGCCTTCGCTGGCCGGCTGGTGCGCCGGGATCAGCTGATGCTTGCCCGAGCCGATCAGGTCGGCGCGGCCCATGCGGATCAGCGCTTCACGCAGCAGCGGCCAGCCCTTGGGATCGTGGTAGCGCAGGAACGCCTTGTGCAAACGGCGTTGCTCCTCGCTCTTGACGATGGTAACGCCCTCGCTCTTGTAGGTCACCTTGCGCAGCGGGTTCTTGCCGGTGTGATACATGGCGGTCGCCGAGGCCATCGGCGACGGATAGAACGCCTGCACCTGGTCGGCGCGGAAGCCGTTGGCCTTAAGCCACAGGGCGAGGTTCATCATATCCTCGTCGGTGGTTCCTGGATGCGCGGCGATGAAGTACGGGATCAGGTACTGCTCCTTGCCCGCCTCCTTGGAGAACTTGTCGAACATCCGCTTGAACTTGTCGTAGGTCCCGATACCCGGCTTCATCATCTTGTCCAGCGGGCCGCGCTCGGTGTGCTCCGGCGCGATCTTCAGGTAGCCGCCGACGTGATGGGTGACCAGTTCCTTGACGTATTCGGGCGACTCCACCGCCAGGTCGTAGCGCAGACCGGAGGCGATCAGGATCTTCTTCACGCCCGGCAGCGCGCGCGCCTTGCGGTACAGCTCGATGAGCGAGCTGTGATCGGTGTTGAGGTTCTCGCAGATACCGGGGAACACGCAGGACGGCTTGCGGCAGTGCTTTTCGATGTCGTGGCTCTTGCAGGCCAGGCGGTACATGTTGGCGGTCGGCCCGCCGAGGTCGGACACCACGCCGGTGAAACCGCGCACCTTCTTCATTTCCTCGATCTCGTGGAGGATCGATTCGTGCGAGCGGCTCTGGATGATGCGCCCCTCGTGCTCGGTGATCGAGCAGAAGGTACAGCCGCCGAAGCAGCCGCGCATGATGTTCACCGAGAAGCGGATCATCTCGTACGCCGGAATCTTCGCCCCGCCGTACACCGGATGCGGTACGCGCTGGAAAGGCGCGGCGAATACGTAGTCCATCTCCTCGGTGGTCAGCGGAATCGGCGGCGGGTTGAGCCACAGCTCGCGGTCGTCGTGGCGCTGCACCAGCGCGCGCGCGTTGCCGGGATTGGTTTCCAGATGCAGCACGCGGTTGGCGTGGGCGTACAGCGCCGGGTCGTTGCGGACCTTCTCGAAGGACGGCAGACGGATCACCGTGCGCTCGCGCGTGAGCTTGGGATGCGGCAACAGCTCGACCGGCTTGGCTTCCTCGGGATCGTCCTGCGGCGCCTTCTGCTGTTCGATGGAACAGGCGGACAGGTCCTGCGTGTTGACGTAGGGATTGATGATCTGATCGATCTTGCCGGGTCGATCGATGCGCGTGGAATCGATCTCGAACCAGCCTTCCGGCGTGTCCTTACGGATGAATGCCGTGCCGCGCACGTCGGTGATGCTCTCGACCGGCTCGCCACGCGCCAGCCGCTGCGCCACCTCGACGATGGCGCGCTCGGCGTTGCCGTAGAGCAGGATGTCGGCGGTGGCGTCCATCAGGATCGAGCGGCGCACCTTGTCCGACCAGTAGTCGTAGTGCGCGATGCGTCGCAGCGAGGCCTCGATGCCGCCGAGCACCACCGGCACATGCTTGTAGGCCTCCTTGCAGCGCTGGCTGTACACCAGGCTGGCGCGGTCCGGACGCTTGCCGGCCAGTGCGCCAGCGGTATAGGCATCATCCGAACGCACCTTGCGGTCGGCGGTGTAGCGATTGATCATCGAGTCCATATTGCCGGCGGCGATGCCGAAGAACAGGTTCGGCTCGCCGAGCTTCATGAAGTCATCTTTGCTGTGCCAGTCGGGCTGGCTGATGATGCCGACGCGAAAGCCCTGCGCTTCGAGCAGGCGGCCGATGATCGCCATACCGAACGACGGGTGGTCGACGTAGGCATCGCCGGTGACGATGATCACGTCGCACGAATCCCAGCCGAGCTGATCCATCTCCTCCCTGCTCATCGGCAGGAACGGCGCCGGGCCGAAACACTCGGCCCAGTACTTGGGATAGTCGAACAGCGGCTTGGCGGCAGGCATGGCGGGAAACCGGGCTACGAAAACGGGCGCGGAATATAGCACAAAAAATGATCAGGAAGGCCGAGCGTGCAGCTCGGCCTTTGCCTGGCTGACGAAGGGAATTCTGTCCCGGCGGTCAGCCGCCGATGTAACGACGCGGCACGCGACCGGTGACCTTGGTCAGCAACTCGTAGCCGATGGTGCCGCAGGCTGTCGCCAGTTCATCGATCGGCACCTGCGTGCCCCACAGCTCCACCGCGTCGCCGAGCTGCGCTTGCGGCAGGTCGGTCAGATCAACGGCGAGCATGTCCATCGATACGCGCCCGGCCAGCGGCACGCGCTGTCCGCGGATCACCACCGAGGTACCGGACGGCGCGCTGCGTGGATAACCATCGGCATAACCGCAGCTGACGGTACCGATGCGCGACGGGCGCTGCGCCACCCAGCTGGCACCATAGCCGACGCTGTCACCGACCGGCACGTCGCGAATCGCAATCAGCGCGCCGGTCAGCGTCATCACCGGCTTGAGGCCGAGTTCCTGCGCGCTCAGCGTGGCGAACGGCGTGGCACCGTAGAGCATGATGCCGGGACGGATCCAGGCCATGTGCGCCTGCGGCAGCGTCAGCACCGCGGCGGAGTTGGCCAGCGAGCAGTTGTCGAACGCCAGCTCCAGCAGCTGGCCGTAGAACTCGAGCTGGCTCTCGTTCAGCGAATGGCCACGCTCGTCGGCGCAGGCGAAATGGCTGATCAGGTTCAGTTCGCCCACCTGCGCCGCGCCCTTCAGTCGGGCATGGCCATCCCGCAGGCCATCGACCGTGAAACCGAGCCGGTGCATGCCCGAGTCGAGCTTCATCCAGACGTTCAGCGGCCGCTCCAGCTCCGCATCCAGCAACCAGTCGGTCTGACGTCGATCCTGCACGGCGACATCCAGGCTCAGCTCGGCGGCACGTCGGTATTCGCAGGGTTCGAAACAGCCTTCGAGCAGCAGGATGCGGGCATCCGGGGCGCTGGCGCGCACCACCTCAGCCTCCTCCAAGCAGGCCACGGCGAAACCGTCGGCCACATCGCGCAGCGCCGTCACCACTTCGTGCGCACCATGTCCATAGGCATTGGCCTTGACCACAGCGAAAGCCTTGCGCTGCGGCGCGCATTGCCTGGCGAGCAGATAGTTGTGGCGAAGCGCAGTCAGATCGACCGTGGCAACCAGCGGACGCATGGGATTTTCCTGTCGGCGAAGGTGAGGCGCAAATCTTAGGCCGATCCGCCGGACGCGGGAAGCGCGCGGACTGCCGTCCGCGCGCTGCGCTTACTCGTCGTCGAACTGATAGCTGCCCGGCGCGAGGTTCTCGAAGCGCGAATACTTGCCGAGGAAGGCTAGGCGGGTGGTGCCGATCGGACCGTTCCGCTGCTTACCAATGATGATCTCAGCGACGCCCTTGTATTCGGTTTCCGGGTGATACACCTCGTCCCGGTAGACGAACATGATGATGTCGGCGTCCTGCTCGATGGCACCCGATTCGCGCAGGTCGGAGTTCACCGGGCGCTTGTTGGGCCGCTGTTCCAGCGAACGGTTGAGCTGCGACAGCGCGATGACCGGGCAGTTGAATTCCTTCGCCAGGCCTTTGAGGGAGCGGGAAATCTCGGAAATCTCGTTGACCCGGTTGTCGCCGCTGGAACCCGGAATCTGCATCAGCTGCAGGTAGTCGACCATGATCATGGCGATCTCGCCGTGCTCACGGGCCAGCCGGCGGGTGCGCGCGCGCATCTCCGAGGGGCTGATACCGGCGGTATCGTCGATGAACAGCTTACGGTCATTGAGCAGGTTCACCGCCGAGGTCAGCCGCGGCCAGTCATCATCGTCCAGCTTGCCCGCGCGGACCTTGGTCTGGTCGATGCGCCCCAGCGAGGCGAGCATACGAATCACAATGGAGTCGGCGGGCATCTCCAGGGAAAACACCAGCACGGCCTTGTCGGTACGCAGCACGGCGTTTTCCACCAGGTTCATCGCGAAGGTGGTCTTACCCATCGACGGACGGCCGGCAACGATGATCAGGTCGGCGGGCTGCAGGCCGCTGGTGGCTTCGTCCAGATCGGTGAAGCCGGTGGACAGGCCGGTGATCGCCTCGCCGGCATTGAACAGCGTATCGATGCGGTCGATGGCCTTGACCAGGATGTCGTTGATGCCCACCGGGCCGCCGGTTTTCGGACGCGCCTCGGCGATCTGGAAGATCAGCCGCTCGGCTTCATCGAGAATTTCCTCGCCGGTGCGCCCTTGCGGTGCGTAGGCGCTGTCGGCGATCTCGTTGCTGATACCGATCAGCTGCCGCAGCGTGGCCCGCTCACGGATGATCTGCGCATAGGCCTTGATGTTCGCCACCGACGGCGTGTTCTTCGCCAGCTCGCCAAGGTAGGCCAGACCACCGACCTGCGGCAGCTGCCCTTCCTTGTCCAGCTGCTCGGACAGCGTCACCACGTCGAACGGCGAGTTGCGCTCGGCCAGCTTGTAGATGGCGCGGAAGATCAGGCGATGATCATGGCGGTAGAAATCGCCATCGGAGACCTGGTCGAGCACGCGCTCCCAGGCGTTGTTGTCCAGCATCAGACCGCCCAGCACGGCCTGCTCGGCCTCGATGGAGTGCGGCGGCACCTTGAGCGCGGCGGTTTCCAGGTCGTACTGCTGGGGCACACTGATGTCGTTCATGATTCTTTCGCGATTCGAAACAGCACAAAAACAAAGGGCACGTCCCGCTCGCGCGGAAACGTGCCCGATGTTACGCGTCAGGCACCGGAGGTGCCAGGCGACACCTTAGGCGGCGACGACGATCAGCTTGACAGTCGCTTCGACGTCGGTGTGCAGGTGCACGGCCACGTCGTATTCGCCGGTCTGGCGGATGGTGCCGTTCGGCAGGCGAACTTCGCTCTTGGCCACTTCAACGCCGGAGGCGGTCAGGGCATCGGCGATGTCGTGGGTACCGATGGAACCGAACAGCTTGCCTTCATCGCCCGCGGTTGCGGTGATGGTGACTTCCAGTTCAGCCAGCTGCGCAGCGCGAGCTTCGGCCGAAGCCTTCTTCTCGGCAGCAGCCTTTTCCAGCTCGGCGCGGCGTGCTTCGAACGCTGCGATGTTGGCAGCGGTCGCGGCAGTGGCCTTGCCTTGCGGCAGCAGATAGTTACGGCCGTAACCGGATTTGACGTTTACCTTGTCGCCCAGGTTGCCCAGGTTGGCGATCTTTTCCAGCAGGATGACTTCCATTTGAGTCTTACCTCTTAACTTTTAACCTTCACCGTTCGCAGGTCCCGTGCCGTTCTTGCCGGCCGCGCGACCACGAAAATCAAACAGACTGTCGACGATGGCCAACACGGCCAACAACGGATAGATCAACTGCATGAACAGCACCAGCGTGACGTACAGCCCCACCAGCCAGAACCGCGGCAGACGCCCCTGCGCCACCAGACCGTGCATCAGTGCAACCCCGGCGAACACCAGCGGCACGCTGCACAGCGGCGTCAGCACCGCAAACTGCGCACCGAGGCTCGGGCCGAGCAGCATGCCCACCAGCAGCATGATTGCCACCACCGGCGGAAAACGCAGCGCTCGAAACTCGCTCCCGAATCCGCCCGGGTTGTACAGCGCCGCCTGCCAATAACGCGCCAGCATCAGGCTGAGCAGCGTGACGATCTGCAGCAGCGCCGCCAGCAGGCCGGTCAGCACCGGAGCCAGCAACGCGCCCAGACGCGCGCGCTCCTCGTCGGAAAACTGCTCGTAGGCGCCCGACAACGTCTCGGGCAATACCTTCTGCAGCTCCCCGGCCAGCGCAGCGATGGGCTCGCCGAATACCGCACCGAGTCCCCAGACATACAGCAGTCCGAGGCCCACGCTGCACAGCATCACCCGGGCCCAGGACGCCTGGTTGCGCAACAGAAGCGCCAGTCCCAGCGAGCCGAGCAGCACCAGCAGCGTGCGCGGATCACCGAAGTACCACCACGCCAGTGCCGGCACAACCGCCCAGACCAGTACGCTCAGCGCGTCGTTCAGCCCTCTGCGCAGCAGCACCAGACTGCCAGCGGCAGCACTGAGCCAGAACAGCATCGGCAGCGCGGCGGCAACGCCAACCACCAGGATGGCCTGCATACGGCCACGCATGATGAATTCGGCCAGCGCACGCATACGGTCTATCTATCCCTTACTTTCGTCGACCAGCCCGATCAACGGCCGTGGCTGTCGGTGTAGGGCAGCAGGGCCAGGTAGCGGGCGCGCTTGATAGCGGTGGCCAGCTGACGCTGATAGCGGGCTTTGGTTCCGGTGATGCGGCTAGGAACGATCTTGCCGGTCTCGGAGATGTAGGCCTTCAGGGTGTTGAGATCCTTGTAATCGATCTCTTTCACGCCTTCGGCGGTGAAACGGCAGAACTTACGACGACGGAAAAAACGTGCCATGAAATAGGCTCCTCAATAGATCCGTGGATTACTCGTCAGCGCTGTTGTCGCTGTCGCTGTCACTGTCGGCGGAGCCGTCGGTGTTTTCAGGACGATCACGACGCTCGCGGCGCTCGCTACGGTTTTCCTCAGCCTTGAGCATCTCGGACTGTTCGGTCACGGCTTCGTCGCGACGGATAACCAGGTTACGGATGACGGCGTCGTTGTAGCGGAAGTTGTCTTCCAGCTCGGCCAGTGCCTTGCCGCTGCACTCGACGTTCAGCATCACGTAGTGAGCCTTGTGCACGTTGTTGATGGCGTAAGCCAGCTGACGACGGCCCCAGTCTTCCAGGCGGTGGACCTTGCCACCATCTTCTTCGATCAGCTTGGTGTAACGCTCCACCATGCCGCCGACCTGCTCGCTCTGGTCCGGGTGCACCAGAAAGATGATTTCGTAATGACGCATAACTGCTCCTTACGGGTTGCAGCCTGCCGACAATGCGGTCAGGCAAGGAGTGAATGACTTGTTGACCTTGCCGGTACGAAGGCGCGCGAGCGCCTGCCGTGCGGGCAAGGGGCGCCATTCTAGAGAAGGGCCTGGACCGGCGCAAGGCAAAGTGGTGAAAATTTAACCAGCCACTCCTGCATAGCCGTGACCGCGCTCGCGCGCGATCGTGTCCAGCAGCTCGCGCACCTGATGGATGTCGTAGGGCTTGAGCATGACTCGCAGCGAGTCGATGCCTTCATCACGCGCATCCACCGCGTAACCGGAGGCGATCACCAGTGCCAACTCCGGGTGTCGCTGCTGCGCCTGACGGACCAGCTCGATGCCGCTCATGCCGGCCAGACCGACATCGGTGAGCAGAACATCGAACGGCTGCGCTTCCAGTTGCTCGAGCGCATCCTCGGCCGACTCGCTGAGCACGATCTGATGGCCGAGTTCGGCAATCACCTCGCCGGTAAGCATGCGCAGTGTCGGGTCATCCTCGACGAAAAGCACTTTCAGCACCCTATCTACCTCCGTCGCCACCGGCACGCTTGCCGTAGCATCGACATCGACATCGATATCGGCATCCGAGCTGCGCGGCAGATAGAGGTGCACCGCCGTGCCGCTGCCCGCCTCGCTGTCCAGCGTGACGAAGCCGCCGCTCTGCTTGACGAAGCCGTAGACCATGCTCAACCCCAGCCCCGAGGCACTGCCGGCCTGCTTGGTTGTGAAGAAGGGCTCGAAAGCCCGCTGGCTGACCTCAGGCTCCATGCCGCCGCCCTCATCAATCACGCTCAGTTGCACGAAATCACCCGTCGCGGGCTGGGCCTGCAGCTTGCGATTGCGCAAGCGCACCAACAGCCGGCCGCTTCCGTTCATGGCGTCGCGCGCATTGCTAGCCAGATGGATGATCGCGCTCTGCAGATTGCCGATGTCGACCGATACCGGCCATAGCGCCTCGTCGGCATCGAGTTCGACACGTACTCCGGCACCAAGAGCGCCCTCTAGCAATTCGCGCATCTGCGTTACGGCCTGAGCGAGCTGCACCGGTTGCGGCCGCTGTGGCTGGCGGCTCGCAAAGGCCAGCAGTTGCGAGGCCAGGCGGGCGCCTTTCTCGACCCCGCCAACCGCCGAATCCAGCCTCCGCAGTGCAGACTCGTCGTTGCCCAGACTGCGGCGCAGCAGTTGCAGGTTGCCGCCGATGACCTGCAACATGTTGTTGAAGTCGTGCGCAATGCCGCCGGTCAGCTTGCCTATCGCCTCCAGCTTCTGCGCCTGTAGCAGAGCCTCTTCCGCGGCCTGGCGCTGCATTTCGCTGCGCGACAGCTCCTCGGTCGTGGCCCCCACGAGCTCTTCCAGATGCCGGCGATAGCGATGCCGGTCCTCGTCACGCTCCGAGGCACCGTGTAGCGCGAGACACTGCAGCAGCGCCACGACCTCGCCACGCTCGTCCAGCAGCGGTGTATGCACCAGTCTTGCACCAAGCGATCCCTCGCCCACCGACGGCAGTGCATCGCTGGTCCGGCTGTCGAGTGCACGCGCGCAGGATGCCCGCATTGCAGCGACATCGAAGCGCGCATCATCGGCGAACGCCTCGTCCAGCTGACGGCCACTCAGCTCATGGTGCGCCCGCCCGAGCAACGCGAGGGCGGCCGGGTTGACATCCACCACCCACAGCTGCGGATCGAGCAACAGGTAGGCATTCGGAGAAGCCCGAAACAGGCTTTCAAAAGACAGGCGTTGCATACAACCTCCATGATACGAGCCTGACGCCATTGTCTGGATTGCTCGTACGACATTCCCTGGCCGGGCGGCCGTCACAGGATGCAAGCGGATCGGAAAAAGGCGCTGACTGCCGTCAGGCACAGGTCAGCCATTGACCGCGAAACGGGCAAAGCGTTTCCCTGGAGTGGAAAAAGCGTGCGGCAGCCATCTCTGCAGACAGCCGCCGCCGATCAGCCGCGTGTCGCGGCCGCGCTGCGCTGGCGCAGCGCCTCGAACAGACAGACGCCGGTGGCGACCGACACGTTGAGACTGCTCACGCTGCCTGCCATCGGCAACCGCACCAGATAATCGCAATGCTCACGGGTCAGCCGGCGCATACCCTTGCCTTCGGCCCCCATCACCAGCGCGATCGGCCCGGTCAGGTCCTGCGCGTAAAGCTCCTGCTCTGCCTCGCCGGCAGTACCGACGATCCAGATGCCGCGCTGCTGCAGTTTTTCCAGCGAGCGCGCGAGATTGGTCACCGCTACCAGCGGAATCACCTCGGCTGCACCGCAGGCCACCTTGCGCACCGTAGCGTTGAGCGTCGCCGACTTGTCCTTCGGCACGATCACCGCCAACGCCCCGGCGGCGTCGGCCGTGCGCAGGCAGGCACCCAGGTTGTGCGGATCGGTCACCCCATCGAGCACCAACAACAGCGGCGCAGCTTCGGCGCGGTCCAGCAGCTCATCGAGCATCGTCTCGCCCCAGACCTGGCTGGGACTGACCTCGGCGACCACGCCCTGATGTACTCCTTCGACCCAGGCGTCCATCTCGCGGCGCTCGCACTGGCCGATGCGCACGCGCGCCTGGCCGGCCAGCTCGATCAGCGTCTGCACACGCGGATCACCACGCCCTTCGGCCAGCCAAACCTGTTTGACCCGCCGGGGATGGTGACGCAGCAGCGCCTCGACCGCGTGCAGGCCGTAGATTTTTTCCAGGTCGCTCATGGCTTGGCCTTGCGTTTTCTCGCACCGGCAGGGCTCGAACCGCCGGGAGCTGGCTTGCCGTCAGCCTTGCGCTTCGATCCGCCGCGCTTGGGTTTTTCCGCGCCACGGTCGCGCCCGCTCTTGCCCTTGGCTTCGGACAGCAGCGCCTGCTTCAGCTCACGACTCTTGCGTACGCTGGCATCGGCCGGTTCCTGGCTGCGCGCCGGACGCCGATCATCACCAGCCTTGCCACGCGCCGCGCCGCCCTTGCGCGCACCGCCCTCGCCCACGCCGGCGACCTTGCTGCCGCCGCCGATCAGTTCGAAGTCGATCTTGCGTTCGTCCAGATCCACGCGCATCACCCGCACCTCGACGCTGTCGCCGAGACGGAAACTGCGCCCGCTCCGCTCGCCGGAGAGACGATGATGCAGCGGATCGAAATGGTAGTAGTCGCCCGGCATCGCCGTGACGTGCACCAGACCTTCGACATAGATATCAGTCAGCTCGACGAACAAGCCGAACCCGGTCACCGCGGTGATCACGCCGGGGAACGTTTCGCCGACACGATCGCGCATGAACTCGCACTTGAGCCAGTTGACGACGTCGCGGGTGGCCTCGTCGGCGCGCCGCTCGGTCATCGAACACTGCTCGCCGAGCTGCTCCAGCGCTGCCTCGTCGTAGGGGTAGATACGCGCTTTGGGCATGCTCGTCGCACCCTCGCGCCGCACGTGCGGCGTGTCGCGCCGCGAACGGATCACGCTGCGAATCGCGCGGTGTACCAGCAGGTCCGGATAGCGCCGGATCGGCGAGGTGAAGTGGGCGTAGGCTTCGTAGTTCAGGCCGAAGTGGCCATGGTTGTCGGCGCTGTAGACCGCCTGACTCAACGAACGCAGCATGACCGTCTGGATGACGTGAAAATCCGGACGATCCTGAATGCGCTCCAGCAGAGCCTGGTAATCCTTCGGCGTCGGACCCTCCTTGCCCTTGTGCAGACTCAGGCCCAGTTCGCCAAGGAAGGCGCGCAGCTTCTCCTGACGCTCCAGCGGCGGACCGTCGTGCACGCGATACAGGGCGGGGATGTCGTGCTTCTGCAGGAACGCGGCGGTGGCCACGTTGGCGCACAGCATGCATTCCTCGATCAGCTTGTGCGCGTCGTTGCGCTCGGTCGGCTTGATTTCGGCGATCTTGCGTCCGGCGCCGAAAACGATGCGTGTCTCCTGCGTCTCGAAGTCGATCGCACCCCGCGTGTGACGCGCCTTCAGCAGCACCTTGTACAGCGCATAAAGCTGCTTGAGATGCGGCAGCACCTCGGCGTACTCCTCGCTCAGCCGCTTGCCCTCGGGAGATTTGGGCCGCTCGAGCATATCGCTGACCTTGTTGTAGGTCAGCCGCGCATGGGAGTGGATCACCGCTTCGTAGAACTGGTAGTCGGTCATCTTGCCCGACTTGTTCAGGGTGATCTCGCAGACCATCGCCAGACGGTCCACACCAGGATTCAGCGAGCACAGGCCGTTGGACAGCTGCTCGGGCAACATCGGCACCACCCGCTCGGGGAAATACACCGAGTTACCGCGCACCTCGGCTTCGTGATCCAGCGCCGAACCAACCTTCACATAATGCGAGACGTCGGCGATGGCGACGTACAGGCGGAACCCACCGGTCAGCAGCTTCCAGCCGCCGGGCTTCTCGCAGTAGACCGCGTCGTCGAAGTCTCGCGCATCCTCGCCGTCGATAGTGACGAAGGGCAGATGCCGCAGGTCGACGCGCTTGAGCTTGTCCTTCTCGTCCACCTCGGGCTTGAGCCGCGCCGCTTCCTTGAGTACCGCCTCGGGCCACACATGGGGGATATCGAAGCTGCGCAGCGCCACGTCGATTTCCATCCCCGGCGCCATATAGTTACCGATCACCTCGACGATGTCCCCCTGCGGCTGGAAGCGCGGGGTGGGCCAGTGGGTAATCTTCACCTCGACGAACTGACCGGGCTTGGCATTCAGCGCGCGGCCCGGCGTGACCAGGACCTCCTGCTGAATCTTGGGGTTATCGGCTACCACGAAGCCGACGTCGCTCTCGATCTGATAGCGCCCCACGATGGTTTCATGGGCTCGACTGATGACCTCGACAATCGCCCCCTCGCGACGCCCACGCCGATCCAGCCCGGACACCCGCGCCAGGCAGCGATCGCCATCGAAGACCAGGCGCATCTGCGCCGGCCCGAGAAAGAGGTCGTCGCTACCGTCATCGGGAATCAGGAAGCCGAAGCCGTCGCGATGACCGCTGACTCGGCCACAGACCAGATCGAGCTTGTCCACTGGCGCGTAGGTTCCGCGCCGGGTGTAGATAAGCTGACCGTCACGCTCCATCGCGCGCAGTCGACGACGCAGTGCCTCGACGTCCTCATCGGAAACCAGGCCGAACTCTTCGACCAGCTGTTCGCGCGCGGCCGGCGAGCCACGCTCAGACAGGTGCCGGAGGATCAGTTCGCGGCTGGGAATGGGGTTATCGTACTTTTCCGCTTCACGGGCGGCCTCGGGATCGAGGGATTGCCAATCGGCCATTAAGAAGTGTCACCTTTCTATTCAATTATCGAGACGGAACGTCATAAGTGTATTGAAGCGCGAAATGCCCGCGGGCGGCACCTTTACGCTGAATTATTTTTCGGGATCAGGGGTTTACAACCCTGAACCTCGCCCGTATAGTTCGCGCCCACAATGTCCAACAGACGTTGTATCACGGAAACGCTCAAGCAATACTGTTTCCCGTGCCCAGGTGGCGGAATTGGTAGACGCACTAGGTTCAGGTCCTAGCGGTGGCAACACCGTGGAAGTTCGAGTCTTCTCCTGGGCACCACTCTTCAAATGAGACCCGCATCGTCGATGCGAATCTCAAGCAGCAAAGAAGCATGCAACAACGAAGATTGTCGACTTCGACCGAGGATTCGGTAAAACGACAGCAAAGTCGGTGAGCAATCATCGCAATGTGCCCAGGTGGCGGAATTGGTAGACGCACTAGGTTCAGGTCCTAGCGGTGGCAACACCGTGGAAGTTCGAGTCTTCTCCTGGGCACCACTCTTCAAGAAAAAACCGAGCTTATGCTCGGTTTTTTCGTTTTCAGCGCTATAAAGCTTTCCGCCAGCAGGAGCCAAACTTGCCTGCAGCCTCCAGACAGCAAAAGACCGCCCGAAGGCGGTCTTTTTAGTGTCGCATCCGGTCAGGCGTACGGATGACGCAGCACGATGGTTTCGTTGCGGTCCGGACCGGTGGAGATGATGTCTACCGGCGCCTCGATCAACTCCTCCAGACGTTTGATGTAGGCGCGCGCATTGGCCGGCAGCTCGTCAAGGCTCTTAGCACCGACAGTCGACTCGCTCCAGCCCGGCATCTCCTCGTACACCGGCTGCAGACCGTCGTAGCTGTCGGCATCGGTCGGCGCATCGACCAGCACCTGACCATTGCGATCCTTGTAACCGACGCAGATACGAATGGTCTCCAGGCCGTCGAGCACGTCCAGTTTGGTCAGGCAGATACCCGAGATGCTGTTGATCTCGATGGCGCGTCGCAGAATGACCGCATCGAACCAGCCGCAGCGACGCGCACGACCGGTGGTCGAGCCGAATTCGTGACCACGCTCGGCCAGGCGCGCGCCGACTTCATCGAACAACTCGGTAGGGAACGGACCCGAACCCACCCGCGTGGTATAGGCCTTGGTGATACCGAGAATGTAGTCCAGATAAAGCGGACCGAAGCCAGAGCCGGTCGCGGTGCCGCCGGCCGTGGTGCTGGAACTGGTCACATACGGGTAGGTGCCGTGGTCGATATCCAGCAGCGAGCCCTGCGCACCTTCGAACATGATGCACGCGCCCTGCTTGCGCAGCTCGTGCAACCGCGCCGTGACATCGGTGATCAGCGGTTTGAGGACCTGTGCGTAGCCCAGCGCCTCGTCCAGCGTCTTCTGGAAATCGACCGGCTCGACCTTGTAGAGATTCTGCAAAACGAAGTTGTGGTACTCCAGCAACTCGCGCAGCTTGACCGCAAAACGCTCCGGATTGAACAGATCAGCGATGCGCAGGCCACGACGCGCGACCTTGTCTTCGTAGGCCGGACCGATACCACGACCAGTGGTGCCGATCTTACCTTCCGAACGCGACGCCTCGCGCGCCTGATCCAGCGCGACGTGATACGGGAGGATCAGGGTGCAGGATGGGCTGATACGCAGGCGCTCGCGCACCGGTACGCCCTTTTCCTCAAGCTTGGTAATTTCCCGCAGCAGCGCATCGGGAGCAACCACCACGCCGTTGCCGATCAGGCACTGCACGTTGTCGCGCAGGATGCCGGACGGAATCAGGTGCAGCACGGTCTTCTCACCGTCGATCACCAAGGTATGACCGGCGTTGTGACCACCTTGGTAGCGCACCACTGCGGCCGCCTGGTCGGTCAGCAGATCGACGATCTTGCCCTTGCCCTCATCACCCCACTGGGTGCCCAGGACCACGACATTCTTACCCATAACCCTCTGTCCTCTTCGGAGAAGCGTACCGGCATTGACCGGCAGAAATCGAAACCAGCCTGGGCCGCATCGCGGCAAATCTCAGGACGCCAGCGGCGCCACGATCCAGGAATTGTCTTTATCCAGCAGCTGCCGATCACAGCCCAGCGCCGCGGCAGCGTCAGCCGCCTGACCATCAAGGGCCTGCACCACACGCTCACCGTCGCGACGCAGGCGGCAGATCACCTGCCATAGCGCGGGATCATCGCTGTGCGGCGCCCAGATACCGCTGACCGGGGTCGACAGATCGGCGTTACCGAGGCTCACCAGCGTCTTCAGATCAGTCGAGAAGCCGGTGGCCGGGCGCGATCGCCCAAAATCGGCGCCGATGTCGTCATAACGTCCACCCTGGGCGATCGACTGACCAACGCCAGGAACGAACACCGCGAAGACAACACCGGTGTGGTAGTGATATCCGCGCAGCTCGCCCAGATCGAAGTAAAGCGGCATTTTCGGATAACGCGCGGCCAGCTGGTCAGCAATCCGGATCAGCGTCTGCAGTGCCTGACGAACCTCGGCCGGCGCCTCCGCCAGCGCGGCCTGCGCCTCATCCAGCGCCTCACGACCGCCGCACAGCCGCGCCAGCGCGCGCAACATGCCGGCCAGCGTCGGCTCCAGAGCCGCGGTCAGGCACTCGATCTCGTCCATCGCCTTACGCTGCAGCGCATCGAACAGCCGCTGCTCAGTCTCGCCCATCAGCCCAGCCGCGCGAGCAAGGCCGCGGTAGATGCCGACATGCCCGAGGTCCATGTGCACATCAGGCACATCGGCAAGCTCGAGCATTTCCAGCATCAGGCTGATCACCTCGATGTCGCTCGACGCACTGCCGTCGCCATACAGCTCGGCACCCAGCTGGATCGGGCTACGCGACGTCGCCAGCGCCTGCGGCTTGGCGTGCAGCACACTGCCCGCGTAGCACAGGCGACTCGGCCCTTCGCGACGCAGCGTATGCGCATCAACCCGTGCCACCTGCGGCGTGATATCGGCGCGTAGGCCCATTTGCCGCCCCGACAGCGGGTCGGTGACCTTGAAGGTACGCAGATCGAGATCCTGACCGGAGCCGGTCAGCAGCGATTCGAGGAATTCAACATGAGGCGTTATGACCAGCTCGTAACCCCAGCGCTGGAACAGGTCCAGTACGCGACGCCGTGCGGTCTCGATACGTGCAGCCTCGGGCGGCAGCACCTCTTCGATGCCATCTGGCAGCAGCCAGCGGTCTACCGTTGCCATTTCGCCAATCACCTCTCGATACGGCAAGCCTAGTCAAGCAGACGAGAACCGGGCTGCCGTCGAGGCTGGCCATCGGTCGCGTGCAGTTCTGTTCAAACCCTGACATCAGCGCCAGGCCCCGCAAGGGGAGCGGCATGGTTGCCCATGCCCGGAGATCGCCTGCCCCATGGGTGCAGACGCAAAAAAGCCGGGTTTTCCCCGGCTGGCGGATCATAGCAATGTTTTCCCGGTGGGTCACCCGGCGGCCAGCATCGGCCGCCGGACGAACCTCGCGAAGCGCTTAGCGGGACTGCTCCAGATAGCGGAAGAAGTCGCTCTTGGGATCCAGCACCAGCACGTCTTCCTTGCTGGAGAAGCTTTCGCGGTAGGCTTGCAGACTGCGATAGAAGGAATAGAACTCCTTGTCCTGGCCATAGGCGGCCGCGTAGATCGACGCTGCTCGCGCATCGCCGTCACCACGCAGCTCTTCCGCCTCGCGGAATGCCTCGGCAAGCAAGACGCGGCGCTGGCGATCGGCGTCGGCGCGAATACCTTCGGCCAGCTCCTTGCCCTTCGCACGGTGCTCGCGGGCCTCGCGCTCGCGCTCGGAACTCATGCGCTCGAACACGCTGCGGTTCACCTCGCGCGGCAGATCGATACCTTTGACCCGCACGTCCACTACTTCGATGCCCAGCTCTTTCTGCACGGCGCGATTGAGGCTGTTGGTTACCTGCCCCATCAACTCGTCGCGCTGACCGGATACCGCCTCGTGCAAGGTGCGCTTACCGAACTGGTCACGCAGTGCCGCCTCCAGGCGACGCGCCAGTCGCTCATCGGCGATCTGTTTCATGCCGGAGGTTGCGGTATAGAACAGCTCCGCATCGGCAACCCGCCACTTGGCGTAGGCGTCGACCATCAGCGCTTTCTTCTCCAGGGTCAGGAAGCGTGAAGTCGTCGAATCCAGCGTCATCAGGCGCGCATCAAACTTGCGCACACTGTTCACGTACGGGATCTTCATGTGCAGACCGGGCTTCACGTCGGGCTCGACGATACGACCGAAACGCAGCAGTACTGCTCGCTCGGTCTGCGAGACGATATAGAAGCTGTTCCACAGCACCAGCGCCAGCACCACACCCACGATCAGCGCCGTAAGGGATTTATTGCTCATCAGCGACTCTCCCTCGTACGAACTTCACGCGGATCCAATTCCGGCGGTAGCCGCGTCGACTGGCTGGCAGCGCCTGATGCCGTTCCGGCCGACGCGGCGCTGCTGCTGGCGGCGCCACGGCCGTTGATCATCTTGTCCAGCGGCAGATAGAGCAGATTGTTCTGCCCGCTCTCGCCGGTCACCATGACCTTGCTGGTGTTGCTCATGACTTCCTGCATGGTTTCCAGATACAAGCGCTCGCGGGTCACCTCCGGCGCCTTGCTGTACTCAGTCAGCAGCTTGGTGAAGCGGTCGGCCTCACCCTCGGCACGGGAAATCACCGCATCACGATAACCACTGGCCTCTTCCAGCATGCGCTGGGCCTGGCCGCGCGCTTCGGGAATAACGCCGTTGGCATAGGATTCGGCCTGGTTCTTCTCACGCTGCTCGTCTTCGCGGGCACGAATCACGTCGTCGAAGGCCTCTTGGACTTCGCGCGGTGCAGCCGCACTCTGCAGGTTCACCTGCGTCACGGTGATACCGGTGCCGTAGTTGTCGAGGAAACGCTGCAGACGCTCCTTCACCTCACCAGCCATCGCCTCGCGGCCCTCAGTCAGTACCTGATCCATCGCCGTCGAACCGACCACATGGCGCACCGCACTGTCGGTGGCGTGCTGCAGGCTTATTTCCGGCTGATCGACGTTGAGGACGAACGACTGCAGATCACTGATCTTGTACTGAACGGTCAACGGCACCTCGATGATGTTTTCATCCTCGGTGAGCATCTGCCC
>JAANMV010001777.1_pt1 | contig 22780 bp, 17 predicted proteins | sample 7279661 | NCBI WGS metagenome assembly JAANMV01 (sample SAMN14094540, study PRJNA606508) | bioreactor metagenome | isolation source: A lab-scale SPAN reactor treating ammonium-rich wastewater day 121 | place: Ireland: Galway | collected 2017-05-16
CCTGTATGCGGAATGGAGGTGAAGACACCCTCGGAATATTATATTGATCTGGACGGTAAACGATATGAATTCTGTTCTGAAAACTGTCAGAATAAATTTGCCCTCGATCCGAACAGTTACATTGAAAAGATGAATAAAGTTGAGCCGTCATATAGAACAACTAGTGATGGAATAGAGAAACTTACTTTACCAATAAATGGTTTGCACTGCACTTCGTGTGTAAATACAATTGAAAAAGAAGTAAAGAAGTTGCCTGGTATTAGAGTAGCTCGTGTTAATTATGCAACAGAGATGGCACACGTTGAATATATGAACGGTGAGACAAATACTGAAGAGATAATCGGGGCAATTAAAAAAGCCGGCTATCAGACAGGACAATCAACTCTGAAAATAGGAATAAGAGGAATGTATTGCGGATCGTGTGTCTCAAAAATTGAAAAAGAGCTGAAACAGAAAAGCGGTGTTATTTCTGCAAGTGTTGATATAGCAACTGAATCTGCAATTATAAATTACATTCCCGGTCTGGTATGTATTAATGAAATAAAAAATGTAATAGAAAAACTTGGTTATAAAACTTTTGATACCGCAAGTGTTAAAATGGAAAAAGCAGAAGAAAAGGAAAAGACTACCGCCGAACCCGTTGATGAAAACCAGCTTGCACGTGAAAAAGAATATAAAACTTTGATGAGTAAATTTATTTTTGCTGCTATTCTTTCCTTACCTGCAATTCTTTTCAGCTATCCAGATTTATGGGGATTACCGGAACAATTTCAAAAAGGAACTGAGCTGCTTACTTACATTTGGATAGGGCTTGGCTTATTAAGCTTGCCGGTTATGTTTTGGTCGGGTTCGCAATTTTATACAGGGGCGTGGGCTGCTTTCAAAAACAGATCGGCAAATATGCACACATTAATTGCAACCGGAATTTCTGCCGCTTGGCTCTATTCTGCAGTCGCTGTTTTATTTCCCGGAATATTTCCTTCTGAAGAATTAGCCGATGTCTTTTTTGATGTTGTGTTTGTAGTTGTTGCTCTAGTTGTTCTTGGGATGGCATTGGAAATAAGAGCAAAAGGAAAAAGTTCAGAAGCTATTAAAAAGTTAATCGGGCTTCAGGCAAAAACTGCAAGAGTTCTGCGTGATGGAAAAGAACTAGATATTCCTATTGAAGAAGTTGTTCTTGATGATATAATAATTGTAAGACCTGGCGAAAAAATACCGGTTGACGGAGAGATTACAGCTGGTTCTTCAACAGTTGATGAGTCAATGATTACGGGAGAATCAATACCGGTTGAGAAACATATTGGCGATGAAGTAATTGGTGCATCTATAAACAAAACCGGTTCATTCAAATTTAAGGCAACAAAAGTTGGAAAGGATACTGCTCTTGCTCAGATTATTCAGATGGTTGAACAAGCCCAAAGTTCAAAGGCCCCAATCCAGAGAGTGGTGGATAATGTTTCCGGGTATTTTGTTCCAACAGTAATGATTCTTGCGATTCTTTCATTTGTTATCTGGTATGTATTTGGTCCTGTTCCGCAATTAATTTATGCTTTAATCGTTTTTGTTACAGTTCTTGTAATTGCCTGCCCGTGTGCACTTGGACTAGCAACACCAATTTCATTAATGGTTGGAGTTGGTAAAGGAGCAGAGAACGGAATTCTAATCAGAAGTGGTGAGGCATTAGAAACTGCACAAAAATTAGATTCAATAGTTTTAGATAAAACAGGAACTATAACAGAAGGAAAACCATCGCTTACTGATGTAATTACTTCTAATGGTTTTAAAGAAGATGAAGTGTTAGCACTTAGTGCAAGTGTTGAAAGATTTTCGGAACATCCTTTGGCAGAGGCAATTGTGAAAGGAGCGGATGATAAAAATCTAACGCTCAATGATCCGAAGGAATTTAATGCAGTTCCCGGCCACGGAGTTGAAGCAAATGTTAATGGAAGGAAAATATTTCTTGGCAACTTAAAGATGATGAAAAAATTTTCTGTAGATCTTGGTGAACTGGAAGAAAAAAGTATAAAACTTGCTGATGATGGTAAAACACCAATGTTTATTGCAATAGATGATAAAGCTGCTGGAATTATTGCTGTTGCAGATACCATTAAACCGGATTCAAAAGAAGCGATTGCATTACTTAAAAAAATGGGATTGGAAGTAGTAATGATAACCGGCGATAATACAAGGACTGCAAATGCAATCGGCAGGCAGGTTGGTATTGATAGAGTTCTCGCGGAAGTTTTGCCGGAAGATAAAGCGTTCAATGTTCAGAAACTGCAAAATGAAGGAAAGATAGTTGCTATGGTTGGTGACGGAATAAATGATGCACCAGCATTAGCTCAGGCAGATATTGGTTTGGCTATCGGAACCGGAACTGACGTTGCAATCGAAGCATCTGATATTACTTTAATTAAAGGAAGTCTTAAAGGTGTTGTGCTTGCAATTCAGCTTTCAAAAGCTACGATGAAAAATATAAAAGAAAATCTTTTCGGTGCATTCTTTTACAACGGACTGGGAATACCTATCGCAGCCGGGTTGCTTTATCCGTTTTTGGGATTGTTACTCTCACCACTTATTGCAGGTGCTGCTATGGCATTTAGTTCTGTAACTGTTGTAACAAATGCAAATCGTTTAAGAAGATTTAAACCAAAATTGAAGTAAGGAGAATAAAAATGGCGCTTGATCAAATATTAGTAATAATTGGTGGACTTGGATTATCAATCTGGGTTGCCTGGTATTTCTGGTTCTCAGAAAAGAAAGCTGTAAAAGTCCAATCTGTAGAAGGCGGAATTCAGGAAGCAGTGATAAAAGTGAAAGGTGGATACACACCTGATGTTCTAATTTTTGAAACAGGCAAACCAATTAAATTAAATTTCATAAGAGAAGAAACTGCTGCCTGCACAGAAGAAGTCGTTTTTTCGGATTTCAATAAAAGAGCAACACTTACACCATACAAAACTATTCCGGTTGAATTGAAAATTGATAAACCAGGTGAATATGGTTTTCAGTGTGGAATGGGGATGGTAAAGGGCAAATTGATTGTGCAATGAAATTCTTTTGCAGTCCTTCTCTATAAAAAGGAGATGATAAAATGAATCAAAAAAATTTTATACGTGATGTTGTTTGCGGGATGTACCTAATAACTACTGAAGGATGTAAGGTAAGTGAAGTAAATGGTGAGAAATACTATTTCTGTTGTGAGACTTGTAAAGAGGAGTTCGATAAAAATATGGATAAGTATATTGATAGCATTCCTGAAAACAAAAAGGGTGAGAAAAATCCTAATAAAGTTGATTGGGAAAGAGACCCTGTGTGTGGCGAAAGAATTAATATAGACGATGCAAAAGGTATGAGTATTTATAAAAACGAGAAATATTATTTCTGTTGTGTAACCTGCAAAAAAGTTTTTGATAATAATCCTGCTGCATATGCAGATAAAGAAGAAGGATACTTTGATCCGAATAATCCAAATGATTTTTTAGATGGAAGGTTCAGAATACTCTAAAAAGTGAGAAGTTAAAATGGATACTACCGGAATTAATAGCTTTGAAGATATTGTTAAACTTGTAAGAAGATCAAATTTTTTTTGTGAGAAGGATGCCATTACCCTAAAAAATACCTTATTGACAGAAATAAAAATAAATAGCATTGATTTGCCATTCAGATTAAAGTGTTTTGCTCATAAACAAGGTATTGTATCTTTGGAAAAATTATTAAATACTAAATTAAGTAAAATCATACGCTGCAGAAATATTGGAATAAGAACAATTGTAGAATCACGAAAAATAATTATAGATCATTTAGACAATATGAGAGACTTTTTTAGAAATTTAGAATTTGAAGGTAACATTGTGGTTACATATTTTCCCTTCATTAAGGGATTTTTTAGAACCACAAGATTAAACTTCAATTTTGTCTATAAAGATTTATCTTGTATCGAAATACCAAAGAAAATCAATGAGTACATCAATGAAAAGAAAAAACTCAAGATCATTTATGATCTATTAAACATTAATTATGACGAACTTAAGAAAGAAAAGAATATCGGTCACAAAACATTAGGAAAATTACAGAGTAATTTAGTTAGCTTATTAAGTTTAGAAAGGGTCATTTTCCTTGGTAAACCTAAAAAGTATGAATTAATTACAATCCCTAAAGTAAATTCACCGCTTCCCTTAAATTCTGTTTCAGCAAGTGTGATTAAATTTGTGTAGTAATCAAATTTTCATGCCCTAACAATTCTTTGACCACATATAAGGAAACTCCTCTTTGAACCAACAACGAAGCAAAAGAATGACGCAAAGAAAATGAATTTTATCATTCAATCCAATTGCACGAATAACTTTCTGAAATTTTTGAGCTATAAGGAGGCTTACCCTCCTTATTCCAGATCAAGATTGGTGTACAGCTTGATATCATTAAAATTTCCAAAGTTATTTTTTATTCTGAACTTTCTAACTTCATCTGGCAGTCCAAGTTCAATAGCTATTCTTCTACCTGATTCAAGAGTTATCTCTGCATAATAGGTTTCAACTTGCAGGTTAATTTCATTCAGCAGAATGATAACATATTCATTATCTTCAGTCCAGCTTATTTCATTTGATGAACTGCAGCTGATGAAGAGTAAAAACACTAATGCAAATAAATATTTCATTGCAACTCCTTTGTAAATAAATAAAAATGCCAGACAAGTTGCCTGGCATTAAAGTTTGAACAGTCTGAACAAGTCCTTCAGTTTAGTGAGAACTCTCTTTTTTTTAGCTCTGTTTCATAGAACTCGATTATTGGTTCTTCACCTTTCTTTCGTATATCTAGATTGATGATTATTATTTTGATATTCTTTGTTTCAGTTTTAATCTCTGTAATTCTGCCGTTTTCAATGAACACATAGATTTCTTCTGGCATATTTTACTCCCTAATTGTATCCGTTGGGAGTGATTTTACTTCTTGCAATAAACAGAGTTATTGCTATCCTGTTCACATCAACCATACCATTAAGCTGCTCTTGAATCTTCAGTGCATCCTGATAGGACGACAACATCGCATCGAAGTAATTGTCTTTCTGTACCTGATGGTTGTTATTGGTTGGTATCTGCTGTTTAATCTTAACGTCATACTTCGTTACGATCTTTGTTCCTTTCTGCTCGGCAAGTTTGGTTATCTCAAATCTGTCACCCTTCTTCAAGGTCTTGATCTGTTCGTTTACTTCTTCAGGTGCAAAGAACAGGACTTCCTCACCGCTCTGTTCTTTCAGTGTGTACATCCAGTAAGGACCATATCTGCTTTGTCCTGAAATCGGTTCATCAAACAACAGCTCTAAGGTCTGGCTCTTGTTCAGTTCGAGCTCCAGTTTCTTTCTTTCTGCCATTACTTTCTTCTCCGTTTAGTTTATAGCTAAATTCTTCTTTGCCTTCGATCAGTTTTATTCCAGCAGGAACAGGTTTTGTTTTAATGTAAGCTTTGATCTTATTCAGATCAGGCTTAACCTGCTCAGGAACAACTGTTAACATCTCGGGTTTTGCTTTCTTTAGGAACAGCTCAAGATCCTCGATCTCAACTTTATCAGGTTTCTTATGCATCTTAAGTGTTCCGTTCGGAAGAGCGATTGTCTTTTCTCCTCTTTCCCTGATAAATGCCTCAAGCTTAAGCTCAAGCCATTTAATGCGTTCCTGAAGCTGTGTGTTCTTATGAAGAACGAAGTTGTTGATCATAGAACATTCCTTCTCAGCTTCGTGGAAGTTGTACTCAATCTGTGAACTGAGCTTCTTTACAGCAAGAAGCAGCAGATCAAAGTATGCCTCTGTCTGCTGTTCTTCTTTCTGTTCTGCCTGCTGAATAAGTTCATCGAGAAAATTTATTTCCAAAGCCATTTTCCTTTCCATCGTTTAAGAATTACAACCGTCACCAGTTCAAAAACTATTCTACCTGCCAGCTTTGCGTATCCTATTACTTTTTTTCTATCCACTCGCATTTTATTTGCTACCTTTCTCATCGTTTCTTTCTAAAAAATTTTTAACTTAAAAATCCTCAACCGCAAAAAGCGATTAAGGATAAGCGAATTCTTCCAGACGAAAATATTCCAGGAACATTTGTTTTAATTTGCTGATGATGGTTCTTACGGCTTGATATGTGGTGTGAAGGATTTCAGCAATGTCTTTTGCTTTGTATCCTTGAATCAGGTGGGTTAGTATGGTATGCTCCCGTGTGGTTAATGTTGCTTGCCAGTTCTTAAAGTCCACGTTGAATGACATCTGTTCTTCAACTGCTTCTTTTCTCCAAGGCTTATTTGTCATCCATTCATCAAACTCAACAATTTCAGTTTCAACATCAGGTCTTCTTCTATAGAAAGAAAGTGGATCAATAGTAGATGTACCTCCGTAACCTTTTTTGCAGAAGCTTCTCTGGTCAACTTCCTTTGCTCTCTGAGTAATAAAGCACTTGTAATCCTGTTTCTTAATTTCCTTCTCGGATGCTTTATCACGGATGAACTTTTCATAGCTCTGGCAAACTAGTTCTTGAATTTTATCTTTTCGTCTTGGATCATATCGCATCACCGCCCAATATGCTTGATCAGCTACTATCGGGTATAGCTCTTCCCAGGACAATAAGAACTCCTACTGTAATTATTTGGTAAGTCATTACAGGATTCTTATACCGAAAATTTATTGAAATTTTTTAATTTGATTTAAGAAATTCCGGCCTTCAGGTTTTTAGGCCTGCTTTGAAAATTCTCAAATAAAATACTTCACTTAGATTAGACTAATTGTTATTTTAAACAGTAATGATTGGAAAGTTGCTGACACTATGAGCAAGTCCTGCAAAGAATCCTTCCTAAGCGCCGAGTTGGTGGGTAAGGCAAATAATTTTAACAAACTTATTTTTATCTGGAAAGGTTCATATGCTTTTCGATAATCTTACCGAAATAAAATCAGCTGGTTTCTTTGGCTTCGAAGAAATCCAATCCCTTATGAATAATAACTGTACAAATGTCCCAGAGAGAAAAGGAATTTATTTCGTATTAACAGATGAGCTAAACCCTGAATTTCTTTCGCAGAGCGTTGGCGGACATTTCAAAGGTAAAAATCCTACTGTATCAGTCCCAGATCTCCAAAGTAAGTGGGTAGAAAAAACTTTGGTGGTCTACATTGGACAAGCTGGTGGAGGCGCTTCTGACGCAACTCTCAAAAAACGATTGAGACAATTTATGAAATTTGGACAAGGACAGCCGGTAGGCCATTGGGGAGGGCGTTTAATCTGGCAACTAAAGAACAATCGAAAATTAAAAATCTGTTGGAAGACATTGATCACCGAGGATCCAAGAGAAGTAGAGAAAAATCTAATTCAACAATTTGAAAATCATTATTACAAAAAACCATTTGCAAATATTGCTGGTTAAAGATCTACTGCCGAAGTAAGGATTAAAATGAACGTTTTCAAAATTCACTCAGATATAATCAACGAATACTCAGAATACATTTCTAGTTTCATCGATATTGCTGATGAGAGAATTAAGGGTGAGGTGGAACAGTATTTTAATTCCCATAAATTATGGCCGCAACCCCTTATTCATTTTAACCCATCATATGCATTGGGTGATTCTGTTAGCGAGCTTTGTAATAAAAAAATAATAAATCAGCAGCTTGAAAATATTTTTAGTGGTTATAGTTTATACAGACATCAGGCAGATGCAATAAAATTAGGAGTTCGGGACAAATCCTTCATAGTTACTTCAGGTACAGGCTCGGGTAAATCGCTCACTTACATAGCCACAATTTTTAATTATTTATTTAACGACCCTTCACAGGATGGTATCAAAGCATTGATAGTTTATCCTATGAATGCACTGATTAATTCTCAGACTGAAGAGTTTAATAAGTATAAAGAGATTTACGAGGCAAAAACCAAACAACAATTTCCAATAACTTATAAACAATACACCGGCCAGGAAAGTAAAGACGAAAAAGAAAAAATTGTTAAAGATCCTCCAGATATAATTCTGACCAATTATATGATGTTGGAATTAATAATGACCAGATTTGGCGAGAGACAATTAAGGGAATCCCTGATTGATAAAGTGAAATTTGTGGTGTTTGATGAATTGCACACTTACAGAGGTCGGCAGGGAGCTGATGTTTCTTTGTTGATTAGAAGAATTAAATCATTGACAAGAAATAATCTTGTTTTTATGGGTACTTCTGCAACTATGGTTTCAGGGGAATCGTATGATGAACAAAAATCAAAGGTTGCTGAAGTAGCAAGTAAGATATTTGGTGAACCATTTACGACCGAACAAATCATTAATGAAACTTTAATATCCGGATTCCCGCAAAAGAATTTACCTACGAAAACGGAACTGGCTGAAGTTGTTTCAGGTAAAGATGAATTCAAGCCGATCAGTGAGGATTTATTTAATAATCCACTTACTTTATGGATTGAGAAAAATTGTGCAATAGACGACACCAAAGAGGAAGTTCTTAGAAGAAAACCACTTACTCAGCAGGATATTGCATCCAAATTGTCAGAGTTTACTAATGTTGAAGTTAATCTTTGTGAGAAAAGGATTGTCGAGCTTTTAAAAGCGGTTAATGTATATAATTCAAATAAATCTAAAGATGATCCTGCAATACTTCCATTTAAGATTCATCAGTTCATTTCGCAGACTGGAAGTGTGTATGTTACTTTAGATAATCCGGATGAGCGTGATATATCACTTGATTATACTCCCTATAAACTGGATGATCAAAGAAAACAAAAACCATTTTTCAATCTTGTTTTTAGCAGAATTTCCGGCTATGAATTTGTTTGTGCCAGGAAGGATTATTCATCAAGTAAGTTAATACCAAGAGAATTCACAGATCGGGATATCGATGATCTTGATGACGATCTAGATATTGGATATTTGATATTTGATGAATCCAATGAACTCTGGCAGCCGGAAGATATTGCAAAGCTCCCGGATACCTGGTTAAATATAAGACGCAATGGTGATATTTCTATTAAGAAGAATTACAAAAACAGCATCCCTCAGAAAATATATTTCGATGAATATGGTAGTTTTTCAGAAACCGATTCATCACTACCTCTGTCCGGTTGGTATATTTCATTTCCATTATTATTTGATCCTACCTGTGGTGTTTTCTATGATAAGAAAACTAATGAATCTACTAAGCTTTCAAAATTAGGTGTTGAAGGTCGAAGTACTTCAACCTCGGTACTCTCAATATCTATGATTAAAGCTTTGCATAATGATGGAGTTGGTTATACAGAACAAAAACTTTTAAGTTTTACTGATAACAGGCAGGATGCAGCACTCCAGGCTGGGCATTTTAACGATTATTATAAAATAGGAAGAATCAGATCGGCCATTTATCAAGCACTTGTAAACGAACCCGAAAATAAGCTTGACTATTCTAATATCGCTAGAAAAGTTTTTGCTGAATTAAACTTACCCCAATCAGAATTTGCAACACAACCTTCATCAGGTGATTATCCGGCTCAAACCAGGGAGAATGAAGAAGCATTCATAAATATGCTTACCTATCGGATACTTTATGATCTTAAAAGAGGTTGGCGAGTCACACTTCCTAATCTTGAGCAATGTGGATTATTAACTATTGATTATAAATACCTTGATGAAACAATTGAAAGAGGGAGGTTCAAAGACGAAATTAGATTAACACAGAATCTGAGTTTTGATGATAGACTGGAATTTATAATACAGGTTTTAGATTACTTCAGGAAGAATTATGTTTTGAAACATAACATACTTGAAAAAAATGAGATCAGCAGATTAAAAAATGTCATAAGAGAAAAAGTAAAATCCTCCTGGGGATTGAATAAAAGAGAAGATATTCCTTTACCAGCATATGCCAGATTAGAAGCAATAAATTCTTATGCTGATATTTTTACTATTAGTCTTGGATTGCAGAGTTATTTTGGTAAGTATATCAGACTCACTGCCAAGCAGAATAATTTGTTGGTAGATTCAAAAAACTATGCTGATTTAGTTTATGAGTTATTGGATGAACTAGCGAAAGCAGGATATCTATCAAAAGTTGAGATCAACTCAGCAGGTAAGAAGATCCCACTGTATCAGTTAAATGTAAGTCAAATTCTTTGGAGTAAAGGTGATGGCGAAAATGTAAGGGCTGATAAAGTAAGACTGTTCTCTTATAAACAATACAGACCAAACGTTAATCAGTTTTTTAAGAAATTTTATGAGATGCCATTTAATGAATTTAAGAATATGGTATCCTATGAACATACTGCTCAGATAAAAAATGAGGACAGGATTGTTAGAGAAAACGGTTTCAGAAAAGGCGATATAAGCTTACTATGCTGTTCGCCAACGATGGAGTTGGGTATCGATATAGCAACCCTGAATATAGTTCATATGAGAAACGTTCCTCCAAATCCCGCAAACTACGCGCAAAGAGGAGGTAGAGCAGGCAGAAGCGGGCAAGCTGCATTGATATTCACGTTTTGTTCTAATTTCTCGCCGCACGATCAACATTATTTTGCCAATCCAACAGATATGGTATCCGGAGTTGTACAAGCACCGAGACTTGATTTGCTGAATGAAGAACTTCTTAAAACACATCTTCATAGTTTATATATGGCAGAGGTAGGATTAGATGCAATTGATAAATCAATGGAACTGATAGTTGATATAGATGATCTGGCTAAATTACCTGTAAGGAACTCAATCAGGGATCACATTACTATTAATGAAGAAAGAAGAGAAATAGTATTTAATAATTTCAAAAATGCTATAAAAGATTTTGAACCAGTTCTACTTGCTCAACATACCTGGTATAATGATGACTGGATTAGAAGAGAAGTCAGAAACACACCTGAGAAATTTGATCGTGCATTGGATAGATGGCGTGAATTATATAAATCAGCAAGCAGACAGATAATTAAAGCTCAGGAAATTATTACGAATCCAAACTTCACGAATGATTCTAAAGAAAAAAGAGCTGCTTATGCTGAGCAGAAACAAGCCAACAAGCAAATAGATCTCCTATTAAATAGAAAAGCTGATGGTGGGAAGAGTTTCTCAGAGTTCTATCCCTACAGATATCTTGCATCAGAAGGATTCTTCCCGGGTTATAACTTTACACGGTTACCAGTCAGAGCTTATGTTGCGGAAAGTGATGAAGATGGTGAGTATATCTCAAGATCAAGATTTTTAGCTCTGAGAGAGTTTGGACCAACAAACATAATTTATCATAACAGTTCAAAGTATAGAATTAACCAATTGATATTGAATGAAGCAGAATCTAAAATTCAAAAAATCAAGGTAAGCAAAGGATCTGGCTATGCTTTAACCGGTGAGGACTACTCACGTGAGAGTTGCCCGTTTACTGATAAACCACTTAAAACATCTGACGATGTAACGATATACACTGATCTGCTACCAATGAGTGATATGAGAACCTATGAAATTGATAGAATCTCCTGCGAAGAAGAGGAAAGATTATCAATGGGTTTTGATATATCTACTTACTTCACGGTTAAAGGTGGATTGCAAAGAGTAAAAACTGCAATCATAAAGGATGGAGACGATTCATTACTTAAACTTAGATTTGTTCCTGCTGCAACTTTAATCAAGCTGAATGAAAAATGGAAAACCCGAACTGATCCGGGATTTCTGATAAATCTTAAAACCGGATTCTGGAAGAAAGAAAAAGATCTAACTGAGAATCAAACCGAAATCAAAAGAGTTCGATTATTTACAGAGGATACAGCGGATGCATTATACATCCATCCACTAAAAGCTTTAGCATTTGATGATACCAGAACAGATGATGGAATAATTACTTTGATGTATGCCATTAAAAGAGGAATTGAAATTGTATTCCAGGTTGAATCAAGTGAAATCGGCGTTGAAGTTATGGGAGATCCTGCCTGGCCCAATATTCTAATTTATGAAGCTTCGGAAGGCAGCCTGGGAATATTATCTCAGCTTACTGAAGATATTCAAAAATTTAAAGATGTAATAAAAGAAGCTTATAATATTTGTCATTTCAAAGACGGTGAAGATGACGATCCGGAACACAAGCCTGCCACATATAATGATCTACTAAGCTACTACAATCAAAGATATCATCAGGACATTGATAGATTCTTAATAAAAGATCAGCTTGAGAAATTAATGAACTGTTCTCTTGAGATTTTGGGAAGATCAACTTTTGGTTCTTATGATGAGCATTACAATTATCTCGTTAAAAGTATTGACCCAAATTCTTCAACTGAATTAAAATTCATTAAATATCTTTATGATAATGGTTACAGGTTACCTGATGAAGCACAGTACACAGTTTCTGAACTTTATGTTCTCCCTGATTTTTATTACAGGGAAACAAACACCTGTGTATTTTGTGACGGTACACCTCACGATGATCACGTAGTGAAAGAACAGGACAGACAAAAAAGAGAAGCATTGACCAATAAAGGTTATGATGTGTTTGTATATTATTATAAAGATAGATTAGATGAAATTATTAGTAAACGACCTGATATATTCAAAAAAGTAAGGTAGTATGAAATATCAACCCGGGACATTAGTTAAGCTACGAAACAGAGATTGGGTAGTAATGCCTTCGGGCGATGAAAATGTTCTCCTAATCAAACCATTAGGAGGCACTGAAGACGAAGCAACAGGAATCTATTTACCTTTTGGATTTACAGAAGAAAAACCGGAAGTATCTAACTTTCCAGAGCCCACGACACAGGATCTGGGAAGTTTTTCTATTTCATCTTTACTTTATAATGCTGCACGACTGTCTTTCAGAAATGTTTCCGGTCCTTTCAGATCTTTTGGGAGGCTTTCATTCAGGTTAAGAGCCTACCAGATAGTCCCTCTAGTAATGGCACTCAGACAGAATGTTATCAGGCTATTGATTGCTGATGATGTGGGTGTTGGTAAAACAATTGAAGCACTCACTATTGTTAGAGAACTGATAGACAGAGGAGAGTTAAAAAGGTTTGCCGTTGTTTGCTTGCCACACCTATGCGATCAATGGCAGCAGGAATTAAAAGATAAATTTTCCATTGACGCGGTAATCGTCAGATCAAGCACTGCAGCACAGCTTGATAGAAAGCTTAAAGATGAAAGTATCTTTAAAGCTTATCCTTACCAGGTGATTTCAATTGATTTTATAAAATCTGAAAGAAAGAAACCTGTATTTTTATCTGATTGCCCTGAACTTGTAATAGTTGATGAAGTTCACTCTTGTGCTAAACCGGAAGGTGCAACTATTAAACAACAGCAACGTTATCATCTTATTCATAGTCTTGCACAAAATCCAGAACAGAATCTGATAATGTTAACAGCTACTCCGCACAGTGGTAAATCATCAGAATTCCAATCACTTCTTGGTTTGTTAAAACCAGAATTTGAGTTTTATGATATAACCGGAAAAGACAAAGATAAAAGAAGCGAGGTGTCTAAGCACTTGGTTATAAGACGAAGAGCTGATGTTGAGCAATGGCACGAGACAACAATATTTCCGCAAAGAGATCCAAAAGAAATTTCATACGAATTATCCCCTGATTACAAAAACATTTTCTCTGAATTACTCAGATTTGTAAGAAACATTGACACAAAAAATGCTTCTTCGAATGCTAAGAAAAAATTCAGATACTTTGCTATTCTTGCTTTGCTTCGCGGGGTTATGTCTAGTCCGCAAGCTGGAATTGAAATGTTATCGAAAAAAGCTAAACAACTGAATGAAGAAGAAATTCAGACAGAGGAAGTAATTGAAAACCCGGTTGCTGATTCTGATGAAAGCGATTCTGATTCAACTCCAACAAACATTCTTGATAAAGCGGATTTAACAACTTCAGAATATAAAACACTTACCGACATAGCTGTCAAACTTGAGAATGTAAAAGATAACAAAGCAGAAGTGGCACTTACACAGGTAAGCAAATGGATTAAAGAAGGATTTAATCCGATAGTGTTTTGTCGTTTCATTTCCACGGCAAAATATTTAGGCGATTACTTTAAGGAGAAACTACCAAAGAATACTGATATGCTTGTCATAACCGGTGAGATGGTAGATGAATTAAGAAAAGAAAAAATCCAGGAGATAGGTAAATCAAAAAATAAAAGAGTGCTTATAACAACTGACTGCTTAAGCGAAGGAATAAATCTCCAGGAATTTTTTACTGCAGTTCTTCATTATGACTTGCCCTGGAATCCAAATCGTTTAGAGCAGCGGGAAGGAAGAGTTGACAGGTTTGGTCAATCAGCAGAAGTAGTAAAAGCATATATGCTTTATGGAAAAGACAATCCGATAGATTCTGTTGTGTTGAAAGTTCTTTTGAGAAAAGCCAGGGAGATAAGAAAACAAACCGGGATCTCCGTCCCATTTCCTGAAGACAGCCAGGGAATCCTTGATGCTTTAATTAATGCAGTTATACTGAATCCAAATGCGGTATTTGATGAGTATCAGCTTAAGCTTGATTTAGATGCACCTGATATTGAAGATAAATCTTTGCAGGTTACAAATGCTTATGAAAAAGCAGCGGAAAGAGATAAGCTCACTCACAGTATTTTTGCTCAGCACTCAATTAAAGTAAACGAAATTGAAGAAGACTTAAAACAATCGGATGAAGCAATAGGTGATACAAATACAGTAAGGGAATTTTTCATCCGTTCATTAAATGAACTTGGTGCACAAATCCAGACCGTTAAAAAAGGATATCTGCTATATACTACAAACTTATCCCCCTTATTCAGATCATTCTTTGATTACCAGGATGAAGTTAAAATATCTTTTGAATCACCAACACCTGAAGGATTTATTTACATAGGTAGAAATCATCCCTTCGTTGAATACTTATGCCAGTATCTTCTTAACGATGCACTTTCTGTTGAAAAAGAAAAAATTATTTCCAGAGCTTCGGTGATCAGTACAAATAAAGTAAAAACTAAAACTACAATCTTACAATTACGAGTAAGAATGCTGATCTCAGATAAAGTAAGAAAGAACGAACTAATTGCTGAAGAAATGATGCTTTGGGGTTATAGGAATAGTCCTTCTGAAAATGATTTCTTAAGTCACGATGAAGCAAAAGAGTTATTAATCAATTCCACTGCTGATGTTGAATTACCAAAACCACGACAGGAATCACAACTCGACAGTGAAATGGAAATTGTTAAAAGATTGAATACCAATTTTAATCAGATTGTTCGTGAGCGTTCCCAAAAACTTATTGAAGCACACGAACGATTCAGAAAATTAGTTACAGGCAGAAAGTATGATGTGGTTGAACCTGTTCTACCTCCCGATATACTAGGAGTATATATCTTATTACCAATAGTCAAAAATTAGTATGAATGATTTTGGATTTACAGCGGAAGATCAAGTAAAGACTGTGTATAAAGGATTAAGCCACGTTGTTATTTTGGGTGCTGGTGCAAGCATAGCTTCTGTTTGTGATAATCCAGAAAAGAATGGAAAACTTCTTCCCTCTATGGATAATTTAATTGATATTATTGGTTTAGAGGGTATGCTTAGTAGTAATATCAAAAAATATAATTCAAGAAACTTCGAATTATTATTTTCATCATTATATGAAGAAAATAAAGATTCTTCATTAATAAAAGATTTGGAAACAGAAGTATATAATTATTTTGATAGTTTAAGCCTGCCTGATACTCCAACTATCTACGATTATCTAATTTTATCTTTAAGAAGTAAAGATATTATAGCGACATTCAACTGGGATCCATTTTTATGGCAAGCATTTGTAAGAAATATGGATTTTACCGATAATTTGCCAAAACTTGCTTTCCTTCACGGAAATGTTGCGGTCGGCGTATGTGAGGAGGACAAAAGTTTTGGCCCTAAATATAAACTAAGTAATAAAAGTAAAAAACCTTTCCTGCCGACTAAACTTTTATATCCAATCACAAAAAAGGATTATGCAACCAATCCTTACATTGCTGATCAATGGAATCTTTTATCGCAAGGGCTCAAAAAACCAGCTCGTGTAACAGTCTTTGGGTATTCAGCTCCGAAATCGGATGTTGAAGCAATAAAAATTATGAAGAAAGCTTATGGCAATCCAGAAAATCAAAGATTTACACAGTTTGAGATCATAGACATAAAAGATAGATATGAATTAGCAGATACTTGGAATGAATTTATTTTCAGTCATCACTATGAGGTGTATAATGATTTTTTTGACTCCACAATAATGAGATTTCCAAGAAGAACTGGTGAAGTATTTTGGGAAAACTATATGCAAGCTAAATGGTGGGCACCAAACAACCCTCCAAGAGTAAATAAATTATCAGAGTTATGGGATTGGTATTCAAAATTTTTACCAGCTGAAAATTAGCAATGAAAACAACCGCAATAAAAGTTGAAGGACAAATAATTTCACCGGAGATTTTTGATAATCTCGATTCGGGAGAAATTAAAGGTCAATCACCTAAAGATTACGGATTTGATGCTAAGGTAAAAGTTAAAGAAGAAATTCAAAGAGCCTGGGCAAATGCAAAAGATCAGTGGAAAATTTTTAAGCGTTACATTGAACCGTTAACTGAAGAAGAATCCGGAACTTCCGAAACAAGAAGATACTGGATAATTCCACTGCTTAGTTTTCTTGGTTATAATGTTACTGTTTCAAGAGCAGAAATTGTTAACGAAAACTCCTACGCAATAAGCCATCGTGATATGAATATTGATGGCTTCCCGATCCACATAGTAAGTTTCAATGATAGTCTTGATAGAAAAAGAGAATCTTCCGGTCCACGTTTATCTCCTCACGCACTGGTGCAGGAATATCTGAATCTCACAGAACATATTTATGGATTTGTAACAAATGGTTATAAACTCCGACTGCTGCGCGACTCAGGTAAATTAGTCCGGCTTACATTTGTTGAGTTTGATCTTCAGAAGATGATGGAAGAAGATCTTTATGCTGAGTTTTCAATTCTCTACAGACTTCTTCACATTACCCGAATGCCGCAAAAGATGAGTGAAGGTGATATATCTTTAATAGAGCAGTATCATCAGGATTCACTTGAAGCAGGTGCAAGGATACGAGAAAAACTCAGCGGTGCTGTTGAAGATTCAATTAAAGTACTTGGCAATGGATTCCTCAGCAATCCCAAGAACCAGGAATTGATTGAACTGATAAAATCCGGACAAATGTCTGCAAATGCTTTTTATCAGCGTCTGCTCAGACTTGTTTACCGCATACTTTTCCTTATGGTGCTTGAAGAAAGAGATATTGTCTATCCGAATGATGACGGTAATGGTAATACGAAATATTACAAAGATCTTTACTACGAATATTACAGTCTGCAGAGGTTAAGAAGACTATCTGAAAAAATTTTCTTCTTTGATGAAAAACTTTTTGATCTGTGGATTTCACTAAGAAATACGTTCAAAATATTCGGAAGTGAAAATCTTGCTGCAAAAATTAAACTTTATCCGCTGGATGGTGATTTATTTGATTATGGTTCTTTGGGAGTATTGAGTGATTCCGATATTGATAACCGGACTTTATTACAATGCATTAAAAACTTAAGCCAGTTTGATGATAAAGATACCAAAAGCATAATAAGAGTTAATTACTCGGCGCTTAATGTTGAAGAATTTGGCTCTGTGTATGAAGGACTTTTAGAAAAAGCTCCTTCAATAAATTTTGATGGACAGCATTATTCATTTTCATTTATTGAAGGAACAGAACGCTCATCTTCCGGTTCTCACTACACACCTGAAGAATTAGTCCAGCCATTAATTAAACACTCCCTTGATTATGTCATCGAAGATAAAATAAAAGCTGTCATTGCGAGCGGAGCGAAGCAATCTCCTGATCAACTGAAACAGCAAAAAGAACAAGCACTCCTCTCCATCAAAGTCTGCGATGTTGCCTGCGGAAGTGGGCACATACTTTTATCTGCAGCAAGAAGAATTGCACAGGAATTAACAAAGGTAAGAACGGGTGAAGACCAGCCCTCTCCCGAACCATACAGACAGGCGATACGCGATGTTATTAACCATTGTATTTATGGAGTTGATAAAAATCCTCTTGCTGTTGAACTATGTAAAGTTGCTTTATGGCTTGAAGCTCACAATCCCGGAATGCCGCTTAACTTTTTAGACCATAAAATTAAATGCGGTGATTCTATTGTCGGACTTGCACGTATTGAAGAGCTGCAGAACGGAATTGCCACCGAAGCATTTAAAACTCTGCCCGGTGATAATAAGGATATTGCCGCATCTTTCAGAAAGCAGAACAAAACAGAAAGAGATAACAGGGCACAGTTAAAGCTTACCGATACTGAAGAAATTATTAACAACCTTAATATGATCTCTGTAAAGTTTAAGAATTTTAATTTACTCCCCGATACAACCGTTGATGAAGTTAAAAAGAAACAGCAGGAATACAACCTGCTTAAAGGAAGTGACTGGATGAAGTTAAAAGAGCTTGCAGATATACAGGCTGCACAGTTCTTTATTGAAAAGACAATTGCTAACAAAGAGTTTTTAGCCACTGATGCAGAATACTTTCGAATTTTTGCTGGTCAAAAGAAAGAAGTAAACACACGCAAAGTCTCACACGCAATGGCTGTCGCTGCTGAGAAAAGAATCTTCCATTGGTTTTTAGAATTCCCGGAGGTGATGCAGGAAGGTGGATTTGATTGTATCCTTGGAAATCCACCGTATCTAGCAGGCAGAAATATAAGTAAGAATTTTGGATCAGATTATTTTAATTTTCTTTGTGATTATTATGAACCTGCTGGTAAGCAATCCGACTTAATAATTTATTTTTTAAAGAGAGATTCATTAATTGTTGATAAAAAAAGTTTCATTTCATTAATCTCCACAGATTCTATTGCACAAGGTGATTCGAGAGAATTAGGAATAAAACCCTTATTAGATTCTGATTTCAAGATTAATTATGCAAAAACATCAATTAAATGGCCAGGGAAAGCTGCTGTTAAAGTTAGTTTGGTGACATTTAATAAAACGAATGCCAAACTGAAAGTAATATTAAATGAGAAGCCAGTTGAGTTCATAGATTCTTTTTTAGAGGATAATGTTGAAGTTGGTTTACCATTTGAGTTATTTCAAAATTCAAATAAGTGTTTTAAAGGAGTTGTGCTGATGGGAATGGGATTTGTTATTGATGAAACATTAAGATCGAAGTTAGAAGCTGAAGATATAATCTATAATGAAATAATTTTTGATTTTCTGAATGGTGAAGACCTTAATGAAAGCTTTTCTCAGATTCCATCAAGAATTGTGATCAATTTATCTGAATACTCACTGGAAGAAGCAGAGACTAAATTTCCTTTAGCATTACGAATTATAGAAGAAAGAGTACAAGAATATAGAAAAACGATCTCAACAGATAAACGAACTACTGAAAAATGGTGGCAGTTTTCCAGACCCAGACCTGAATTGAATTTAGCTAAGAGAAGTAAACAAATCGTATTCACTCGTTCAATGACTAGTAAATATAACTCGATTTGTTTTAAGTCACCTGAAATCGTTTTTGATCAAGCCCTTGTTGTTTTTACTGAAGATTCATTTTCATTTTACACCAATGTGCAAAATACTTTTCACGACGAATGGGTCAATAAATACTCATCTGAACTTGGACAAACAGGACGATATAATATTAATAGAGGATTCGAGACTTTTCCTTTCCCCCAAAACCTCACAAAAGAAACCGAAGCAGAGCTTGAAAAAATAGGAGAAGAATACCACGAGTTCCGCCGCCAGCTAATGCTGGATATGCAGCTTGGGTTAACAAAAACATACAATCTGTTTCACAACCTGGAGTGCAGCTCGGACGACACAGCAAAAGCAAAAGTAATAAGGGAGTTCAAGCAAGCCAACTTGCAAATATCAATAGAAGAAGCAATACAAAGAATAGAAAAACTAAGAGCACTCCACAAAGAAATGGATGAGGCTGTCATAAAAGCCTATGGCTGGACAGACATAGACCTTGCCCATGCTTTCTACGAAGTAGATTACTTACCAGAGAACGATAGAGTGCGTTACACCATTTCCCCAGAAGCTCGTAAAGAAATACTTAAAAGATTATTAGAACTCAACCACAAAATCCACGAAGAAGAAGTTGCAAAAGGGTTGTGGGATAAGAAAACCTCAAAGAAAAAAACAAAAACCACAGAAGTCAGAGAACAACAAGAAAAATATGGGCAGGGAGGGTTGTTTGGAGAGTGATAATGAAAACCGATAAAAAATTGCAAGAACTTCTTAACAAGTATAACGATAAGGGTGAGGAAATTCGTGAATATATACTTGCAAAAGATCAAAAACGTTTCAGTAGAAAAAAAATAGTCGCAGATCTTGGTGAGTATTATTTCTATTTAAACTGCAAATCTATTTTTAGAGGACTTGAACAGGAAGAGAAAGCTACTGCTGATTTTGATTTTAAAGCTAAAATAAATCCCAAAATCTCATATCAGAATTTTCCTAATAAAAATATAATTCGAATAGAAGTAAAAACTAGGCACGCACAGGTAAATGATCCATATCTGCTTGGGGTGAAGAAAAATAAATTTGACTTACTTGTTTTTGTTCACCTAAACGAAGATTATAGTTGTAGATATATTGGAATAATGAAAAAAGACAAAATGATTGTAAAAGGAAACCAGAACAGACTAGTATTTAATAAATCAGTACCAATAGTTTGGGAAACAGCTCCATTTCAAAAAATTCCTGGAAAATAGAATAAAAATATTATATGGGTAAAATTCTTCTAAATACATATAGACCATTAATCTTTACTAAATTCGGTTCACAGGCCAGTATAAAATTCAACATTCCTCCTTATGTTGACGGTTCTTGTCGAAGAGAGCCTGATTTTGAATCAGAATTTCCATCTATCACGGCATTATGCAGAGGTCGTGCTTGTGCTCCACGATTATTTGAAGGTGATCGTATAATTTATCTAACTGTAAAAAGTGATTATGATAATATAGGGGAAGCACATTATAGGCTTACGGCAATATTAAAAATTCATAAAAGATTTGAAAATCATCAAGATGCTGCAAATTGGTATATTAAAAACAAAATTCTAATTCCAAGCAATTGTTTAATTGATGGGAATCCGCCTTTGTCGATAGAAAAGACAGCAGGGTTGAAATCAACTCAAATGAAAAGGATAATGAATCACGATGAATCAACTAGAAATAAACAATTATCTAAAATGTTAAAAGAATGGGATGCTGAATATTGGGACAAAACAAAAAGGTATCCAGTTTTTATTACCTGTAAAAAGATTTTTATTGAATTAAATAACCCACCAATTCTTTTGACCAAGGATCTAACAAAAATATTTAAGAAGGTTCCTGTAACGCGCACACCTCCAGAAATAACGAAGAACGATTACAAAAAAATTCTTACACTTATTAAAAAATACAAGAATAGATAATTATGTATATATCATTGAATGAAATTAAAACCTTGACACTTGATACAGTAAAAAGACTTGTTGATAGTAAAATTCCAGAAGGAAAATTAATTGATTACAAAGAGAGTCTATCTGTTTTTACTAGTGATGAGAAAAAGGAATTTTTAGCTGACGTCTCTTCCTTTGCTAATGCAGAAGGAGGAAATCTTATTTATGGGGTAAAAGAAGTAGACGGAATTCCTACAGATATTTGTGGTTTTAAAGTTGATAGCATCGATGCTGAAATATTGAAATTAGAAAACTTAATTAGAGATTGCACAGATCCAAGAGTGCAGGGTACATTAATAAATTATATTACTCTGGACAATGGTCAATTTGTTCTTGTTATTTATATCCCTAAAAGTTTTAATCCACCACACGTAGTTAAAATTGGAAACCACTGGAAATTCTATTCCAGGAATTCTAAAGGTAAGTATCAACTTGATGTTTCAGAACTCAAATCGATTATCTCCCTATCTTCCAACGTACAAGAAAGAATTAGAGATTTTCGACTAGAAAGAATCAGTCGAATCAAAAATAGGGATCTGCAAATTCCAATTTCTGATGAACCAAAATTCATTTATCACATTGTCCCATTAGTTTCATCTACATCAAATACTGTTGTTGATTTAGCAAAATTTGAACGGGCTAATTTCAAATATGAGTTGTTTTATAATTTGCCCAAAATTTACAACTATGAAGGTATATTAATCCATAATCATCAAGAAGGATATAATGCTGATCTTTATGTCCAAATATTTAGAAGCGGTGCGATTGAAGTTTATGCATCTTATTTACATAATCGTGATAAACAACTTGTCCCTCGGAATAGTTTTGAAAAGGAATTAATTGAACAAATCCCAAACTACATATCTGTAATTAAATATTTTGAATTAACTATGCCATTAGTAATCTTTTTAACAGTCTTAGATATTAAGGGTTACAAAATAGGATTGTATGAATATGAAAATATGCGTGAGATGTATAATCGTCCCTTTACGCTAAATGATTTATTATTACCTGAAGTATATATCGACGATGCTGCTCTTACTAATTTACCATTAGCATTAAAACCACTTTTCGACCCAATTTGGAATGCAGCTGGTCATCCGCAATCACCAAACTTTAATACAAGCGGGGAATGGACGGTGAAGGGATAAAATGAAAATTATTATAATTGATTTTACTTCGAACTCTAAAAAGACACTAAATGGTGTAATGGAGAAAATGAACGATGCTCAATCAGAATTTAAGTTTGAGTATCAAAAAGGTCGTAGTGAAGATAGACAGAATCTTAAAGAGTTAATGGAATGGAATCAAGGTT
>JAANMV010001778.1_pt1 | contig 22770 bp, 23 predicted proteins | sample 7279661 | NCBI WGS metagenome assembly JAANMV01 (sample SAMN14094540, study PRJNA606508) | bioreactor metagenome | isolation source: A lab-scale SPAN reactor treating ammonium-rich wastewater day 121 | place: Ireland: Galway | collected 2017-05-16
CGCAGACAGCAGGGTCGCCTTCTTTTGCCTTCTTTTCTTGGCGAGACAAGAAAAGAAGGTGCCCCGCCGGGGGCACATCCCGGCACTCGCCCTCAACAAAAGCACTGCTATTACTATAAAAACAATAGCTACTAGCGCTTGCCAAATAAGTGCCAGAGCCCAAAATGCATCAAAATATCCAGGCCAGCCGAAGCGCAGCAACCTGCGAGATTCAGAGCCTGCGCAGCCGCGCAATCGCCTCGCGCAGCGTCTCGTCCTTCTTGGCGAAGCAAAAGCGCACCACGCGCTGGTCGAAGCCGTCGCCATAGAAGGCCGACAGCGGAATGGCGGCCACGCCGATCTCGCGCGTGAGCCACTGGCAGAAGTCGGCTTCGCTCAGGTCGCTCACGGCCGAGATGTCCACGCACTGGAAATAGCTGCCCGTGCTGGGCAGCAGGCGCAGGCGTGAGCCCTCCAGCCCCTGGCGGAACAGGTCGCGCTTGGCCTGATAGAAGGCGGGCAGCTGCTGCCAGGGCGTGGGGTCCTGCAGGTACGCGGCAATGCCGTGCTGCATGGGCGTGTTCACGGTGAACACGTTGAACTGGTGCACCTTGCGGAACTCGGCCATGAGCGGCGCGGGCGCGGCCACGGTGCCGACCTTCCAGCCGGTGACGTGGAAGGTCTTGCCGAAGCTCGACACGATGAAGGCGCGCGCCGCCAAGCCGGGAAAGCGCGCGGCGCTCTGGTGCGCGGCGCCGTCGAACACCATGTGCTCGTACACCTCGTCGCTGATGAGCAGCACGTCGGTGGGCGCCAGCAACTCCTGCAGAGCCTGCATGTCCTCGGCGCTCCAGACGGTGGCGCTGGGGTTGTGCGGGCTGTTGATGAGGAGGGCGCGGGTGCGCGGCGTGATGGCGGCGCCGATCTTCCCGAAGTCAGGGCGGAAGCTCCCTGGCGTGAGGGGCACGCGCACGGCCTTGCCGCCGGCCAGCTCGATGTTGGGCACATAGCTGTCGTAGCAGGGGTCGAGCACGATGACTTCGTCGCCCGGGTGCACGATGGCCAGGATGGCCGTGAGGATGGCCTGGGTGGCGCCCGCCGTGATGGTTATTTCACGGTCAGGGCAATACCGGCGGGCGGTGATAGCTTCTATTTTTGTAGCAACCGCCTGGCGCAGGGCGGGGATGCCCGGCATGGGGGGGTACTGGTTGTGGCCGGCGCGCATGGCCTGGTGCACGGCGTCGATGAGGGCGGGGTCGCAGTCGAAGTCGGGGAAGCCCTGGCCCAGGTTCACGGCGCCATGCTCGGCGGCCAGCGCCGACATGACGCTGAAGATGGTGGTGCCCACCTGGGGCAGCCGGCTGGTGATGGCAGGAGTGCGTTCGTTCATGGGAATCACTTTCGGTCAATGGGCGCTGCTGTGCCGATCCGGTGGCCGCGGAGCAGGCCGCACCAGCGGACGCCTTGGAACGGGCTTCGCCCGGCCACTGGCGTCGTCCCCCTGGAGGGGGAAGACGCGAAGCGGCTCAGGGGGTGTTTCACAATTCGTAGTCGTTCACCTGGCCGCTCATGGCGCGGGCGACGAGTTCACGGCTCAGCCGGTCGCTCAGCAGTTCGGCGAACTTGTAGACGAAGTTGCGCAGGTAGGCGCCGCGCTTGAAGGCCACGCGCGCCACGCTCTGGCCGAACAGGTGGCCCACGGGGCGCACCACGAGGTCGCCCAGCGGGTCTTCGCGCATGGCCATCTCGGCCACGATGCCGATGCCCAGCCCCAGGCGCACGTAGGTCTTGATGACATCGGAGTCGATGGCTTCGAGCGCGATGCGTGGCTGCAGGCGGCGGGCGGCGAAGGCGGCGTCGATCTTGCCGCGCCCGGTGAACGAGGGGTGGTAGGTGATGAGGGGCTCATGGGCGATATCGTCCAAGCCCACACGGTCTTTTTGCGCCAGCGGGTGGCCGGGCGGCAGCACCAGCACGTGCTGCCATTCGTAGCACGGCAGGGTGACGAGTTCGGGGTAGTCGGCCAGCGATTCGGTGGCCATGCCGATCTCGGCCACCTCGTCGATCACCATGCGCGCCACCTCGTGCGGCGTAGCCTGGTGCAGGCTGATGTTGACCTTGGGGTAGGCCTCGCGCAGCTTGGCCACGGGCAGCGGCAGCACGTAGCGTGCCTGGGTGTGCGTGGTGGCGATGCTCAGGGTGCCGGCATCCTGCGCGCTGAACTGCTCGCCGATGCGTTTGAGGTTGCCGACCTCGCGCATGATGAGCTCGATGCTCTTGAGCACATGCTGCCCCGGCTCGGTGATGCGCTTGAGCCGCTTGCCGTGGCGCGCGAAGATTTCCACGCCCAGCTCGCCTTCGAGTTCGATGATGGCCTTGGACACGCCGGGCTGCGAGGTGTGCAGTGCCTTGGCCGCTTCCGTCAGGTTGAGGTTGCGGCGCGCGGCTTCCTGGACAAAGCGGAATTGGTGCAGATTCATACTGAAAAGCGGCTAAAAAGTCGCGTCATTATGCTGCAACTGTCTAAGGTTGTGTGTCTTCAGAGGGGTGGTGCGCAGGCGATCGACGCCATCAGGGCTGTCATGCGCGGATCTTCACCGATCGCGGCCTGGACATGGATGTGTACGTCCGGATGTTGCGCACGCAGTTCTTGCACCAGCACGGGCAGGTCTTCTCGGGCATGTTTTCCGGTGCCCAGAAACATGGGAACGACGGTGACCGTGGTGGCGCCCTGGCTCACCAGATCCTGCACGGCCTGGGGCAGATCGGGGGTGGAGAGTTCGAGATAAGCGCAGCGAACGGCCACGCCGGGCTGGTGCGCCAGGATGTAACTTTGCACGGCCTCGATGGGCGCGCGCCAGAGCGGGTCACGCGAGCCGTGGGCGAACAGCACAATGCCGGAGGTAGGGGAGGTCATGTGTTTGTGGAGTTTAGCGCCGGAGCACCAGCCAACCAAATGCGGCCAGGGAGAGCAGCGAATAGATGATGCCGGGCGCCGCCGCCGTGAGCCAGGGAGACCAGTTCTGCAGATTGCCCGCAAAGCCGAACAGGTTGTTGAGCAGGAAGAAGCTGATGCCGGCCATCACGCCGCCGAACACATAGCCCGCGAGCGAACCCGAGCGGAAGTGCAGGTAGGCAAAGGGCAGGGCCAGAACCACCATCACCAGACAGCTCAGCGGGTAGAACACCTTGCGCCAGAACTCGATTTCATAGCGCTGCGCGGACTGGCCGTTGGCCTTGAGGTGCCGGATGTACTGAAAGAGGTCGAGTGTGGCCATGCGGTCGGGTTTGAGCACGGCGGCGGCGACCATGTCGGCGCTGATCTTGGTGGGCCAGCGCAAGGTATCCGTTTTCAGATGCTCAATGCGCGAATCGGCATTCTCGGGGTGGAAGAAACGGCTGCGCAGCACCTGGTTCAGAGTCCAGGCACCATCGGGCTCGAACCGCGCTGTTTCGGCGTGGGTTTGTGACACCAGTTGGCCCCCGCCGTCGAACTCGAAAATGCGCACACCCATCATGCTGCCATCGGGGGCGATGGCGCGCGCGTTCACTGCGAACGACTGTTCGGCCTGGCGCTCCTTGAGCCAGGCGCCGGTGGCGCCCGTGGTCAGGCGCCCCAGGTGGCGGGCCTTGACCAGTTGCGCGGCCCGGTCACTGAGCGGGGCGATGTAGTCGCCGATGGCAAACGTGATCAGCACGAACATGGCGCCCAGCGTCAGAAGTGAGCGCAGTGCGCGCCCCGGCCCCAGGCCGCTGGTGCGCATGATGGTGAATTCCGAGCTTTGTGCGAGCCGGGCCATCACGAAGATGGTGCCGATCAGCACCGTGATCGGCAGCAATTCATACAGGTGACTGGGGATGCCCAGGGCCACAAAAAGCAGGGCATGCGAGATGGCATAGCCCCCGGTGGGGCTGCGGCCGACCCAGCGCAGCTCATCCACCAGATCGAAGAACAGCAACAGCGCCAGGAAACCCAGCGTGACGAAGATGACCGCCGCAATGATCTCGCGGTGGACCACTTTGCGGATGGTCTTCATGCCGCGCTCCTGCGTCGCCACAGCTGGCCGGGCGTCCAGTGGTTGTGGCGTATTGCCAGCACCAGAAGGGCGAATGCCAGGGTGCCCCCATGCAGAAAGGCGATGTAGCCGGGCAAGGAGAGCTTGCCACCGCTCACCCAGCTTTGGCCCAGGGTCATCAGGTTGTAATAGACGATGAAGGTGAACAGGGCAAACATCAGCCCGCCGCTGCGCCCCGCACGCGGGTTGACGCTGGACAGCGCCAATGCCAGCACGACAAGATTGAACGCAGCCAGCGCCAGTCCCAGGCGCCAGCCGATTTCTGCCAGGTGCACAGGCTGGGGATCCGCCAGCAAATCGAGGGTATTGCGGGTTTTGGCAGAGATCTCGTTGGGGGCACTGGGTGGGGCAGCGCCGATGCGGGTGCTGTATTCGGCGAACTCGCTGATCTTGATTCCGGGCTTGTCCGTGGACGTTTCCATGCGCTGGCCCTGGGTCAGCATCAGCATGCGTTCGCCGCCCTGCACCTCCAGGCGGGCGCTGCGCGCCGAAGTCACGGCCTCGCTGGTGCGCTCCGTGTTGAGGATGAACACATTGTTCGCGGCCTGCGGGTCCGGGCTGTCCTTGTCGATGAAAAAGACGCGGTTGCCGCTGGCGGACTCCTGGAATTCCCCGGGAGCGATGCGGTCAATGTCGCTGCGTTGCTCGTATTGCGCCCGCAGCTCCTGGATCTGCCGGTTGGCCCAGGGCCACACCCCGAGCGACAGCACTGCCACCACCAGCATGGCCGGCCAGGCAAAGCGCAGCAGAGGCCGCAGCAGGCTGACCAGTCCCTGGCCGCTGGCGAACCAGATGACCATCTCGCTGTCACGGTACATGCGCGAGAGCACGCCCACAATCGCCACGAACAGGCTCAGGCTCAGGATGGTGGGCAACTGGCCCAGCACCGTGAACCCCATCACCAGCATCACGTCGGAAGGGCTGACGTTGCCGCGCGAGGCCTGGCCCAGCGTGCGGATCAGCATCATGGTCATGACCACGGTGACCAGTACGACCAGGGTGGCGCCGAAGCTGCGCGCCAGCTCCTTGCGGATGGATGAATCGAATAACATTGGTTGGAAAGAAAAGGGCAATTATGAACTTTGATCTCAAGACGCTGGACCTTGCCAGCGCAGTAGCCGAGAAATGCGATCTGCTGGTGCTGCTGGTGCCTGATGGCTTTGCACCCGGAGACGATGCTCTGTCGGCCATCGTGGCACAGGCCACGAAAGCCAAAGACCTGGAAACCAAGCCAGGAAAGAGCCTGCAGCTTTACCAGGCGCCCGGGATTGCGGCACGCCGTGTGGTGCTGGCCGGGGTGGGAAAGGGCGATGCACGCTCGATCCGGCAGGCTTTCGCTGCCATCGGCGCGGTGTTTAAGAACGGTTCCGTCAAGCGCGCCGTGGTGTGTCTGGCCGGCCCGGCGCGGCCGGAAACCGTCGCCGCGGTGGTGCAGAACGTGGCCCAGGCCAGTTACGTGTACACCACCACCAAGCCCAAAGCCGAGGCGCGAACGCTCGGTCGCGTCGTGGTCGGTGTGAGCGACACGGCGGCAGTGGCTGAGTCCTTCGAGAACAGTGTGGCGGTGGTGACCGGCGTTGAATATGCACGGGAGTGGGGCAACCGGCCTGCCAACCATGCCACGCCCACGCTGCTGGCCGATGCGGCCAAGGCGCTGGCCAAGCACCCGGGCATCCAGTGCAAGGTCATGGGCCCGGCGGAGGTCGCGCGGCTGGGCATGGGGGCGTTTCTTGCCGTGGCCAAGGGTTCCGAGGAGCCCCTGCGATTCATTGAACTGCGCTACAACGGTGCGGCCAAAACGCAGGCCCCCGTCGTGCTGGTGGGCAAGGGCATCACGTTCGACACTGGTGGGATTTCCATCAAGCCGGCGCCCGAAATGGACGAGATGAAGTTCGACATGTGCGGCGCCGCCAGCGTGCTGGGGGTGTTCCGTGCGCTGGCCGAGTTGCAACCGGCCATCAACGTGGTGGGTTTGATCCCCGCCTGCGAAAACATGCCGGACGGCCGCGCCATCAAGCCGGGTGATGTGGTCACCAGCATGAGCGGTCAGACCATCGAGATCCTGAACACCGACGCCGAAGGCCGTCTGGTGCTGTGTGATGCACTGACCTATGCTGCGCGCTTCAAGCCAGCCGCGCTGGTGGATATTGCGACGCTGACCGGCGCGTGCGTCATTGCGCTGGGCGGGGTGCGCAGCGGAATGTTTGCCACGGACGATGGGCTGGCCGATGCCCTGCTCAAGGCCGGTGAGGCGGCCGACGACCTGTGCTGGCGCATGCCCCTGGACGATGATTACGCCGAAGGGCTGAAGACCCATTTTGCCGACGTGGGCAACGTGGCCGGGCGACCTGCCGGGGCCGTCACGGCCGCCAAATTCTTGCAGCGCTTTGTGGGCGACTACCCTTGGGCACACCTGGATATTGCAGGAAGCGCCTGGAAGGGCGGTGCAGCCAAGGGCGCCACGGGGCGGCCGGTGGGATTGCTGGTGCAGTACCTTCTGGGCGCAGCGAAGTCTCCGGCCCCCAAGGCGCGTACCCGCAAGGCTGCCGTGCGGAGCGCCTGAGATCGGCATGACGGAGATCGCCTTTCATTTCAACGCACCCGACAAGCTGGCGTACGCCTGCCGGTTTGCGCGCAAGCTCCTGCGCGCGGGCGATCTGAGACTGGTCATTGCCGGTCCGGACGCGTTGCTGGATCAGGTGGATCCGATGTTGTGGTCGATGGCGGCCCACGATTTCGTGGCCCATTGTCGTGGGGACAGCGATCCCGCCTTGCTGGAAGCGTCTCCCATCGTGCTGCTCACCGACCCCCAGCAGTCGCCCCACCATGATGTGCTGCTCAACCTGTGGGACGAGGTTCCCGCAGGTTTTGGCAGTTTTGCCAAACTCATCGAAGTGGTGGGCTTGCATGACGAGGCGGATCGCCAGCATGCGCGTGCGCGCTGGCGTTACTACGCGCAGCGCGGTTATGCCCTGATTCGCCACGATCTGGAGCAGAAGGTGTCCTGATGACGAATCCCCCTCCCAAGCCACCCCCACGTTTCATTCCCACGCTCACCGAGGTGGTGCAAGCGGGCAATGCAGCGTCACCGCCAGCTGCCGTGCCCCGGCCTGGCACGGGCGGGGTGCGCGCCCCGCTGCCGACTCCCGTCACAGTGCCTCCAGCGTCGGCACGAGGCAGTTCGATGGCGCCTGGCGGGGGTATCACGGGGCATCGGGCCGCTTCGTTGCCGCCTGCTGCACCGTCCGTGCCCTTTCCCCCCGGTGCCCTGGCCCCTTCGGGGACTGCAGGGACCGCCACCAGCGCTGGAATCGCACACCGATCGACAGCAGTGGAGGCGAAGCCATCGCCTCTGCCAGAGGGGTTTGAAGAATTCATGGTGCACCGCGTCATGCAGCGCGTCGATGTCATGCTCGAAAAACGCCTGCGCGACGCCATCGCCACGGTGGTCCAGGAACAGACCCGATCGGTGCTGCCGCGTCTGCGGGAAGAAATCGAGTCCGTTGTGCGGCACTCCGTGTACGAGGCAGTAGCAGAAGAACTGGCCGGTGGGCAGCCTGCGGCACCCGTGGGTTGAAAGCGTCGCGATCTGTAATTTTTTCTAATGTCTATCGTGTTCCCTAGTGTCTGGGCTAGGAAATTTGATGTAAGTTCGCTGGCGTTGAGAAATAAGAATAATCTCAGCATTCATCTTTACTGGAGATTTCTATGCAATTGAAGTTGAAACTGACCGTGGTTGCTGCTATCGCAGCCGTTTCCACAATGGCCGCTGCACAAGATCAAGTGGTCAAACTCGGTCACGTTGCTCCGATGTCCGGCGCCCAGGCTTCCTACGGCAAAGACAATGAGAATGGCGCCCGCATGGCCATTGAAGATCTGAACGCCCAAGGTGTCACCATTGGCGGCAAGAAGGTCAAGTTCGAACTGATGGCTGAAGATGATGCCGCCGATCCCAAGCAGGGTACGGCAGCGGCACAAAAGCTGTGCGATTCCAAGGTCGCAGGCGTTATTGGCCACCTCAACTCCGGTACTACCATCCCAGCTTCCAAGGTCTACAACGACTGCGGTATTCCCATGGTCACGGGTGCTGCCACCAACCCCAACCTGACCAAGCCCGGTTACAAGACCACCTTCCGCATCATTGCCAACGACAACGCCCTGGGCGCTGGTCTGGCGGCCTACGCTGCCGAGACGCTGAAGCTCAAGTCGGTGGCCATCGTCGACGACCGTACCGCTTACGGCCAGGGCGTGGCGGCCGTGTTCAAGAAGGTTGCTGCCGAGAAGGGCATCAAGGTGGTCGACGAGCAGTTCACCACCGACAAAGCCACCGACTTTATGGCCATTCTGACCGCCATCAAGTCCAAGAACCCCGACGCCATCTTCTTCGGCGGCATGCACCCCCAGGCTGCCCCCATGCTGCGCCAGATGGAACAGCTGGGCATGGGCAACGTGAAGTACTTCGGTGGTGACGGCATCTGCACCCAGGAAATCATCCAGCTGGTGGCCGGCGCCAAGACCCTGGCCAACGTGGTGTGCGCTGAAGGCGGCGCTTCGCTGGACAAGATGCCTGGCGGCAAGGCCTGGAAGGCCAAGTACGACGCCAAGTACCCTGGCCAGTTCCAGGTCTACAGCCCCTACACCTATGACGCCACGTTCCTGATCGTGGACGCCATGAAGCGTGCCAACTCCACCGATCCCAAGGTGTACGTGAACGAACTGGCCAAGTCCAACTTCAAGGGCGTGACCGCCAACATCGCTTTTGAAGCCAACGGTGAAATGAAGAACCCCTCCATTTCGCTGTACGTTTACCGCGATGGCAAGAAGGTTCCTCTGAACTGATAGGGCTCGCACTGCACCGGCCGATGGCCGGTGCCAGGAAAAAAGGCTTCCTTCGGGAAGCCTTTTTTGCTTGATCGGTACGTTGTATCAGCGCCTGACCTGCAGCGCCCCCGGATTGACAATGTTGGTGGGGGTGCCCTTGATGAAGTTCACCACGTTGTCGAAGGCCGCACCAAAATACAGTTCATAGCTGTCCTGCTCCACATAACCGATGTGCGGGGTGCAGATGCAGTTTTCCAGGCGCAGCAGCGCATGGCCCTGCAGGATGGGCTCACTCTCGAAAACATCGACCGCCGCCATACCGGGCCGCCCGCGGTTCAGGGCTGCAATCAGTGCGTCGGATTCAATGAGTTCTGCGCGCGAGGTGTTCACCAGAAGCGACGTGGGTTTCATGCACGACAGGGTTTCCAGCGTGATAAGGCCCCGGGTCTCGTCGGTCAGGCGCAGGTGCAGGGAAATCACGTCGGACTCTGAAAAGAACTCCGTGCAGGAACTGGCCACATGGTAGCCATCGGTCAGTGCCTGCGCGCGTGAGGCCTCCCGGCCCCAGATACGCACATTCATGCCGAAGGCCTTGCCGTAGCCGGCGACGAGCTGGCCGATGCGCCCATATCCCCAGATGCCCAGTGTCTTGCCCCGCAAGGTGCTGCCAATGCAGAAGTTGGGTGGCATGCTGGCGGCTTTCAGGCCCGACTGCTGCCACGCGCCATGCTTGAGGTTGGAAATGTACTGGGGAAGCCGACGCATGGCTGCCAGAACGAGGGCCCAGGTCAGTTCAGCAGGGGCCACGGGTGACCCGACGCCCTCGGCAACCGCGATGCCGCGTTCGGTGCAGGCGGTAATGTCGATGTGGCTGCCCACCTTGCCGGTTTGGGCGATCAGCTTCAAACGCGGGAGCTTTTCGATCAGTTGGCGCGTGATATGGGTCCGTTCGCGCAGCAAAACGATGACATCTGCATCTTTCAGCCGCACGGAGAGCTGCCCCAGTCCTTTGACCGTGTTGGTGTAAACCTTGGCGGAATAGGGGTCCAGACGCTCGGCGCAACGGAGCTTGCGGACGGTATCCTGATAGTCGTCCAGAATCACAATGTTCATCCCGACATTGTGCCTTGGCTTGGCGGCCGCCAACCCGCAGCGGCCGCTTGTGCCGCGGATACGGGAGATGGCCCGGCGTGCTCAGTGCCGCAGTTCGTTGGCCGCCAGGCGATCCAGTTCGGCACACACCTCGGCCATGCTTCCGGCAATGGCCATGCGGCCATTGCCGTGGGTGTGGAGCACCCGCAAGGGAAAGGGCTTGTCCAGCCGGCGGTGGCGCGCAGGGTGCAGGCCCCGGATGTCGGCGGCGCGGGCGGGCCTTGGTGCGGTGATGGGAACGGGGCCTGCCGGGCGGACCGGAACCCCCAGATGGGCGCACGACACCGCCTTGCTGCCGGGGCTTGCCATGGCCTGTTCGGTCCTTGGTGAGGGCATTCCAGGCGCACGACCCAGGGTGGGTGTGGAGGGTTGCTTGCACTGCGGCGGCAAGGGGGCCGCCCGAAGGCTCCACCAGCGGTGCAGGAAGGTCAGGGGGTGGGCCAGGGTGGATACGGCCAGAAGGGCAATTCCCATGTGAAAACTCCAGTAGTCAGAGGTTGAACACAGGCAGGATTGCGATAGGGCGCCGCTGCAGGGCTGGCGAGCCGCCTCTGGCCCGCCCAACGCCCGCCACCTGCAACGGCGCAGAGGACCTACATGAGCATGGTGTTGCGGATCAGGCCCACTGCGAGCCCCTCGATGGCGAAGGGCTCGCCAGGATCGACCACGATGACCGGGTAGTCAGGGTTTTCCGGCAGGAGTTCGATGGCATGGGCTGTGCGGCGCAGGCGCTTGACCGTGACATCGTCCCCCAGGCGGGCCACGATGATCTGGCCATTGCGGGCCTCGTGGGCAATCTTCACGGCCAGCAGGTCGCCGTCCATGATGCCGGCGTCGCGCATCGACATGCCGCGCACCTTGAGCAGGTAGTCGGGCTTGTGCTGGAACAGGCTGTCTTCGACGCAATACGACTGGTCCACATGTTCCTGCGCGAGAATGGGCGAGCCGGCCGCCACCCTGCCGATGAGGGGCAGCATGAGCTGGGACAGGCCGGGAATGGGGAGGTTGTACTGGGTGCCGCGCGCTGCATTGATGGAGCGCACCGCCTCGCCACACAGCCGGATGCCACGCGATGTACCGCTGACCAGTTCAATGACGCCCTTGCGGGCCAGGGCCTGGAGGTGTTCCTCGGCGGCGTTGGCCGACTTGAAGCCCAGCTCGGCGGCGATTTCTGCACGCGTGGGGGGGGCTCCGGTACGGGATATGGCGGTCTGGATCAGATCCAGAATCTGTTGTTGGCGTGCCGTGAGCTTGGGGCTGTTGAGCATGGAGGGCTCCAGAGGGTGCGGGTCCGGTGGTGAGAGACTGTTGTTTAATCCAGTAACTGTATTTTTAACCAGTTTTCCAGGGGATGCAAGTGAGTGCAGAAAAAATCGTTGTTTTGGGTACCGGGGGCACCATCGCGGGCAAGGCAAAAGCCGCAGGCGACAACGTGGGCTACGTGGCGGGACAGGTGGGCGTGCACGACCTGCTCGATGCGGTGCCCGGCCTGACCGACGCTGCACGCGGGCCTCTGCAGGTCGAGCAGGTGGCGCAGCTAGACAGCAAGGACATGGCGTTTGCGGTGTGGGCCACCTTGGCCGCCCGGTGCCACCAGCTTCTGACAGATCCCGCAGTGCGTGCCATCGTGATCACCCATGGCACGGATACCCTGGAAGAAACGGCCTGGTTTCTGCACTCGGTGCTGGATGCACACAAGCCTGTGGTGCTGACCTGCGCCATGCGCCCGGCCACGGCTGTTGCACCGGACGGGCCGCAGAACCTGCTCGATGCCATGGCGGTGGCCACTGCGCCAGGGGCGCACGGTGTGCTTGTGGTGTGTGCCGGGGCGGTGCATGGTGCACGGCAGGTGCAGAAGGTCCATCCCTACCGGGTCGATGCCTTCAGCTCGGGCGAGGGCGGGCCACTGGGGTGGGTCGAGGAGGGCCGGGTGCGTTTGGCACAAAATTGGCATCAAGGGCACGCTGGATGGGCGCAGGCAGCTCTTGAAAAGATAGCGAAAGACGCCCCCTGGCCCCGTGTCGAGATCGTCATGAACTATGCCGGTGCGAGCGGCTCGGCAGTGGATGCGCTCGCGCGCGACGGGGTGCAAGGCCTGGTGGCGGCGGCCACGGGCAACGGCACGCTGCACCATGCGCTGCAGGCGGCGCTGGAGCGTGCGCGGCAGGCTGGCGTGGCCGTGCGCGTGACCACGCGCTGCCCGCTGGGGCAGGTGCTGGCCCTGCCTCGGGCAGAGGCGGCGCTGCCGCTAGCCCCGGGGCTCATTCCGGTCAAAGCCCGGGTGTCGCTGATGCTCGAATTGCTGGGGGCCCGGGCGCCCGCCTGAGGGCGCCAATGCAAACGCCCCGCGTGCGGGGCGTTGCAGGGGCTGCGGGTCTGGCCCGCGAACAACCGGTCAGCCGGCCAGGGCTTCCATGGCGCGCATGGTGATTTCCTCCACGCTGCCGGTCCCGCTGATGGCGCGGTACTTCGGTGCGCCAGCGGGGTCTTGCTGGGCCCAGCCGGAGTAGTAATCGACCAGGGGGCGCGTCTGGGCGCTGTAGACCTCCAGGCGCTTCTTCACGGTTTCTTCCTTGTCGTCGTCGCGCTGGATCAGGTCCTCGCCCGTCAGGTCGTCCTTGCCCGCCACCTTGGGGGGATTGAACTTGACGTGGTAGGTGCGGCCGCTGCCGGGGTGCGAGCGACGGCCGCTCATGCGTTCGATGATGGCGTCAAACGGCACGTCGATCTCCAGCACATAGTCCAGTTTGACGCCGGCGGCCTTCATGGCGTCGGCCTGCGGGATGGTGCGCGGGAAGCCGTCGAACAGAAATCCCTGGGCGCAGTCGGGTTGGGCGATGCGTTCCTTGACCAGGTTGATGATCAGGTCGTCGCTGACCAGGCCACCCGATTCCATGACCGCCTTGGCCTGCAGACCCAGTGGCGTGCCGGCCTTGACGGCGGCGCGCAGCATGTCGCCGGTCGAGATTTGCGGAATGCCGTACTTCTGGCAGATGAAGGTGGCCTGCGTGCCCTTGCCGGCGCCTGGCGCGCCCAACAGAATCAGTCTCATGGAAGTCCTCTAAGTGTGTGAAACCTGGCGGCACTGCGGGCCACGGGAACGCTGCCCCCCCGGATGCGGTGCTTTTTTATTGGAGGGCAAGGATAGCATGCGTATCTTTCGCCCCGGCTTACGCAAGGACTCAGCCCAGCAGGGCGCGCACGCGCGCCAGGTCTTCGGGTGTATCCACGCCTGGCCCCGGTGCCGACTCCGTCACATGCACGGCAATGCGGTGGCCGTGCCAGAGCGCGCGCAACTGCTCCAGCGCCTCGATGACTTCGGTGGGCGCCTGGGAGAGCAGGGGAAACTGGCGCAGAAAGCCCGCGCGGTAGCTGTAGATGCCGATATGGCGCAGCGGTGCGAAACCCGCCAGTGCTGCCACGCCCGGCTGTGCCTGCACGGCGGCGCCTTGCCACCAGGCACTGCCGGCATGGTCGCGTGCGTGCGGGATGGGGGCGCGGCTGAAGTAGTGCGCCAGGCCCCGCGCGTCGCACACCACCTTGACGATGTTGGGGTTGGCCAGGTCGGCCACGGTATCAATGGCGTGCGCGGCCGTGCCCATGCTGGCATCGGGGTGGGCCGCGAGCAGCGCTGCCACGGCTTGGATGAGTGCGGGGTCGATCAGGGGCTCGTCGCCCTGCACGTTCACCACCACATCGTCGCCATCCAGGCCCAGCAGCACACAGGCCTCGGCCAGGCGGTCGCTGCCGCTGGGGTGGTCGGCACGGGTGGCAATGGCCTCCACGCCATGCTCGCGGCAGGCTGCCAGGATGCGCTCGTCGTCAGCCGCCACCACGGTGCGCAGGGCGCCGCTTTGCGCAGCGCGCCGGGCTACGCGCACCACCATGGGCAGGCCGGCAATGTCGGCCAGGGGCTTGTCGGGCAGGCGACTCGACGCCATGCGCGCCGGAATCAGCACCGTGAAACCGGCGGGCATGCTCATTTCTCGAGTTCCTCGTCGGTCAGCGTGCGCGCCTCGTTCTCCAGCAGCACGGGGATGCCGTCGCGCACCGGGTAGGCCAGGCGGGCGCTGCGCGAGACCAGTTCCTGGCGCTCCCGGTCGTAAGTGAGAGGGCCCTTGGTGACGGGGCAGACCAGCAATTCGAGCAGTTTGGTGTCCATGGCGGAGGGAAAGAAAGAATCAGGAGGGCGATGATAGCGACCGCGCCGTGGCCAGCCGGGCGTCGAGCGCCACGAAGAAGGCGCCGTCGATCTGCACCTGCAGCGGCACAGCCAGCGCATCGGGGTGGCGGTGCCACAGCTTGACGGCGTCTTTTTCAGTGCAAATCAGGCTATAGGGCTTATCAGTCGGACGCTGCCAGCTATCAAAATCGGAGTGATCTGGCAAGCCCAGGGTGTGCGCCAGGGCCAGCCCCTGGGCCTGCAGCATGGCAAAAAAGTCCTGCGGCCGGGCGATGCCCGCCACTGCCAGCAGCGGTTGGCCGCGCAGTTGCGCCAAGGGCACCTGGGTGCCATCGGAGCGCAGCGCATGGCCGGCCAGCGCGCGCTGCAGCGCGAATGCCGGCGCGCCGCAGTCCGCCACCGGGGTGCCAGCGTGCACCACCAGGTCCACGGCGCGCGGCCAGGGCTCGCGCAGCGGGCCGGCGGGCAGCAGAAAGCCGTTGCCCGTGCCCTGGTCATTGAACACGCAGATCTCGATGTCGCGCGCCAGTGCCAGGTGCTGCAGGCCGTCGTCGCAGACGATCACGTCGGTGGCAGGGTGTGCCGCGAGCAGCGCGCGGGCAGCGTCGATGCGCCGTTCGGCCACGAACACCGGCACGCCGCAGGCGCGGGCGATCAGCGCAGGCTCGTCGCCGACTTCGTGCGCCGGGCTTTCGGCCTGCACCGCCCGGCAACCGCGCGTGCTGCGCCCATAGCCGCGCGACACCACGCCGGGGTGCAGCCCCTGCGCCTGCAGGTGCCGCACCACGGCCATCACCACGGGGGTCTTGCCCGCACCGCCGGCCACCACGTTGCCCACCACGATGACCGGTACGCCCGGGTGCTCGGCGCGCAGCACGCCGGCGCGGTACAGCGTGCGGCGCAGCACCACGAGGAGGGCCATGACGAGGGAGAGCGGCCAGAGCAGCCAGGCCAGCAAGCCACGCCGCTGCCAGCTGCGCTGGAGCAGCGATGCCGGCGCGGTGATGGGCAGAGTGGGTGGCTGCGGCACGGCGGCAGCCATGCCGGTTACGGGGTGCCAGCGCCCGCGCGGGCGGACGACTGGGTGGCGAAGGTGATCTGCGTCAGGCCCACGCGGCGCGCGGCTTCCATCACGGTGACCACCGCCTGGTGGGGCGCGGTGGCATCGGCGCTGATGATCACGATGCTGCCCGGCCCGGCCTTGGCGGCATCGCGCAGCGCTGCGGACAGCACATCGACGCTCTTGCCCTCCAGCCCGGTCTTGTTCACGGCGTAGCGGCCATCGGCCGCCACGGCGACGATGACTTCCTTGGGGTGGTCACGCTGTTGCTCGGCGTCGGCCACGGGCAGGGTGAGCTGCAATTCGGTGAACTTGCTGTAGGTGGTGGTCAGCATCAGAAAGATGAGGATCACCAGCAGCACGTCGATGAACGGGATCAGGTTGATCTCGGGTTCTTCCTTGGCGCGGGGGCGGAAGTTCATGGGCAATCGGCCTCGGGAATCACTTGCGCAACCGGAGCAGGTGCCGCACGAACTGCTCGGAGGCCAGCTCCAGCGTCAGCAGGTAGGCATCGACCCGGCTGCGGAAATAGCGCCAGAAGATGAGTGCCGGAATGGCCACGATCAGCCCGAAAGCGGTGTTGTACAGCGCAATCGAAATGCCGTGTGCCAGCTGTGCCGGGTTGCCGCTGCCCAGGCCTGCGCCCACGCCGCCCGTGCCCGCCTGGGAGCCGAAGATCTCGATCATGCCGATCACCGTGCCCAGCAGTCCCAGCAGGGGGGCGGCCGAGGCGATGGTGGCCAGGGCGCTGAGGTAGCGCTCCAGCCGGTGCGCCACCACGCGGCCGGCACCTTCCATGGAGGCGCGCAGGTCGGATTCGCTGCAGCGCGGGTTGCTGTTGAGGGACCGCAGGCCGGTGGCGAGCACCTCGCCCAGGGCCGAGTTCTGGGCCAGCTGGCTGACCACGTCCGGGCCGGGGACCGACTGTGAAGAGACGGAGATGGCTTCGTCCAGCAGTTTGGGCGGAGCGATGCGGTCGGTTTTGAGGGACACGAAACGCTCAAAAATCAACGCCATGGCCAGGACCGAGCAGGCAATCAGGGGCCAGATGGGCCAGCCTGCGGCTTGTATGATGGACAGCAATTCTCTCTCCGCACAGGTGTAGGCAAAGGGCGATTATGGCCCAGCTTTGTGGGCTTTGGCCTTGTCAATGGGGGGCTTGGTCTGTGCCGGGTGCCCACAGGCGCGTCACCCACAGTTTCTGTGGATAACTTTGTGGAGAACCCGGCGTGGGGTGCCAGCAAAAGGGCGCCAAACCGTCGCGGAAACAGATTGCTGAATAATTACGCAGCAATAAACATATATAAATCAACTGGTTGCACGAATGCACGGGCTTTTTGCGGGTTTTTTCAAGACAAACAGTTACATTCCGGGTTCGTTCCGGGGCTGTGGAGTACTGCGCCGCAACAAAGCCTGCCAACCCGCTCACGTCCGATGATTGACCCCCTGAACCCTGCAATGGCGCCGCGTATCTGGGAGGTTGGCGCGCTGTGCCGCGCCGTGGCGGATGTTTTGCAGGCGCGCTTCAATCCCGTCGCGGTGCGTGGCGAGATCACGGGCTTCTCGCGCGCATCCAGCGGGCATTGCTACTTCTCCATCAAGGATGCGCAGGGCCAGATCCGCTGCGCCATGTTCCGGCGGGCGGCCAGCCTCCTCGACTTCGTGCCGCGCGACGGCGAGCTGGTCGAGCTGCGCGGGCGCCTGGGCGTGTACGAGGCGCGGGGCGACCTGCAGCTCATCGTCGAGAGCCTGCAGCGCGCAGGCCAGGGCGCGCTGTTCGAGCAGTTCCTGCGGCTCAAGGCCCGCCTGGAGGCCGAAGGGCTGTTCGATGCCGTCCGCAAGCGCGCGCTGCCGCTGATGCCGCGTGGCATCGGCCTGGTGACCTCGCCGGGCGCTGCCGCGCTGCATGACGTGGTGACGGCCCTGCGCCGGCGCGTACCGCACCTGCCCGTGGTGCTGGTGCCCGCACTGGTACAGGGCGCGGGCGCCGCCCCCTCGATGTGCGCCGCACTGTCCACGCTCTACCGCATGGCTGGGGAGGAGGGCGGCCCGCCCGTGGATGTGATCCTGCTGGTGCGCGGCGGTGGCGCCATCGAAGACCTTTGGGCGTTCAATGACGAGCAACTGGCCCGCACCATCGTGCAGAGTCCGGTTCCGATCATCAGCGGCGTGGGCCACGAGACCGACTTCACCATTGCCGACTTCTGCGCCGACCTGCGGGCCCCCACGCCCACGGCTGCGGCCGAGCTGGTGGCTCAGCCGCGTTCGGTGTGGCTCGGGGCACTCGACCTGCTGACAGACCGGCTGCAGGACGGTGTGCAACGCCATCTGGACCAACGGGGGCAGCGTCTGGATCAACTGGCAGCGCGCCTGGGCCGTCCCTCGGGACTGGCCGTGCGTGAGCAGCAACGCCTGGCCCAACTGGCCGAGCGCATGCGCCATGCAACGCTATTGAAACTGCAGCAGCTAACGCATAACCAGAAAGCGCTGGAGGCTGATTTTCCTCATATATTGCAGCGCTCCCTGGTGGACCGCCACCAGCGTCTGGAGCGTGCGGCCTTGCGCCTGCAGCTGCTGGACCCGCGGCTGGTGCTGCAGCGCGGCTACGCCCTGCTGAGTGACGCTGAGGGCCGCACCATCACCAGCGTGCACCAGGCCCCGCCGGGCACGGCCTTGCAGGCCACGCTGGCCGATGGGTCTCTGGACCTGACGGTGCGTTCTGCGCCGGCCGGGTAGCAGCGCCAAACGCCCTCGCATGCAAAGGTTGGGGGTTCTTCCTACAATGGTCGGCTGTACCCGTCGCACGCGCACTGCGTGCGGCGCCCGCACACAAACCCCACAGAAGGAATACCCCATGGAACACACCCTGCCCGCGCTGCCCTACGCCATTGATGCCCTGGCCCCGCACTACAGCAAGGAAACGCTCGAATTCCACCATGGTAAGCACCACAACGCCTATGTGGTGAACCTCAACAACCTGCAGAAGGGCACCGAATTCGAATCGATGACCCTCGAAGAGATCATCAAGAAGTCCAGCGGCGGCATCTACAACAACGCCGCCCAGATCTGGAACCACACCTTCTTCTGGAACTGCATGGCCCCCAATGGCGGTGCCGAGCCTACCGGCGCGCTGGCCGCCGCCATCAACGCCAAGTGGGGCAGCTACGCCGCCTTCAAGGAAGCGTTTGTGAAAAGCGCCGTCGGCAACTTCGGTTCGGGCTGGACCTGGCTGGTGAAAAAGCCCGATGGCAGCGTGGACATCGTCAACACCGGCGCCGCCGGCACGCCCCTGACCACCGCCGACAAGGCCTTGCTGACCGTGGACGTGTGGGAACACGCCTATTACATCGACTACCGCAACCTGCGCCAGAAGTTCGTCGAGACCTTCCTGGACAAGCTGGTGAACTGGAAGTTCGCGGAAGCCAACTTCGCCTGATTTCCTTCGATGGAACAAAAAAACGGCCTGCGGGCCGTTTTTTTATGGGTTTTCACGCTGCAGCGCCCGTCAATAAAGCGCTAAAAGCTATTGTAATAGTAGCAAACGAGGTCTTCAGCGCCGGTTGAACGGCGCACCTTGCAGCTTCGCTCCGGCCTTGATGGAGCGCTTGGCGAACCAGCCCTGGTTCATCTCCAGCACATAGCGCACCGGCTGGGTGGAGCAGTGCGAGTCGAGAGCCTGCGGCTTCATGTCGGCCAGGTTGACGATGGTGCCGTCGTCCGCCACGAAAGCCGCCGTCAGCGGTAGCAGGGTGTTTTTCATCCAGAAGCACTGCGTGGCGGGCTGCTCGAAGATGAACAGCATGCCCTCGTGCGGTGGCATCTCCTTGCGGTGCATCAGGCCGATCTGGCGCTCCTGGGGCGATTGCGCCACCTGCGCATCGATGCGGTGCATCCCGGCGGTCAGTTCGACGCGCGGCAGCGCCAGCTGCGGTCCGTCCTGGGCCGGCGTGGCGGGGGACCACAGCACCAGCACGGTCGCCACAAAGGCCGTCAGCGCGGTCGAGAGGGGGGCGGGAGTGCGGCGCGCGGGGAAGCGGCCGGCGAAAGGCGTCGTGGTCATGGGCAGATGAATTCAGCGTTTGCAAACAGGTGAACGGTAACAGGGGCCAATGCAGATCTGAAAGACGGCCTGCATGGGCTGGCGATTTTGAAGCACCCGGATGGGCCCTTGCGAGATCGTAAACACGCTCTGAGACGTCGCACGGGGTCGGAAAAATCCACAGCGCAGGCCCGCTGGATCAAAAAAGGGTGAATTTGTGCACTTGCATTTTGCATTGTGATATTTCATTGCAAAAAAACGGGTGCTGGCCGAAACAAATAAGCACAATGGCGGAGTTCGATCACTGCTGCCGGCGGGGCCACCCACCGGTGGTTTTTTTCAGCCCTTTCTTGAAGTAAGCGATGAGTACCCAGCAACCCACCATCATCTACACGCTGACCGACGAAGCACCTCGCCTGGCCACTGCTTCTTTCCTGCCGATCGTGCGCGCCTTTGCCGCGCCTGCGGGCATCAACGTGACCGAAAGCGACATCTCGGTGGCGGCCCGTGTGCTGGGTGAGTTCCCCGAATCCTTGCGTGACGACCAGAAGGTGCCGAACACGCTGGCCGCGCTGGGCAAGAAGACCCTGGAGCCCGATGCGAACATCATCAAGCTGCCCAACATCAGCGCCTCGGTGGGCCAGCTGATCGCTTGCATCAAGGAACTTCAGGGCAAGGGCTATGCGATCCCGGATTACCCCGAAGACCCCAAGACCGAAGAAGAAAAGGCGATTCGCGCGCGCTATGCCAAGTGCATTGGCAGCGCTGTGAACCCCGTGCTGCGCGAAGGCAACTCCGACCGCCGCGCGCCCCGCGCCGTGAAGGAGTACGCGCGCAAGAACCCGCACAGCATGGCCGAGTGGAGCCAGGCCTCGCGCTCGCATGTCTCGCACATGCACGCAGGCGACTTCTACCATGGCGAAAAGTCCATGACGCTGGACCGCGCCCGCGACGTGAAGATGGAGCTGATCACCAAGAGCGGCAAGACCATCATCCTCAAGCCCAAGGTGTCGCTGCTCGACCGCGAAATCATCGACAGCATGTTCATGAGCAAGAAGGCGCTGGTCGCTTTCTATGAAAAAGAAATCGAAGACGCGCACAAGACGGGCGTGATGTTCTCGCTGCACGTCAAGGCAACGATGATGAAGGTGTCGCACCCCATCGTGTTCGGCCACTGCGTGAAGATTTTCTACAAGGACGCGTTTGCCAAGCACGGCAAGCTGTTTGACGAGCTGGGCGTGAACGTGAACAACGGCATGGCCAACCTGTACGAAAAAGTGGCCACCTTGCCCACCGCACAGCGCGAAGAAGTGCTGCACGACCTGCACGCCTGCCACGCCACCCGCCCCGAGCTGGCCATGGTGGACTCGGCCAAGGGCATCACCAACTTCCACTCGCCCAACGACATCATCGTGGATGCCTCCATGCCCGCGATGATCCGCAACGGCGGCAAGATGTGGGGGGCCGATGGCCGCCTGAAGGACGTGAAGGCCGTGATGCCCGAATCGACCTTTGCCCGTATCTACCAGGAGATGATCAACTTCTGCAAGTGGCACGGCGCCTTTGACCCCAAGACCATGGGCACGGTGCCCAACGTGGGCCTGATGGCCCAGCAGGCCGAGGAATATGGCTCGCACGACAAGACCTTCGAAATCCAGGAGGACGGCGTGGCCAACATCACCGACCTGGCCACGGGCGAAGTGCTGCTGAGCCAGAACGTGGAAGCCGGCGACATCTGGCGCATGTGCCAGGTCAAGGACGCCGCCATCCGCGACTGGGTGAAGCTGGCCGTGAACCGCGCGCGCAACTCCGGCATGCCCGTGGTGTTCTGGCTCGACTCGTACCGCCCGCACGAAGCGCAGCTCATCACCAAGGTGAAGATGTACCTGCACGAGCACGACACCGTGGGCCTGGACATCCAGATCATGAGCCAGGTGCGTGCCATGCGTTACACGCTCGAGCGCGTCATCCGCGGCCTGGACACCATCAGCGCCACCGGCAACATCCTGCGCGACTACCTGACCGACCTGTTCCCCATCATGGAGCTGGGCACCAGCGCCAAGATGCTGTCCATCGTGCCCCTGATGGCCGGTGGCGGCATGTACGAAACGGGCGCGGGTGGCTCGGCCCCCAAGCATGTGCAGCAGCTGGTCGAAGAAAACCACCTGCGCTGGGATTCGCTGGGCGAGTTTTTGGCGCTGGCCGTGTCGCTGGAAGACCTGGGCCTCAAGACCGGCAACCCCAAGGCCAAGGTGCTGGCCAAGACGCTGGACGCCGCTACCGGCAAGCTCCTGGACAACAACAAGAACCCTTCGCCCAAGACTGGCCAGCTCGACAACCGTGGTAGCCAGTTCTATCTGGCCCTGTACTGGGCGCAGGAGCTGGCCGCGCAGACCGACGATGCCGAACTGGCAAAGCAGTTTGCTCCACTGGCACAGCAACTGGCCGACAACGAGCAAAAAATCGTGGCCGAGCTCAATGCCGTGCAGGGCAAGCCTGCCGATATCGGTGGCTACTACCTGCCGGATCTGGCCAAGCTGGACGCCGTCATGCGGCCCAGCCAGACCCTGAATGCGGTGCTCTCGGCAGCTGCCGCCTGACAGGCCATAGGGGCTACCTCTGATCCGGGGTAGCCACTCCACAAATCCACCGAATTTCCGCGCTGCGGGCCCAGGCCTGCAGCGCGGTTTTTTATGGCCGGGTGAACCTCCGGACGCCTTGACCCAAACGGCCCTGGCGTGACCCCTCGGTGGCATGAAAACTGAGGGTTTGCGCCCGGAAAAGCGGTGGCATGCACCACTGTGGAGCGGCTAAAATTCATGCGTTTTGCGGATTTTTCAAAACCCGTTGCAGTGACTTCCAACATCCCACCGGAGACTCCCGCCATGACCAGCTACCAGCACATCAAAGTGCCCGCCGAAGGCCAGAAAATCACCGTCAACGCCGACATGTCCCTCAACGTGCCGGACCAGCCCATCATCCCGTTCATCGAGGGCGACGGCACGGGTGCCGACATCACCCCCGTGATGCTCAAGGTGGTCGATGCCGCCGTGGCCAAGGCCTATGGCGGCAAGCGCAAGATCCACTGGATGGAAGTCTTTGCCGGGGAGAAATCCACCAAGGTGTACGGCCCCGACGTCTGGCTGCCCGAAGAAACGCTGCACGCCGTGCGCGACTACGTGGTCTCCATCAAGGGGCCCCTCACCACCCCCGTGGGCGGCGGCATCCGCTCGCTGAACGTGGCCCTGCGCCAGGAACTCGACCTTTACGTCTGCCTGCGCCCCATCCAGTACTTCGACGGCGTGCCTTCGCCCGTGAAGGAGCCGCACAAGACCGACATGGTCATCTTCCGCGAAAACTCGGAAGACATCTATGCCGGCATCGAATTTGAAGCCGAGAGTGAGAAGGCCAAGAAGCTCATCAAGATCCTGCAGGACGAATTCGGCGTCAAGAAGATCCG
>JAANMV010001783.1_pt1 | contig 22729 bp, 22 predicted proteins | sample 7279661 | NCBI WGS metagenome assembly JAANMV01 (sample SAMN14094540, study PRJNA606508) | bioreactor metagenome | isolation source: A lab-scale SPAN reactor treating ammonium-rich wastewater day 121 | place: Ireland: Galway | collected 2017-05-16
CATGTTAGCGGAAGCGGCGGGCATTGCAGAGGCATGCGGCGCGGCCGGCGTTGCGCGGCGGCGCGCGGTTTCTGCTACAACGTCGCGTCATCATGGCACGCAGCAAATCCAGGGGAACCGCAGCGGGCGAGCCGCCGGGCCAGGTCCGCATCATCGGCGGCAGCTGGCGCGGCCGGCGCGTGCCGGTGGTGGCTGCGCCCGGGCTGCGTCCGACGCCCGACCGGGTGCGCGAGACGCTGTTCAACTGGCTCGCGCCGGTGATCTCCGGGATGCGCTGCCTGGATCTCTATGCCGGGACGGGCGCCCTGGGCCTGGAGGCGCTCTCCAGGGGCGCAACCGGGGTCTGCTTCGTCGAGAGCCAGCCGCCGGTGGCGCGCGCCCTCGAGGATGTCCTCGGCCGGCTGGGCTGCACGGCGCCCCGGGCCAGCGTGGTGGTCGCCGATGCCAGGCGCTTCCTCGGCGGTGTGCCGCAGCCCTTCGACCTCGTGTTCCTCGATCCGCCCTTCGGCGAAGCCGCGCTCGACGAGTTGTGTACACTTCTCGACGGCGGCTGGCTCGCCGGCAACGCCCGCCTGTACCTGGAGATGGCGCGCGACCAGCCCCTGCCACCGCTGCCGCCGGGCTGGGTGGTCCTGCGGGAGAAAGCAGCGGGCCAGGTGCGCTTCGCGCTGGTCCAGCGTCCCGCCAGTCCCTGAGGGAGTACAGAACAGTGCCAGTCGGTGCCATGTATCCGGGGACCTTCGATCCCTTCACCAACGGCCACCACGAGCTGGTGCGGCGGGCCGCCCGCATTTTCGACGAGGTGGTCGTTGCCGTGGCGGCCAGCCCGCACAAGGCGCCGATGTTCGACCTCGAGGATCGCATGCGCCTGGCCCGCGAGGTCCTCGCCGACCTGTCCAACGTGCGCGTCGATGGCTACACCGGGCTGACGGTGGGCTACGCGAAGGCCAACGGGCTGAAGGTCGTGATCCGCGGGCTGCGCGCGGTGTCCGACTTCGAGTACGAGTTCCAGCTGGCCAGCATGAACCGCCACCTGGAGAGCGGCGTCGAGACGATCTTCATGACACCCGCCGAGCAGTACACCTTCGTGTCCTCGACGCTGGTCCGCGAGGTGGCGGCCCTCGGCGGCGATGTGACGGCGTTCGTGCATCCGCGGGTGGCCGAGGCGCTCGGCCGCCGGTTTGGCCGGCGCTGAGGCCGCGGTCCGTGCGCAGCGCAGCCCTGGGTCGGCGCCAGTCCGTGCCGTGCCGTGTCGTTCTCGCGGGTTTCGTCCTCGTCGCGCTCGGCTTCGTCGTGCCCGCCGGGGCCGCGGCGCCTGGCAGGCCGGGCAAGGCCGCCATTGCGGCGGCGCAGCCGCTGGCCGTTGCCGCCGGAGAGGAAGTGCTGGCTGCCGGCGGCAACGCCTTCGACGCTGCCGTGGCCGTGAGCGCCGCGCTGGCGGTGGCCGAGCCCTATGCCTCCGGGCTCGGTGGTGGCGGCTTCTGGCTGCTGCACCAGGCCCGCGGTGACCGCGACGTGCTGATCGACGGGCGCGAGACGGCACCCGCCGCGGCGACTGCCGGCATGTATCTCGACGCCGCCGGCAATGTCATCCCCGGTGCCAGCCTGGATGGCCCGCTGGCGGCGGGCATTCCCGGCGAGCCGGCCGCGCTGGTGCATATCGCCAGGCAGTACGGCCGCTTGCCCCTGGCGCGCAGCCTCGCTCCCGCCATCCGCCTCGCCGAGGAGGGGATCGCCATGGAAGCGGGCATGCAGGCGGGCCTGCGGTTCCGCCGTCAGGCGATGGAGAAGTCGCCGGCGCTGATGGCGGTGTTCTTCCCGGGCGGGGAGCTGCCGGCGGCCGGCGCGCGCCTGCGCCAGCCGGACCTCGCCGTGACGCTGCGCCGGCTGGCCGCTTCGGGCTTCGACGGCTTCTACCGCGGGCCCACCGCGACGGCGCTGGTGGAGGGCGTGCGTGCCGCGGGCGGCATCTGGTCCGCCGCGGACCTCGCCGGGTACAGGGTCATCGAGCGCGAGCCGGTGCGCGGCCGCTACCGCGGCGTGGAGATCATCTCCGCGCCACTGCCTTCGGCGGGAGGCATCGGCCTGGTGGACATGCTCAACATGCTCTCGGGCTGGGATCTCGACAAGCTCGATGGCGCCACCCGCAAGCACCTCGTCATCGAAGCCATGCGCCGCGCCTACCGCGATCGCAGCGTCTGGCTCGGCGATCCGGCATTCAGCGAAGTGCCCGTCGCGCAGCTGCTCAGCCCGTTCTACGCCGCCGGCCAGCGTGCCTCCATCCGCCTGGATCGCGCCACGCCGAGCGATCTGCTGCCCGCAGGCAGGGCGGATGGCAGCGAAGGCCATGACACCACGCATTTCTCCATCCTCGATGCCGACGGCAACCGGGTGGCGGGTACGCTCTCCATCAATACCTGGTACGGCTCGGCCTTCATGCCGCCCGGCACCGGCGTGATCCTCAACAACGAGATGGATGATTTCACCGTGAAGCCGGGCACCGGCAACGCCTACGAGCTGCAGGGCGCGAGCGCCAACGCCATCGCGCCGGGCAAGCGCATGCTCTCCAGCATGACGCCGACCTTCCTCGAGTCCCCGCGCGGCGTGGCCATCCTCGGCACGCCCGGCGGCAGCCGCATCATCACCATGGTGCTGCTGGCGGCGCTGGACTGGATGGACGGCCACGACGCGGCTTCCATGACGGCACTCAGGCGCTACCACCACCAGTTCCAGCCGGACGTGGTGACCTACGAGCGCGGTGCGTTCAGCGACCAGGAGATACAGGCGCTGGAGGCCATGGGACACCGGCTCAAAGCCAGCAGCCGCGATTACGGCAACATGAATGTCGTCACCTGGGACTACGTGACCGGGAAGGTGCAGGCCGCGAGCGACCCGCGCCGCGAGGGCGAGGCCCTGGTGTACTGAGGCCGCCGCGCGGCTGGCAGCCCGGGCAGTAGAACGTCGAGCGCTGTCCCTGCGTGAGCTGGCGGATCGGCGTGCCGCAGGTGCCACAGGGCTGGCCGGTGCGGTCATAGACCCGCAGCGCCTGCGCGAAGTAGCCGGGCTCGCCGCTGCTGCCGTGGAAGTCGCGCAGCGTGGTGCCGCCAAGCGCCACGGCTTCGCCGAGTACCTCGCGCACGGCGGCGGCGAGGCGCTCCATGTCCGCGAGCGGGATGCGCCCCGCCGCGCGGCAGGGATGCAGGCCGGCGCGGAACAGCGCCTCGCTCGCATAGATGTTGCCGATGCCGACGACGATCGCGGCGTTCATGATGAACGGCTTGATGGCCAGGCGCCTGCCGCGTGCCCGGTCCCGCAGCCAGGCACCGCTGAAGCCCGGTTCCAGCGGCTCAGGCCCGAGATGCGCGAGCAGCGGATGCGCCAGCGGCTCGCTCCCCGCCCAGAGCAGCGAGCCGAAGCGGCGGGGATCGTGGAAGCGGATGCGCTGGCCGCGATCGAGGACGATGTCGAAATGGTCGTGCCTGCCGGGCGCCTGGTCGCTTTCCAGCACGCGCAGGCTGCCCGACATCCCGAGGTGCAGCAGCGCCGTGCCCCGCGAGGTTTCCAGCAGCAGGTACTTGCCGCGCCGACCGACCTGTCGCACGCGCGAGCCGGCCAGCCGGGCGCCGAGCCCTGGCGGGATCGGCCAGCGCAGGCGGCGCTCGCGCACCACCAGCTCGCGGATGCGCCGGCCCTCCATCCAGGGCGCGATGCCGCGCCGCGTGGTCTCGACCTCGGGCAGTTCAGGCACGCGATGGCTTCGGCGCAGGGCGCGAAGCGTTGCGGCAAGTGGTGGTTGCCCTGGGCCGGGATCGTGACTGGTCCCTTGGTGGGCCCGGCGGGCATCCGCTATAGTGGCCCGCAGCCAACACCATGGATGGGCGACGGGGATGATGCAATTCCTTGCAGATCATGTGGATGGAGTGCTCGGCCTGGGCTTCTGGGCGAAGGTGGCCGTGGCCTTCGTGGCCGTCCACGTGTCGATGGCGGCGGTCACGCTCTACCTGCACCGCGACCAGGCCCATCGCGCCATCGACCTGCATCCCGCCATCCGTCATTTCTTCCGCCTGTGGATCTGGCTGACCTCGGGCATGGTGACACGCGAATGGGTGGCGGTGCACCGCAAGCACCACGCCTTCTGCGAGACCCGGGACGATCCCCACAGCCCGGTGGTGCACGGGCTGCGCACCATCCTGCTGCGCGGCGCGGAGGTCTATCGCGTCGAGGCAGCCAACGCGGAGACGCTGGAGAAGTACGGTCGCGGCTGCCCGGACGACTGGCTGGAGCGCAATGTCTATCGCCACGGTCTCGTCGGCGTCTGGCTGATGCTGGCGATCGACGTGCTGCTGTTCGGTGCCGGCGGCATCACCCTGTTCGCCGTGCAGATGGTGGCCATGCCGTTCTTCGCGGCCGGCGTCATCAATGGCGTTGGCCATGCCATCGGCTACCGCAACTTCGAGACCGAGGATGCCTCCACCAACCTGGTGCCGGTGGGGGTGCTGATCGGCGGCGAGGAGCTGCACAACAATCACCACGCGTTTCCCACCTCGGCGCGGTTCGCGCTGCGGCCCGGGGAGTTCGACATCGGCTGGTTCTACATCCGCATGCTGTCGGCGCTGGGCCTGTGCCGCGTCGGTCGCCTGGCACCGGTGCCGCACTTCGCGGCCGCGCCCCGACCGGTGGACCTGGAGACACTGCGTGCCGTCATGCAGAACCGCATGCACGTGCTGCGTGACTACAGCCGCCGCGTGGTGATGCCGGTACTGCGCATGGAGCGTCGCGCGCGACGTGGCGATGTGCTGCTGCGCTCGGCCGGGCAGCTGCTGACCCGCTGGCCGGGGCTGATGGATGAAGCCGCGCGCCAGCGCCTGGCCCGCATCCTGGCGACCAGCCCGATGCTGCACGCGGTGGACGAGCACCGCCGGCAGCTCATGCGCGTGTGGCAGCAGGCCAATGTTTCCAACGAGCGGCTGGTGACCGAGCTGCGCGAGTGGTGCGTGCGGGCCGAGGCGAGCGGCATCGCCGTGCTGGAGGAGTTCTCGGCACGCCTGCGGGAGTACATCCCGCAGCCGCAACCGCTGCCGGCCTGAGGCAGCCGCCGTCGGCCGACGAAAAAAAACCGCCTTCCGGCGGTTTTTTTTCTACTTGATCTTGGCTTCCTTGTACTTCACGTACTTGCGGACCACGGGGTCGAACTTGTTGACCTCCATCTTGTCCGGATGCAGCCGCTTGTTCTTGGTGGTGGTGTAGTAATGGCCGGTGTCGGCGGTGGACACGAGCTTGATCTTGTCGCGCTTGCTTGCCATGGCTGCTGCCCTCAGACCTTCTCGCCGCGGGCACGCAGGTCGGCAACGACCTTCTCGAGCCCGACCTTGTCGATGGTGCGCAGCCCGCGGGTGGAGACGCGCAGGCGCACGAAGCGCTTCTCGCTCTCCAGCCAGAAGCGGTGCGTGTGGAGGTTCGGCAGCCAGCGGCGCCGGCTCTTGTTGTTGGCGTGGGAAACGGTGTTCCCGTAGGACGGCCGCTTGCCGGTGACCTGGCAGACGCGCGACATGACGAACCTCTGTCGAATCAGGTGGTTGAATCGCCAGCTCGTGGCGAAAGGCCGGCTATTAAACCAGCCGGCCGTCATTTAGGCAACCGGCCGGGCCGCAGCCTGAGGCCCGGCTAGAGCATGCCCCGCCCGGCAAGCGAGGTGCACACCCCGTCGCCGATGACGAAGTGGTCGAGCAGGCGGACGTCGATCAGCTCCAGTGCCCCGCGGATCCGCCTGGTGATCAGCTGGTCTGCCTCGCTCGGCTCGGCCACGCCGGAGGGGTGGTTGTGGGCCAGGATCACCGCCGCGGCATTCCGGCGCAGTACCTGGCGCACGACCTCCCGGGGATACACCGTGGTGTTGTCGATGGTCCCCTGGAAAAGTTCCTCAAATGCCAGGACCCGGTGGCGATTGTCGAGGAACAGGCAGCAAAACACCTCGTGCGGGCGGTCCCGCAGGCGCGCCAGCAGGAACTCGCGGCTGTCCGCCGGCGAGCGGATGGCGCGGCCCGGCGCCAGCTTTTCCTGCAGGTAGCGGCAGCAGCACTCGCGCGCCGCCACGAGGGCCGCCGCCTTGCCCGGCCCGACGCCGTGCAGGGCCTGCAGGTCGTCCAGGCTGGCATTGAGCACCCCGCGGATGCCGCCGAAGGTGGCGAGCAGGCTGCGTGCCAGATCGACCGCCGAGGTGCCGCGAACCCCGCGGCCCAGCATGACCGCCAGCAGCTCGGCATCCGAGAGCTGGGTCGGCCCGGCGCCGCTCAGGCGTTCGCGGGGCCGCTCGCCGGGCGGCCAGTCCTTGATGGAGCGCGTTTCCATTGTCAGCCATTCTCGGGCCTGCCGACGGCGCGACCCAAGTCACGAAACTGCCCGCAGCAGGCACAAAGCGATCCACCTGGCAGGGCGATTCTTGTACGCTTGCTGCATGGCTTTGCTGACCGGCAAGAAGATCCTGCTGGGCGTCTCGGGCGGCATAGCCGCCTACAAGAGCCCGGACCTGGTGCGCCGACTGCGCGACCAGGGCGCCGAGGTGCAGGTGGTACTGACCCACAGCGCGGCACGCATGGTGTCGCCGACGGTGTTCCAGGCCGTGTCCGGCCAGCCGGTGCGCGGCGATCTCTGGGATGCGCAGGCGGAGGCCGCCATGGGCCACATCGAGCTGGCCCGCTGGGCGGATTTCGTGGTCATCGCCCCGGCCACCGCTCACCTCATGGCGCAACTGGCCGCCGGCCTCGCCCCCGACCTGCTGACCACGCTGTGCCTGGCGACCACCGCGCCCGTGCTGCTGGCGCCCGCCATGAACCACGCCATGTGGGCCCATGCGGCGACGCGCGCCAATCGCACGTTGCTCGCGGCGCGTGGCCTGCGCTTCGTCGGTCCGGCCGAGGGTGCGCAGGCCTGCGGCGAGAGCGGCCCGGGCCGCATGAGCGAGCCGGCGGACATCGTCGCGGCGCTGGCCGCACTGGCGGGCATGGCGGGCGGGGCGCTCGCGGGCCGGCGGGTGCTGGTGACGGCAGGCCCGACGCGCGAGCCCATCGATCCCGTGCGTTTCGTCAGCAACCGCAGCTCCGGCAAGATGGGCTTCGCGGTGGCCCAGGCCGCGGCCGAGGCGGGCGCCCGGGTGACGCTGGTTGCCGGGCCGGTGCAGCTGCCCACGCCGCCGGGTGTCGAGCGTGTCGACGTCGAGTCCGCTGCCGAGATGCACGAGGCAACGCTGTCGCGGGCCGCGCAGGTCGACATCTACATCGGCGCTGCCGCGGTCTCCGACTATCGCCCGGCGCAGTCCGCCGCGCAGAAGATCAAGAAGAAGACCGAGACCCTGGACCTGCACATGGTGAAGTGCGCCGACGTGCTGGCCGCCGTCGCGGCCCTGGCGCAGGACCGCCCCTTCACCGTCGGTTTCGCCGCCGAGACCGAGAAGCTCGAGGAACACGCGCTGGACAAGCTGCGGCGCAAGGGCCTGGACATGATCGTCGCCAACCTCGTCGGCAGCCAGCTCGGCTTCGATCGCGACGACAACAGCGCCGTATTGCTCTGGCCCGGCGGACGCGAGGAAATCGCCCAGACCTCGAAGGCGGAGCTGGCACGGCGCATCATCGCCAGCATCGCGCAGCGCCTGCCCGGTGCCGCGGGCGGTGTCACGCCCATCCGTCGTCCCAGGCTGTCGTGAGCCCGGGCCCGAAGATCCAGCTGCGGGTCATCGACCCGCGCATCGGCATGGATTTCCCGCTGCCCGACTACGCCACGACCGGCTCCGCCGGCATCGACCTGCGCGCCTGCGTGACGGAGAACCTGCTGCTCGAGCCCGGCGCGACGACGCTGGTGCCCACGGGGATCGCCGTGCACATGGCGGACCCCGGCCTCGCGGCGCTGATCCTGCCGCGCTCGGGTCTCGGCCACAAGCATGGCATCGTGCTCGGCAACCTGGTCGGGCTGATCGACTCGGACTACCAGGGCCAGATCATGGTCTCGGTGTGGAACCGCGGCGCCACGGCCTTCATCATCGAGCCGGGCGCGCGCCTGGCACAGATGGTGTTCGTGCCGGTGGTGCAGGCGGAGTTCGAGGTCGTTGCGGAGTTCACCGCCAGCGAGCGCGGTGCGGGCGGCTTCGGCCATACCGGCCAGCGTTGACGCCGCGCCGCGGCCCGGCCGGATGCGGCCGGCGGCGGCAGATCACTCCTGGGGTGCCGCGGCCTTCAGTTCCTTGAAGCGGGTGATGTCGGCGGTGAACTGGCCGAGGACGTCGGCCTTGCGGTTGCGGGTGTCGGCCAGGTTTTTCTCGTACAGCATGATGGAGTCCATGGTGTTCGAGAGTTCCTTCGCCAGCCGCTGGTCGATGGGTGGTGCCTGCGGATCGGGGCTGTAGGGCTTGAAGCCGGCGGCCTCGGCCTGCAGCTTCTGCAGGATGTCGCGCAGGCCCTGCAGGTAGTTCTCGGTCACCTTGATCTGGGTATCGATCAGCTCGATGCGCCGGTCGCGCAGTGCCTCGATCTCGTCCACCGAGAGGTAGGTGTCGAGCAGCACCTGGTCACGGCGCGAGGCGAGGATGGCCTTCTGGCGTTCCTCGGCCGCCTTCTTCGCGGCGGCTTTCTCCGCCGCGACCTGTTCGGCCGTCTTCAGGCCGCTCTCGGTGGCGACCGGTACCCCGTAGTCGTTCAATACCTGCTTCTGGCTGCTGGCGTATTCGGGGGGCACGCTGTCGCCGAAGTGCACCACGCCGTCCTTGTCCACCCAGCGATAGGTCTTTGCCTCGCTGGCGGACCTGGACGTCGTGTGCTTCGCTGCCGGAGGCGTGGCGGCCTGCATGCCGGCCACGGGAAGCAGGAGTGCGAGAGCCGCAGCCGCGAGGCTGCCTGCAGTACGGTTCATGACTGTGCGCCCAAACCGGGCACCCCCGCCCGGGACTTGACAGATTATCCCGCCAGCCGCCGCCGCGGAACAGTGACGCAGTTCCGGAATCAGCCCCGCACGCCGTAGCGCTGGCGGTAATCGGCCACCAGCGTCAGGTGCTGGCCGAACTCGACGCTGCCCTCGAGGTGGGCCACGAGGTCATCCAGGCCGATGATGCTGGCGACCTTCACCCCGTAGTTCGCCTCGACCTCCTGCACCGCGGATGTCGCGCCCGTGCCCCGCTCCTGGCGGTCCAGGGCGATCAGCACCCCGGCCGGCTCGCCGCCGGCGGCACGGATCACCTCCACCGATTCGCGGATGGCGGTGCCCGCGGTGATGACGTCGTCGACGATCAGCACGCGGCCACCCATCGGCGCGCCGACGATGAGCCCGCCCTCGCCGTGGTCCTTGATCTCCTTGCGGTTGAAGCAGAAGGGCCGGTCCAGGCCCTGGTGCTCGGCGAGCGCGGCGGCAGTCAGGGCAACCAGCGGGATGCCCTTGTAGGCGGGGCCGAACAGCAGGTCGTAGTCGATGCCGGAGTCGGCGGCGGCGGCGGCGTAGTAGCGGCCGAGCTTGGCGACCGCGTAACCGGTGTTGAACACGCCGGAGTTGAAGAAGTACGGGCTGATGCGCCCCGACTTGAGCTTGAACTGGCCGAAGCGCAGCGCGCCGATCTCCAGCGCCAGCTCGATGAATTCCGTCTTGTACGCGCGCATGCGGCGATCCCCGGCGCCCGCGGCGCCTTCTGGTAGAGTATCGCATGGCGGGCGGCATCGCGATCACGGCATGCGCATCATCACCCTGAACGTCAACGGCATCCGCTCGGCGGCCCGCAAGGGCCTGTTCGAATGGCTGCCGCGGCAGCGCGCGGACGTCATCTGCCTGCAGGAGATCAAGGCGGGGCCGGAACACCTGGCCGAACCGCCATTCACCTCGAAGTCCTTCTACTCGTATTACGAGCCGGCGGTGAAGAAGGGCTACTCGGGCGTGGCACTGCTCACCCGCGAGCATCCCGACGGCCTGGTGCGCGGCTTCGGCACGCCGGAGTTCGACCACGAGGGCCGCTACCTCGAGGTCCGCTTCGGTGACCTGAGCATCGTCTCGCTCTACGTGCCTTCGGGTTCCGCCGGCGCGCACCGCCAGGAATCGAAGTTCCGCTTCATGACGGCCTTCATGGCGCACCTGCGCCGCATCCGCGCCGATGGCCGGCGCTATGTCATCTGCGGCGACTGGAACATCGCCCACCGCGAGATCGACCTGAAGAACTGGCGTGGCAACCAGAAGAACTCCGGCTTCCTGCCCGAGGAGCGCGCCTGGATGGACGAGGTGCTGGGCGATGTCGGCCTGCGGGATGCCTTCCGTGTCGTCGACGACCGGCCGGAGCAGTACACCTGGTGGTCCAACCGCGGCCAGGCCTGGGCGAAGAACGTCGGCTGGCGCATCGATTACCAGATCGTCTCGCCGGAGATCGCCGCGAAGGTCGGCGATGCCGGCATCTACAAGCGCAAGCGCTTCTCCGACCACGCGCCGCTCATCATGGATTACCGCCTGGATGCCGGCTGAACCCGCGGCCGGGGACGAGGCCCCGCGCTCCGGGCTCGGCGTCTACCTGCACCGCCGCGTGCTGGCGATGCTGTTCCTCGGCTTCTCCGCCGGGCTGCCGTTCCCGCTGGTGTTCGCCACGCTCTCGGCCTGGCTGGCCACGGCCGGGGTGCAGAAGTCCAGCATCGGCATGTTCGCCTGGGTCGGCATGACCTACTCGCTGAAGTTCCTCTGGGCGCCGCTGGTGGACCGCATTCCGCTGCCGGGCATCGGCGCCTGGCTGGGCCGGCGGCGCAGCTGGATGCTGCTGGCGCAGGCCGGCGTGGCGGTGGCGCTCATGGGCCTCGCCGGCGTGGATCCCGCCGGCGACCTGCTGCGGGTCGCCTGGCTGTCGGTGGCGGTGGCGTTCTGCTCGGCGACGCAGGACATCGCCATCGATGCCTGGCGCATCGAGGCGGTGGCGCAGCGCCTGCAGGGCGCCATGGCCGCGGCCTACCAGTTCGGCTACCGGCTGGCGATGCTGGCGGCGGGGGCGGGCGCGCTGTTCATCGCCGACTTCATGTCCTGGCCGGCGGCCTACCACGCCATGGCGGCGCTGATGCTGGTGGGCGTGGTGACGGTGTTCATCATCGAGGAACCGCCGCGCGGGCCCGGTGTCGACGGCAGTACTGCCGGCAGCAGCGCTGCCGCGGGGCAGCCGCCAGCCCGGCGGCTGCGGGCCTGGTTCGCCTCCGCCGTGGTCGGCCCGTTCGCGGACTTCTTCCATCGCAACGGCGCCTGGGGCTTCGTGCTGCTCGGCTTCATCGCCTGCTACCGCATCAGCGACCTGATCCTCGGCGTCATGGCCAATCCCTTCTACATAAACATCGGCTTCTCGCTGTCGCAGATCGCCACCATCGCCAAGGTGTTCGGCTTCGCGCTGACACTGGCTGGCGCGGCACTCGGCGGCGTGGCGGTTGCGCGCTGGGGCGCGGTGCGGCCGCTGGTGGCCGGCGCGGTCCTGGTGGCGACCACCAACATGCTGTTCGCCGGGCTGGCCTGGCACGGCCAGCCGGACCTGCGCTTCCTGATGGCGACCATCTCGGCGGACAACCTCGCTGCCGGCTTCGCCGGCACGGTGTTCATCGCCTACCTGTCGAGCCTGACGAGCGTGTCTTACACCGCCACCCAGTACGCGCTGTTCTCCGCGCTGATGACGGTGCTCGGCAACTTCATCGGCGGCTTCTCCGGCATGGTGGTGGAGGCCAGCGACTGGGTGAGCTTCTTCCTCTATGCATCCGCCATGGGGGTGCCGGCCATCGTGCTGTCGATGGTGGTGGCGGGCCGGGCGCGTGCCCGGTAGGCGGGGCGCCTAGTCCTGGCGGTCGAGGTACTCGAGGGGATCGCCGAAGTTCTCCTCCGGCTTGTCCTGCAGGTCCTCGAACTCTTCCTCGTCGACGTCCACGGACCCGGTCCAGTCGTCCGGCGCCTCGGCTTCCTCGATCGCCATCTCCTGCCAGGAGTCGAAGTCGAGTTCCTCGATGGTGCCGTCGTAGTACTGGATCTCCACCGTGGCATCGGTCGTGTCCAGGGCGACGACCTCGAAGAGGTCGCCGTTCTCGTGCTTGTACCAGTTGCCCACGACCGGGGATATTTCCGTCATTGTTCTTGTTCCCAATTTGGCTTCTTCGCTGGCGACCACTGCCCGGGCACGACTCATTTATAACTCAGGCGAAAGGCCGGGTCGAGCGCCGCCAGGCGCGCTCCCACACGTCATGGCCCAGGCGTTCGCCGCGCCGCTCGAAGCGGGTGCGCGGACGCGACACCGCCGCCAGCGGTGGCTGCCCGAAGGCTGGCTCGGCGGCCACCACGGCCTCGATGTGCTCCGCGTAGGGGGTCCAGTCGGTGGCGACATGGAAAACCCCGTCCGGCGCGAGCTTGCGCGCCGCCAGCCGCGCGAACCCCGGCTGCACCAGTCGCCGCTTGTGGTGGCGCTTCTTCGGCCAGGGGTCCGGGAAGAACAGGTGGATGCCCGCCAGGCTGGCATCGGCCACCTGTTGCTCGAGCACCTCTACTGCATCGTGGCGGATGAAGCGCAGGTTGCGCAGGCCGAGCTTGTCGGCGAGCAGCAGCGCGTGGCCGACGCCGGGTTCGTGGACCTCGACGCCGATGAAATCGCGCTCCGGCTCCGCGGCCGCCATGGCAGCCAGCAGCTCGCCGTCGCCGAAGCCGATCTCCATGACCACCGGTGCCTCGCGCCCGAACAGCTGGCGGAAGTCGAGCGGCCGCGGCTCGAAGGCCAGGCCGAACCGCGGCCAGAGTTCCAGCAGCGCGCGCCGCTGGGCCACGGTGGTGCGCCCGGCGCGCAGCGTGTAGCTGCGGATGGCGCGGTGGGCTGGCGGTTGCGCGGTCTCGGTGTCCGGTGGCGTGCTCATGCTCGATGCGGGTGGCGTCTGCCGGTTGGGGAGGGGCGCACAGATTAGCCTGCCGCTGCATCCTCGGACAGTGTCGCCGCCCGGTGTCCGAGCCGGGTACGCCGGGCATTCCACGGCTTGCTGCGCCGAGCGGCGGACACTTACACTTCGCGCCAGCGCGGGTGTAGTTCAATGGTAGAACTGTAGCTTCCCAAGCTACTAACGTGGGTTCGATTCCCATCACCCGCTCCAGTTACCGCGAGGCCCCGGCGGGGCCTCGTCCCCCCTCGCAAGAACGAGACCGGCATGGACGAAAAGCAACGCAACAGGATCCTGCTCCTTCTCTTCGTCGGCGTACTGATGGGTGCGCTGGACATCGCCATCATCGGCCCGGCCTTCCCGGCCATCCAGGAGGAGTTCGGCGTCAGCAGCCGCCAGCTTGCCTGGATCTCCAACCTCTACATCCTCACCAGCCTGATCGGCACGCCGCTGATGGCGAAGCTGTCGGACCGCTTTGGCCGACGCATCATCTACATGATCGGCGCGCTGCTGTTCGGCACCGGCTCGCTCATCGTGGCGAGCGCCTCCAGCTACGACATGCTGCTCATCGGGCGCGCGGTGCAGGCCAGCGGTGGCGGCGCCATCCTGCCGGTGGCCGCGGCGGTGATCGGCGACACCTTCCCGCCGGAGAAGCGCGGCAGCGCGCTCGGCCTCATCGGTGCGGTGTTCGGCATGGCCTTCCTGGTCGGGCCGCTGGTGGCGATCCTGATCCTCAAGTTCGGCACCTGGCACTGGCTGTTCCTCATCAACCTGCCGATCGCCGTCGGCCTGATCATCGGCGCCATGCGCCTGCTGCCCGCGGTCCGGCCGGCCACTCCCAAGCCCTTCGATTTCCCCGGCATGCTGCTGCTGGCCGTGATCCTCGGCTCGCTCGCCCTCGGCATCACCGGGCTCGACCAGAACGAGCCCTGGCTCGGCATGCTGCACCCGCGCATCGGCGGGCTGATCCTGCTGTCGCTGGTGCTGATGCCGGTGTTCTGGCGGATGGAGAAGGCCGCCGGCGACCCGGTGCTGCAGACGCGCATGTTCCAGTCGCGGCAGATGAACATCGCCGGCCTCATCGCCGTGTGCACCGGCGTCTCGGAGACCAGCGGCATCTTCCTGCCGACCTTCGCCGTGGCCTCGTTCAACATGGAGCCGTACGAGGCGACGCTGTGGCTGCTGCCCACGGTGGTCGCGCTGATCATCGGCTCGCCGGTCGCCGGCCGCATGCTCGACCGCGTCGGTTCGAAGGTCGTCATCCAGGGGGGGCTGCTGCTCACCGCGCTCGGCTACTTCGTGTTCGCGCTGCTCGGCACGGACATCACCTGGTTCGTGGTCGCCCAGGTGCTCTCCGGCTTCGGCCTGTCGTCGCTGCTCGGTGCGCCGCTGCGCTACGTCGTGCTCAGCGAAGCCGGCGAGGCGCAGCGCGCCGCAGCCCAGGGATTGCTGTCGGTGGTGCTGTCCATCGGCCAGATCACCGGCACGGCCTACGTGGGCGCGGTCGCCGCCTCGCATGCCGGCACGCCGGGCGGCTTCCAGCAGGCCTTCCTCGCCATCGGCCTGCTGCTGGTCGGGGCGTTGCTGCTGTCGGGCGTGCTGAAGAACCGCGCCGCGGAGCAGGCCGCCACGGCCGCGGCCAGCGGCTGAGCCGGCACCCACGGCCATGGCTGGTGCCGTGCCGATCCCGTGGCTGCAGCTGGTGCTGGTGGCGCTGGGCGGTGCGCTGGGATCGGTGGCGCGCTTCCTCGGCAGCGGTGCCGTGCACCGGCTGTTCCCCGGGCTGGCGTTCCCGGTCGGCACGCTGGCGGTCAACGTCGCGGGCTCGCTGGTCATCGGCCTGATCGGCGGGCTGGCGGAAGGCCGCCAGTTCCTGGTGCCCGACCTGCGCGTGTTCCTGCTGACCGGCGTGCTGGGCGGCTTCACCACGTTCTCGGCCTTCGCCTTCGAGTCGCTCGGACTCGGTCTCGATGGCGCATGGACCCGCCTGGTGCTGAATGTCGGCGCGCAGCTGCTGCTCGGGCTGGGAGCCGCCTGGGCGGGCTACGGCCTCGGCCGCGCCCTGTGACCGCGTGGCCGGGCGAGGTCAGCCGGCGGCGGGCAGCTGCTGCGGTGACGCCGTGGCTGCGGCCGGCGCGGGTGGCAGCGGCTTCCAGCTGAACCTGAACGTCGTGCCCCGGCCGCCCGGACCGGGGCCGAACCAGATGCGGCCGCCCTGTCCCTCGACGATGCGCTTGACGATCGCAAGCCCCATGCCGCTGCCCTCGACGCCCTCGCGCCGCCCGGGGGCCTGGAACATCTGGAACACCTGCGCGGAGAGCGCGGCGGGTATGCCCGCGCCGTCGTCCTCCACCGCGAACACCAGGACGCCGTCCTGCCGTTCCGCATGGACGCGGACCAGCCCTTCGCCGCGCGGGTGGTACTTGATGGCGTTGTTGATGAGGTTGCGCAGCACCTGCTCCAGCGGCGCCCGCTGGCTGCGCAGCCTGGGCAGCGAGGCGTCGGCCTCCACGCGCATGCCGGGTGGCGGCGCGAGCAGCAGGGCGATGTCGTGCACCAGCTGGCGGCTGTCCACCTCGCTGGCCTCGCCCGCGGCCTGGCCGGCCCGCGCGTAGGCCAGCAGCTCGTCGAGCAGCTGGCGCAGGCGGCTGACGCGCTGGGCGAGCTGCGCGAGGCTGTCGTGCACCTCGCTCTTGCCATGGTCGGCGAGATCCTCGCGCAGCCAGTCCACCAGCGCCGCGACGGCGCGCAGCGGTGCCTGCAGGTCGTGCGAGGCCACGTAGGCGAAGTGCTCCAGGTCATGGTTGGAGCGCGACAGCTCCCGGGTGCGCTCGCGCAGCGCCTGTTCGACCCGGCGCAGCTCGGTGATGTCCACGCCGATGGCCATGAAGCCGCGTACCTCGCCGCTGGCGCCGCGGTCGGGCTGGTAGGTGATGGCGTAGTGGCGCAGCTCGCCGTCGGGCATGCGTCGCTCGTCCTCGAAGCTGTGGACGGCACCGGCGAGCACGGCGTCGTAGAGCGGCCGCTGCTCGCGGAAGCGCGCCGCGCCGGTCAGCTCGGCCAGCGTGTGTCCGATCAGCTCGCGACGGTCCGTGCCGAGGTGCTCGACATAGCGGTTGCTGAGGAAGCGCACCACGTAGCTGCGGTCGATGTAACAGAACAGCCCCGGAAAGCTGTCCGCCAGGGCCTGCATGCGCAGCTCGGTGGCATGCAGGTTCTCCTCCAGCCGCCGCCGCTCGCTGATGTCGATGCACACGCCCTGCACCACGGGCGCCGCGCCCGGCTGCTGCGGGCGCAGATACCCCCGGGAACTGATCCAGCGGATCGAGCCGTCGCGGCGCAGGGCGCGGTACTCGAGGGAGAAGCTGCCATCGCCGGCCATCGCCTTCCGGATGGCGGCCCAGTAGGTGGACTGGTCCTCCGGATGGATGCGCTGGCGCAGGAGCTCCGGCCCGAAGCCGGCATCCTCGTCGACATCGAGCATCGCGCGGCAGGTGGCATCGAAGCACAGGCGGCGGCTCGCGGCCTCGTAGCGCCAGAGGCCCACGCCCGTCTCCTGGAGCAGCGCCTGCATCTCGGGGTCGGTGATGACCTGCTCGACGCTGACGAAGCTTGTCATGCCGGCCTCAGTTGCCGGAGGCCCGCAGCGGATCGGAGAAGTCCGGCACGCGCATCAGCGCGGTGCCATCCATGAGCTCGCGCAGCAGCGGCTCCAGCTGTGCAGCAGCCATGGGCATGCCGAAGAGGAAGCCCTGGGCGACGAAGCAGCCGCGCTCCATGAGGAAGTCCAGCTGCGCGTTGGTCTCCACGCCCTCGGCCACCGTCTCCAGCCGCAGGCTGCGCGCCAGGGAGATGATGGCATCGATGACGATGCGGCTGTCCTCGCTCTCGCCGACCTCGTGGACGAAGGAGCGGTCGATCTTCAGCACGTCGATGGGGAAGCGGCGCAGGTAGCTGAGGCAGGAATGCCCGGTGCCGAAGTCGTCGATGGCGATGCGCAGGCCGAGTTCCTTGAGCCCGGTGAGGGTGCGATGCGCGGCATCGGTGTCCTCCATCAGCAGGCCCTCGGTCATCTCCAGCTCGATCAGCTCCGGCGCCACGCCGAAGTGCTCGAGGGTGCCGGCGACACGGCGCCGGAAATCGGCCTGCTGGAACTGCCGCGTGGAGACGTTGACCGACACCGGCACCAGCGGCAGCCCCACCTGCTCCCAGGCCCTGATGGTCTCGCAGACGCTGTTGAGCACCCAGTAGCCGAGAGGCACGATGTGGCCGCTGGCCTCGGCCACCGGAATGAAGCGCGCCGGACTCACCGGTCCGCGCTTCGGGCAGTCCCAGCGCAGCAGCGCCTCCAGCCCCTGCAGGCGGCGGGTCCGCAGGTTCACCTTCGGCTGGAACACCAGGCGGAAGCCCTGCTTGCGCAACGCCTCGGCGATGTCCCGCTGCAGCTCGTGGTACTCCACCAGCTCGGTGTGCATGCGCTCGGTGAAGAACTTGAAGTTGTTGCGGCCGGAATCCTTGGCCTGGTACATGGCGATGTCGGCGTTCTTCAGCAGCCGCACCGTGTCGTTGTTGTCGGACGGATAGAAGGTGATGCCGATGCTGGTGGTCACCTTGACCTGGTGGCCGTCGATGCTGAACGGCGCCTCGATGACGCTCAGCAGCTGCTGGGCGATGTTGCCGGCGTCCACCGGCGTGCCGACACCTTCCATGAGGATGGCGAACTCGTCGCCGCCGAGCCTGGCCATGATGTCGCCGGCCCGCACCTGGGTGCCGAGCCGCTGCGCCACCTCCTGCAGCAGCTGGTCGCCGGCCTGGTGGCCGAGGGTGTCGTTGACCACCTTGAACTGGTCGATGTCGAGGAAGAACAGCGCCACCCGGCTGCCCTCCCGGCGTGCGCGTGCGGTGGCGCGCCGCAGCTGGTCCTGGAAGTACTGGCGGTTGCCGAGCTCGGTGAGCGGGTCGAACTGCGCCAGGTAGTTCAGGTGCAGCTCGGCGCGCTTGCGTTCCACGGCATAGCGGATGGACCGCAGGATGGTGCGGCCCTGGCCCTCCCACTTCACGAGGTAGTCCTGCACGCCCTTGTTGAGGACACTGACGGCGAAGGCCTCGTCGTCCTGGCCGGAGAGCGCCACCACGGCGACCCGGTCGTTGACCGCCTGGATGCCGTCCACGCATTCCATGCCGCGGGCGTCGGGCAGGTTCAGGTCGAGCAGCACGACGTCGAAACCGCCGCCGGCCAGCACCTCGCGGGCTTCCTGCAGGGTCCGGCAGTGCACCAGCTCGATGTCGCTGGCCTGCTGCCTGCGCAACGACGCGCCGAGGAAGGCGACATCGTCGGCATTGTCTTCCACCAACAGCAACTTCACGGGTTCATTGGCTGGGTGGCTGCGGGTCGCGCCGCCACCGAACCCCTTTCGCGCCCAAGTCCAGGGGACAGATGTGGCGGAAAGGCTAATGGTCCCGGGCACCTGGCTGGCGGGACCGGTTTCACATATTTCGGATCGACGCCCTCCATCGGTCCGCCGTCGATGCGGATGAATGCGCCGGATTGCCGGCTGGCGCCGGTGCCGGCCAGCCGTTCTCATGGCGGCCATGCAGCTGCCCGCAGCAGTGGCTCGCTGGCTCTCCGGCTGGGCGGAACTCGCCAGGCGCGACGCCGTGCCCGGCTATGCCGTTCGTGGCCGCCTCGCGCGGCTCGGCCTCGACATCGCCGCTCTCGGCGCGGCGCTCACCTGCGGCGGCACCGGGTTCGCCGCGCTGGTTGCCCTGGCCACGGGCCTCGGCGGCCTGGTCCTCGCCTGGGAGCTGGATCTCGCCGGCTGGCAGCGCGATGCGCTGCTCTGCCTGCCTGTCGTGCTGGTCGCGCCCTGGGTCGCGGCCGGCCGCCGACGCCGGCTCGAAGCCCTGCTTGCCGCCGGCGCGTTGCTGCCTGCGACGGCCGTCACGGACGGCGCGCGCGCGCCGGGCGACAGTCCCGCGCTCGGGCAGGCGGAGCCGGGGTGGCCGTGGCAGCGAATGCGCAGGCGGGCGACACAGGACAGGGCATCGGCGCCACGGCGGCGCTGGTGGCCGTGGCCTGCGTGGCGCTGCTGGCAACGCTGGCGATCCCGCGGCAACGCGACACGGCGAGCCTGAACCGGCGCACCGAGGTGCAGACTCTGGCCACGGGCCTGCGCAGCGCCGCGCAGCTCGCACAGGCGCTCGGCCGTGCACGACCCGACGCGACCGGCCTCGCCGCCAGTGGCCCCGCGGCGGCGCAGCTTGCCGGCCTCCTGGCGCCGGCGGAGACCGCGTCGTTCATCCTCGATGGCGACGTCTTCCGGCATCGCGATGCCGCCCCGGGCGCGCGCTGCGGCGTGCGCTACACGCCGGCGGCGCATCCCGGCGAGGAGCCGCTGCTGCAGGCGATGACCGACGGCTGCTGACGGCGCGGCGAGCGCCTTGGCCGCGCCCTGGGGGGATGGTGTAATGGCGCGGTGAAACGCCTCATGAAGATCCTCGGCGGCCTGGTCGCCATGCTGCTGGTGCTGGCCGTCGGCATCGCCATCGCCGTCGCCCTGCTGTTCGATCCGAAGGAATTCCAGCCGCTGCTGGCGCAATCGGTGGAGAAGGCCACCGGGCGCAAGCTCACGCTGGCCGGCGACATCGGCCTCGACTTCTTTCCCTGCTGCAGCATCCGCCTCGGCCATGCGGCGCTCGGCAATCCGCCCGGGTTCGCTGCCGGCGACTTCGCCAGCGTGGAGAACGCCGAGCTCAGCATCCGCCTCTGGCCCCTGCTCACCGCGGGCCGCGTGGAGATCGGCGTCGTCAGCCTCGATGGCCTGGATGCCAGGCTGCTGGTGCGCAAGGACGGCATGGCCAACTGGGAGTTTGCCCCGCAGGCCGCCGCCACCGGCCCGGCACCGGACGCCACCGCGGCGCCGGCCACCGGGCTGAGCATCGGCGGCATCCGCATCCGCGACGGCCAGATCGCCTACCGCGACGAGCAGGACGGCTCGGCCTACCGCGCCGCACGGCTGAAGCTGGACGCCGGGGCCATCAGCCCGGGCGTGCCCTTCGAGCTGCGCCTCGCCACGCAGTTCAGCGAGGAAGGCGACGGTCTCGGCGGCGAGATCGCGCTGCAGACGAGCGCGCTGCTCGATCCGGCGACCTCGCGGCTCACGCTCAACAAGCCGCTGCTGGATTTCGATCTCGTCGGCGCCTCGCTGCCCGCGAAGTCGCTGAAGGGCAGGCTCGGCGCCGCCACGGCGATGCTCGACACCCGGCAGGAAACCCGCCTTGGCCTCACCAGTCTCGAAGGCGAGCTGAGCGCGCCCGGGCTGAAATCGCCGGCCGGTGATCTCGACGGCAGCTTCACCGCTGCCGAGGCGAGCCTCGCCATCGGCGCCAGCAGCGAGCTGGTGATCCCCGCCCTGAAGGCGGACGTGACGGTGAAGGGCAGCGGCATCCCGGGCGGCGCCTTCACCGGCACGCTGGGGCTGGAGGGACTGGCGCTGGACATCGACAAGCTGGCGGGCGCTGTCAGGGCCTTCAAGGCCGATCTCAACGGCCTCGGCGCACGCCTGGCGCTGGAGGGCGGCGGGCGGCTGACGCCCGGCAGCCAGGGCGGCGCCGAACTTGCCGGCCGCTTCAAACTCGACCCGCTCTCGCCCCGCAGCCTGCTCGCCGTGCTGGGCGAGCCCGAGCCGGCCACTGCCGACCCGAAGGCGCTGACCCGCCTCGCCGGCAGCGGCAGCTGGTCGCTGGGCAAGGATGCCGTGGCGCTGAAGGATCTCGACATCCGTCTCGATGACAGTCAGCTCACCGGCAGCCTCGGCCTGCAGGACTTCGACAAGCCGATGACGCGCTTCGACCTGCGCGTGGACCAGCTCGACCTCGACCGCTACCTCGCGCCCGCGGCGGAGGCGGGCGCGAAGCCGGCGAAGGGCACTGCCCCGGCCGGTGCTGCGGCCGAGGACATCCCCGTGGAAACCCTGCGCGGGCTGCGCCTCGATGGCCGCCTCGCCATCGGCAAGCTGGTGTTCGCCAGGACGCACCTCGCCGATGTCGGCGTCACGGTGCGCGCCGACGGCGGGCGCCTGCGCCTCGACCCGCTCGCCGCGCAGCTCTATGGCGGCAGCTATCGCGGCAGCGTCGCCATCGACGCCACCGGCCCGAAGGCGCGGGTGGCGCTCGAGCAGCAGATCAGCGCACTGCAGCTCGGCATGGTGCTGAAGGACCGCTACCAGACCGACAGGCTAAGCGGCGCGCTCAGCGGCCGCATCAGCGCCAGCGGCACCGGCAACCGCAGCGACGACATCCTCGCCACGCTCGGCGGCCAGGTGGCGCTGTCGCTGGCCGATGGCGTCTTCCGGGGCACGGATCTCTGGTACGAGATCCGCAGTGCCCGTGCGCGCCTGCGCGGTGATGCGCCGCCGCCGGCTCCGGCCAGCCCGCAGACGCCGCTCGAGGCGATGGAGATGACCGGCACGCTGGTCGATGGCGTATTGCAGAGCGACCAGCTGCTGGCACAGGTGCCGTTCCTGCGCCTCACCGGCAAGGGCGGGCTGAACCTGGTGACGCGCAGCCTGGACTACGCGCTGCGCGCGCAGGTGTTCGAGACCCCGACCTTCGCCGACGGCAGCAGCATCAGCGATCTCAAGGGCCTGGCCATCCCGCTGACCGTGAAGGGTCCGTTCGACCAGCCCAAGGTCGCGGTGGACGTCAAGGACATGGTCACCGGCGTGGCGGCGCAGAAGCTCAGGAACCGCCTGCTCAAGCGCCTCGGCGGCGAGGATGAACCCGCCGCGGCCACGCCGCCCGCCGAGCCGGCCGCCCCGGGCAGCGAGCCGGCCCCGGCCGCCACGCCACCGAAGCAGGAGGAGAAGCCGCGCGACCTGCTCAAGCGCGGCCTGCGCGACCTGCTCAAACAATCCCAGCCGGCGCCCGAGCCCGCGCAGCCGTGACGGGCATCGCCCCGGCGCTGCTCGCCTGGTGGGATACCCACGGGCGCAAGGACCTGCCCTGGCAGCGCAACCCCACGCCCTATCGCGTGTGGGTGTCGGAGATCATGCTGCAACAGACGCAGGTGGCGACCGTCGAGCGCTACTACGACCGCTTCATGGCGGCCTTTCCCGAGCCGCGCGCGCTCGCCGATGCCAGCGAGGACGCGGTGCTGCACGCCTGGTCGGGCCTGGGCTACTACGGCCGCGCCCGCCAGCTGCAACTCGCCGCGCGCCGGGTGCGTGACGAACACGGCGGCGAGCTGCCCATGGAACTCGAGGCCCTGCTGGCCCTGCCGGGCATCGGCCGCTCCACCGCCGGCGCCATCCTCGCGCTCGCCGGCGGCCAGCGCCAGCCGATCCTCGACGGCAACGTGAAGCGCGTGCTCACGCGCCTGCACCGCATCGGGGAGCCGCCGGTGACGCGCGCGGTGCTCGCCCGCCTCTGGAACATCGCCGAACGCGAGACGCCCGCCGACCGGCCGGGCGCCTATGCGCAGGCGATCATGGATCTCGGCGCCACACTCTGCACCCGGCGCCGGCCCGCCTGCGACCGCTGCCCGCTCGCCAGCCGCTGCATCGCCCGGCGCGACGGCATCGCCGAAAGCCTGCCCGCCGCGAAGCCGCGGCGGGTGCGTCCGCAGCGCGCCAGCGTCGTCATGCTGGTGCGCCTCGGCGGCGCGCGGGTGCTGCTGGAGAAGCGTCCCGCCGCCGGCCTCTGGGGCGGGCTCTGGGGACTGCCCGAGGTCGGCGCGCTCGCCGAGGTCAGCGCCTGGTGCGAGCGCGAGATCGGCCGCGCCCCGGTGCGTCTCGCCGTGCGCCCGGTGCTCCGCCACGGCTTCACGCACTTCGACC
>JAANMV010001787.1_pt1 | contig 22701 bp, 28 predicted proteins | sample 7279661 | NCBI WGS metagenome assembly JAANMV01 (sample SAMN14094540, study PRJNA606508) | bioreactor metagenome | isolation source: A lab-scale SPAN reactor treating ammonium-rich wastewater day 121 | place: Ireland: Galway | collected 2017-05-16
CCTAAACTGTGATGGAGTCGGTATCTAGCCATACCGACTCCATTTTTATGCGTTGTAGCCATCACCCAGGGCCGCTGTCCCAACCCCTAAACGGCGTTGTTACGTCTGACTGCCACAGCATTTTCTGAACTTCTGACCACTCCCGCAGGGGCAGGGAGCATTGCGGTGGACCTTTGCCGCGCGCCCGTTTGGCAAAATCGTGCTCGTGAGACGCGTCGAAATCAGGCGCAATTCTTCTGGGTTCGATGCCGCGACGTCTGCCTGGGTGAGAAAGGTGGGTGAAACATCAGCCACATGCCCGGTGCCGTCCAGGGCTATGCGCAGCAGCAAGCGCTTGGCATCGCCCATGGCCTGCATAACACCGAGCGCGTACTTGCGAAGTTCGGCCGCATCGTCAGCTATTGTGGGGCGCACAAAGAACGTGATGGGGCGCTGGCCTCTGATGCTCACAGCGGGTACCGAACCTGACTCATGCTGAGTCATGTGCAGGAACTGTTGCTCAAGACCCGTGCGGACGTCGAATGGGAGGTCAAGAAGATATTTGCCGGCGCGCACATGGTCCGGCGAATCTGGGCGCGCGAGCGCAGCCACGATCTCTCCGAAGAGACGAGGGATGATTTGGCCGGGCTTGGTTGCGTCAGGCAGTCCGTGATAGTGGGCATCAAAGTTATCCATCAGGCCAAAAAAGGAGATTCGGTCAGGGAGGGTCTCGCGCCCGTACTTTTCGGCATAGCAATTCTCCCGGAAGTACAAGGCCAGATGATGGATTTCGTCGCTCATCTGTAGCACCGGCATAGAGTGCGCTGCAGCACGCTGGTCAAGAAAATGCAAGAACTGCACCGGCTGGTCAATGAGATCCTGTGTGATCCATAGATCAGCGAAGTTAACAATCCAGATGGGATGGTTCTGACCGACCCGCAGGACGTCCTGGCCCTGAATATTCGCTGATACGTCGCTTACGTAATCCAATGTGACTGCAATGATGTGGGCGCGGTCATAGTCTCCGGGTTTGAGCCTACCGATGGGGTGTCGGTGTTCATCACGCAGGATGACCTCACCTGTACGCGCCAATTCCTTCAAAAGGCGCTCTGCCTGGGCCACCGGGTCGGCGGTAAGCTTCCCCATCCCTTTGAGGTAGCTGGCCAGGCTACCTGTTGGCGCAAGGTGCGATGCTCGACCTCCTTTGACCTCCACTAGCAGGAGGTGTCGGGCGTAAAGGATGTAGCCATCAGCCTCAACGAAGCGCATTTCGCCGCTCTCCTCGTGGAGGTAGTCGTAGAAATATGTGGCCTGCCTTACTGCTCCCGGCAGCAGCGCTTCCAAAACGTCTAGAGCGGCTTCCTCGGTGTCCTCTTTCTGCTGCTTCTCCCATCGCTTCTCGAGCTTGTTATTCCCCCTGGTCACAGCTTCCCGCAGATTGTGGTAGATGTGATCGAAGAAAGTCGCCGTCTCAAAGGCGTAGTACCGGTCCCCGAGCTTGAGGAATGGCCGCGACATGATGGGCAATTGCTGGTTAGGCCACCCAGGATGGTCCCCGGTGAAAAATGCGGGGTCTTCGCCAGGAGCGAGCGCAAGGCGGGAGACCAGCGCTTCGGGGAGGCCGGTGATGTTTAACACGTCGAAGGGCTTGCCACTGGTGGCCAATGTGGTCAGGATCTGAGGGTCTCTCGCCATGGGATTGACGCCCACCTCACCACTGATCTGTTCTGCCAGTTCCTCGGGGGTGGGGTACGGTCCGGTTTCTCCTGCGGCGTGACGCTTCTCGATCTCCTCAACAGCAGCCATATACCTGCGCATCCACTCTTCCCGGAGCTCAGGGGTTCCAACCTCAAAGGCCTTTCCGCTGAGCGAGTCATTGAGCTTTTCGATGCCCAGCACAATGTCTTCGGCTGAAACGCCAAACATCCGCTCGAACACGGGGCTGTGTCCAGCAAGGAACCGGCGAAGGAACTGAAAGTCATGTTGGAGATAGCGCTGACCGCGCACCGCAAGCCAGCGCATGTGCTGTTGTGTCCGTACGGATTCTAGCGGCTGGCTGTGCTTTTCTATGTCCAGCTGACGTGTCGCGGTGCTCGTGATGGCGTACTCTAGGGTCAGTTTCACATACAGCTTTCCGATGAGTTTGACAAGTTCCTTGAAGGTTGTGCCGGTAATCACCGCGTTGCCCGCAGGCGGGGCACTCGCAATGATGCTCTGGACGTATTCAGGAAGACGCAGCGCTACGACATCATCGGTGATCGACTCGCTTTCCAGAAACTTGCCTGCACGGACAGCTCCCATGTAGAGGTGACACTTGGCAAGAAGATCGAGTGGGTCGTGGGCGCAGACGATAGTCTTGATGCGCTCTACCAAGGCCTGAATCTCGCGCTCAACATCGCCATGTTGTTCCGCCAACTGACGGCGGTGCGCCTCCGCATTAAAGGCTTTACCCTGGTCTCTACTCCGCCTGGCCATGCTGCCATCTTACGTTATTGACATAATGGCGCCATCGACACCGGACATACAGTCCGGTACGACTTGAAGCTCCTGTGTCGGTGATTGACGGGGGCGGTCATGGGCGGTCGAGGACGGCCGGGTCGAGCTGAAGCGCGGCCTGCAGCAGCCACCTCACTTCCCCGTGCGCGGCCAGTCCGGCGGCGTCCGGATCGTCCGGGTGCTCGGCCGTCCAGCGGGCCTGCACGGCCGGCCCCGCGTCCACCACCCGGACGGTGCCGCGCGTGAGCAGCGGGATCAACGCGGCCAGCACCGCCGTCGCGCAGTCGGCCGTGGGCACGCGCGTGAGCACCTGGCCATCCTGGACGATCAACGTGTCCGTCCCGGCCACGGCCAGCGTGAACGCGGCCCGTGGGCTGCCTTCGCCGAACTGCACGTGCAGCGCCTGGGTGTACGTGAGGTCCTGGTGCGGGCCGCAGCACCACCCGCCGGACCCGTCGTCGGTCCACCCGGCCTCCCGGAGGCGCTGCCCGTCGTCGTGGCCGGTCACGCCGTACTCGAAGCGGCCCTCGATCAGGGGATCCGCGCCGGAGGTGTGGTGGTACCCGGTCAGCAGGCGGTCGGTGAGGTCGAACGCGAGACTGGTGAGGTCGGCGTGCGTGCGGGCTTGAATCTCGGCATGGAGTGTCAGCATGGATCCTCGATCGGGGGAGTGCCCGGGCTCTGCGGCCCGGTGGCCGTGGCCGCATGGTGCGGGGCGTGCGGGTGACGCTGCGCCGGATCTCAGGCGGCGCGGGGGAACAGGACGGGCGTAGCCACGCGGCGGGCGGCGCGCTGGGCGCACAGGACCCGGCTGCGTTCCCGCCGCGCGGCCGCCTGGAGGTCCCGGGGGTGACAGCGGGGCAGCGGCCCGATCAGAAACGTCGCCTGCGGGTCGTAGAGGGTGAGCGTCCAGCTGCGCGGCGCGGTGCGTGGCAGGGCGCTGTGCCAGGCGTACACGCTCGTGAACCCGAGCGGGCGGCCCTCCCAGCCCTGCGGGGTGCCGGTGCGGCCGGTGAGGTACCGGCGTAGGCGCAGCAGGTGCCGCCGCAGGTTCGGGGTGTGTGGCAGGGTGATCACGCGGGCGCGGGCGGTGCCGAGCTGCACCCGCACCCGGAAGACCGCCGGGCTGAGCAGGGGGGACGTCACGACGCCGTGACCCACGGGCCCGGGAGTGGAGCCTGCGGCAGGACGGCGGCCGTCACCGCGGAGGGCCCCTGGTCGGCCGTGGGGGGCGTGGTGGCCGCGCGGCGGGCATAGTCGTGGTACGGGTCGGCGTGCCCGTGCCCGGTTTCACTGAGCAGGTAACTGCGGGGCGTGGCCCCCCGGCCGCCGCCCAGGCGCACGTACTCGCGCTCGCTGATCAGGTACAGCCGCCCCAGGCGGGCGAGTTCCGGGAGGTACTGCCCGGTGATCTCGGCGTGCTGGCCGATCACGGCGTACTCGTACCCGTCGACCTGCACCGCCGCGTACGCCAGGCAGGGCCGGGCCAGGTCGCCTGGCGTTTCGGCGTAGTACGTGTACCCGTGCACGGTCTCGACAACGTCACCAGTCTCGGCGTTCTCGTACGCGCCGCGTTCTTCCTCGGGGATGTCGTCGAAGGTGAGGCGCACGCCGCCGCGCTGCAACTCGGCCGCCTGCGCGGGCGTCAGGGGAAGGGGGGCGTCGGTCCAGCCGCCCTGGGCGAGGCGTTCGGGGGTGAGGATGGGCATGCGGGTCTCCTTTGCGCGGGGCGCGTCGCAGCTCTTGCGGTGCTGCGGTCCGGAGGGTGCTCCGGGGGTGACTGCATTGTGCCGGGCGGGGACGCGGGTGTCGATCTGTCCCGGGACAGAACCTCAGGCCAGAGGGGCGGCGCGCACCGGCAGCACGGCCAGCGCGCCGTCGGCCAGCAATGGCAGGTGCAGCCACCGGCGGCGCCCGTCCGGCTGGGCCTGCTGGCGGAGGGGTCTGAAGACCTCGCTGCCCACCCGGGCGAAGGGCGGCTTTCCGTCCAGCGAGCCCGGGAGGTACACCGCGCAGATCACGGGAAGCCCGGGGGCCCGCCCGGTTCCGGCACCAGTGCCGCCCAGCAGGAAGGTGGGCTCGGCACTGAAGTAACTGGGCAGCAGGCGCGTGTGCGTCGATTCGAGCGCGCCGAGCGGCACCTCAATCACGCGGACCTGCCCCGGGTCGGCCAGGGTGGCGTTCAGTTCCCCGCGGCGGGTGCGGTCCAGCGCCGCGGCGAAGCCCGCCTCGCCCCCGGGGAGGGCCGTGACGGTCCCGGACGTCGTGAGGAACCGCACGTCACCGCCCGGCTCCGCGCCGATGTGGGCGCCAACGTAGGCGTACGCGGCCGCGCCGAACAGGAGGGCGTCGGTGATGACGGGTCGGGTGGGCGGGCGGCGCGTGCCGGCGTAGTGATCGAGGTGCATGATCACCGCCCCGTTGGTGAGCCGCTCAAATCGGGACAGGGGGGCCATGCGTGCATTCTGGTCGCGCGGGCGGCCCGGCGCTGCCTCACCTGCGCCGGGCCGCCTCACTGGACGGGACGGGCTGCCCGTCTCGCCTGGGCGTGCAGCAGCACCATCCGGTAGGTCGCGTCGTACAGGGCGTCCAGGGCCTGCAGCAGGCGCGTCAGGGTGTCGGCCGCCGGCGGGGGCGCCGGTTGGGGCAGGGCCTTCACCGGGTCTCCTGCGCGGTGTCGTCGGGTCCGCAGGGAGAGAGGGTGGCGGTGACGCCGAGGGCTTGGGCGCGCGCGGCCTCGCTCGTCCGGGCCGTGAGGGTCACCTGGTGCCGCGCCTCCCCGCGGGTGGCGTCCAGCAGGTACGGGTCCTCATGCTGCCCGCGGGGCGGACAGGTGACGGTCACCCGCCACCCCAGGTGGTCGCGCCAGCACTGCCACGGCTCGCCCTTGATCCACTGCCAGCTCACGCGCTCCCCCGCCCAGTTCACCCCGGCCGCCTGGATGAGCACCGCGTCCGCCTGCCCGGCCGTGAGGGCTCCCCGGCTGAGCTGCAGGTCCAGCCACGCCCGGTAGAACGCCGGGAGCTCAAGGAACCGCGCGGCGCCGCCCTGTTTCAGGGTCGTGTCCCACAGCCGCCCGCACTGGAGGCACAGGGCGCGCTGCGACAGGCGGCTCATGCCGTTGTTGGTGACGCGGTGAAAGGCGCAGCGGTGCGCCGCTGTCCGGCGGGGGCACGTGCAGGCCCCCGTGGACCGCAGGACGCGTCTGGTCAGCGCCGAAAAGTCCAGTTCCGTCAGGCCCAGGGCGGCCGCCAGCAGGTGCGGACGGTCCACCTGCAGGGCCTGAAATGGGTGCGGCGAAGGGGCACTCGGGACCGTGCAGGACGGGAAATCTGTCATGAATTCACTGTAGTCGTGGGAGGTGCATCGTGCGAATTCCGCCGGGCTGCAACCGGCGCGGCCCACAACGCAGAAAGCCCCCTTCAGGGGACGGGGCATCTGGGTGCGGGCAAGGAGGCAGACAGGGCACTTTTCCTTCCCGCCGTCCAGGTGAAACCCCTGCAACGCCTGCCGCATTTCCGGTGCGCGTACAGCCGCGTCCCATTGATGTTTTCAGTCATTTGGATGGTCAACAGTAGTGACATTCCAGAAGGAATCGGTGTCGGGCTGTTGGAGAATCATCAACAGCTCGGTTTCCTCGTCCGTGGGAGACGTCACCCTAAACTGCGCCCAGGCGGCCAGGGCCTCCTCCTTAGTCAGAAAGTGCTCATGTGCCTCACTGCTGTACTCCTTCCGTCTACGTCCTGCGATTTCTGATTCGGTTATAAACCTGGTGATTAGGGGCGCCCAGGTGGCCCGCTGCCCCGCCAGCGCACGAATCCAGTTGCGGATCCCCGGTTCGCTGCCCAGATCAGCGTCGCGCCAACGGAACAACAAGTGCAGGAGCCACGGCTGAGAGAGGAGATCACCGCTGTCGGCCATTCTCTGAATGTTGATCAGAACTCCTGCCATGGCCTTCATCTCGTCGTCAATGGTGATGAGGCGTGGACGGCTTTGACCACCCGCCAGCAGGTGCAACAGGCGAATGGGGAGGTACACGTCGGTCACGCCGACCAGAGCCGCCTCCAGCAATTCACCCCTCTGGGCTGGCGTTGAGAGCCGGCGACTGAAAATCCGGTACAACACCCGTTCCACCCGGGCCAGGGGGCTGCTGAAAAACTGGTTGGCCCGGTCGTCCTTGAATTTTTCGGCGCAGGCCAACAGCCCCGCAACCAGGGCCGGAATCACCGCAACTGGCAGTGTCTCCTTGTGGTCGTCCAGGGACTTCGTGAATGCCCAGAGCCTGTCATCCCGCTCAAACACTGCGATCTGCTCAACGACGGCTGCGCGATCGACGGCTGCCTTGAAAAAGCGGTCCATTTCACTGAAGGACAGCTGGTCGTCCCGAATCACGAATTGAAAGTACCGGGGAAACACGTCGTAATGGGCGACCCGCGCTTCCTGATACAGGCCTTGATCATCCTGTCCGGGCATCAGGGGCGCGAGGCCTTCAATGACCCCGAGGCGGGGAAATAGCGCTTTGAGCACTTCTTCCGTTGCCTGAAGGTTCGTGGCTAGTTCTGCAAGATGCCTCAATTCCGCAGTGGGGTTTGGTCTGGTGGACGGAGGGCCCTGGTGCTCCCGGGCGATTGCGCGGGAGCCAGCCAGACGACTATGAACGGCCGGCTCGAACACGCGGAGCAGTTCCAGCAGGAACAGGTCTCGGGGGTGGACCTCATAGACGACTCCCTCGAAAATCCGGGCGTGAACGCTAAGGCTGGCCAGGAACCGTTTGGCATGCCGCAGATCCCGGATGAACGGCCGGAACAGGTCGAACAGGATGGACGCATCATCCCGCAGTCCATACCGGGCCCTGGCGGCCGGGCTGCTGAAGATGTGGTCGGTGCGTTCCAGCACGTACTCGGCCAGGAGCTCATCGTCAATTGCTGGGATGGTGAAGGGCAGCTGAATCACCTTCTCCAGGTAGGCGCGCGGGGAGCCCTGCGTGACCTGCGTCAGTTCTTTTTCCACCACGCTGGCGTCGTAGAACAGCACGAATACCAGGTTGGGCAGATTCGCGTTCAACTTCAGCAGGCTGAACAGCGACCGCAGTTCCTGTCCGTTGAGGCGGTCGATCTCGTCAATGAACACCACGATGGGTCGCGGCAAATCACTCATCACCCTGGTCAGTGCGGCGTGCTCCTCTGCGGCCGACAGGCGGTATTTCTCGGCGAATCCGGTGCGGATTGTCGCCACGAGCTTGAATCCGAGGCTGAGCAGGATCACGGTCCCCGCCCCAATCGCCAGCCATGCCAGCACCTGCGCCCACAGGCTCTCCTTGACCACCTCGAAGGTGATGCCGAGCGCCGCGAGCAGCGCCACTGCACTCACCCCGAGGGCCCTGCCGCTCTCTGTGAGCTCCTTGACGCTGAAGACCTCCGCGTAACGTTTCAGCCGCGTGGCGGCGTTCTTGTGCTGCTCACTGACGTTCCTGCGGCCGAGCACCTTCCCGAGTTCGCTGTAGAACGTCTGGTGCACCGTGCCGGGGTCCGGCCATTCCCACGGCGTGAACGACAGGGTCAGCCACCTGCCGGGCACCGTCTTTGATCGCCGTTTCATCCACCGCGGTATTCGGCGACTCCACCACCTGGCGATGCCAGTCAACCACCTGCGGGGTGGGGGAGGCGGGTTCCTGCCTTCCAACTGTTCCTGAATCAGGTGCTTCAGGGTGGACTTCCCGGTTCCCCAGCGGCCCTGCACGCCGATCACCAGACTTTCCTTACCGGACCAGGCGGCGATCTCGTCGGTGATGGTCGCGGCGAACGCGGCCCGGCCCAGTTCGTCCTCCCGGGCGGTCTGCACAGGCTGGTCTGACCGGATGTACTCATGTGCGTCGGGCATGGGCAGGCCCAGTATGTCAGTGCTGCCCGGCGCGGTGCCGCGGTGAAGGTTGGTACGATGAACCTCCGCCACGACTTCCTGGTCCGCTGCTCTTTCCCTTCCTTCGTTTCAGAGGAGACCGAGATGCCCCAGCCGCGTGTGACTGTGTCCGACATTTCCCTCTCGCTGGCCCAACCGCTGGATCTCCGGACGGGCCTGCGCACCCCTGCCCCCGAGGGCGTCGACGTGCCGGTCGTCGAGCCCGCGGACTATCCGGCCCTGCGGCGAGACGGCGTGTTCCGGAACCTGGAGCCTGCACAGATGGAAGTTCTGGACGTGTTCAAGGCCAGCCTGGAGGTGCAGGCCTTCGAGGTGCACTGCCCGGCGCAGGAGGGCGCGACCGCAAAGTTCTCACAGGAGACCTCTCGGTCGCTGGAGGCCGGATTCGAGCTGGCGCTGAACGACGCGCTCGGGGCGGGCGTGACCCTCGGCGCCAGCGGCACGTTCAAACTCACCGTGACGGGAAGTTACACCGCGAAGAATCAGTGCGTGCGGTACGTGCTGAACGTCCCGGCGCTGTGGCAGCGGGTGCTGGACCGTACACACGCCCACCAGGGCATCGGAGAGGTCCGGCTGCTGGACGTGTTCGAGGGGGACCTGGATGTGATGGTCGTGCCCATCACCGACTGTACGTGCCGCACCGGCGTGCGCCGCGAGGACACGAATGAGGACGAAGAGCGGGTGACCGTATTCGACCTCACGGGCGTGGACGGCACGTTCGAGCGGAGGATGGATGTGGAGTACGGCGGGAAGGTGTCACTCAGCGTGAAGCTGCCCGTCGGACCCCTCATCAAGGACAAGCCCGCGCACGAGGCGTCACCGAAGATCACGCTGTCCGGCACGAAGAAGCTGGGATACACGTACACCCTGCCGGGCGGCACGGCGTACGTGATGGTGACGCACCCGGGGGACGGGCACGTCACCTGGGTGCAGCCTTAGGTCAGTTCAGGTTCCGGCCTTCCCCGAGGGACGAGGCCAGGGCCCGCAGGGACGCGGCGTGGTCGCCTTTGGCGTAGATCATCACCTCATCCGGCGCGCCGGGCGGGCGGACGTTCAGCACGTGCAGGGCCTCGCCCGTGTCCTGCGCCGCCCGGACGGCCCGCACGAACTGCAGGGCGCCCAGGCCGCTGGGGCCGGCGGGCACGGCGATCACGCCGGACAGGTGCAGGAACTCGGCCAGGGGCATGGTGGCCACGCCGGCGGGCAGCAGGCCCTGGCTGCGCGCCTGCTGCAGCACGTCCTCCAGGCGGTCGTCGGGTTCATTGGGGTGGTCGGGGGTGCGCGTCATCGGTCCTCCTGAACGGCGGGTCTTGCGGTCCCGCGGGAAGTGAGAGGGGCGTGGGGCGGCTGGCCCAGGCTCGGCGGCTCAGGTCAGGTCATGGAAGCGGTCAGGAACTGCGGCCGCGCGTGGCCCGGCGTCCCCCTGGGGGTCTGATGCGTGCACGCGCAGCTGCGCGGTCGCCGCCCGGCCCGCCTGCACGCCGAGCAGGGCCGCCAGGTCCTCGTCCAGCGCCGGGTGCGGGCCGTGCTCCAGCCAGGCCTGCAGGGCCCGCACGTCGACGTGCGCGGTGAAGTCCGCGTCGTCCTCCTCGGGCCACCCGGCCGGTCCGCTGTGGACCTGCGCGAGGGTGGTGACCAGGGCCGTCATGGCCGGCACCTGCCCGTCCACGGCGAAGGTGAGCGCCACGTCCCGCGCGACCGGGCCGCGGCCGCCGTCCCGGACCAGCTGGCGCAGGGCGCCGGCGTCCAGGCCGTCCAGGGCCCGCCGGGCGTTGAAGTGCAGGTGAAACTGTCCGCCGAGGCGGCCGGTGCCGCGCACGGTGACCGGCACTGCCGGGCCGTCCGGATCTGCGGGGGGGAGCAGCCACCAGCCGATCTCCGCCTGACCGGCGCGGCGGGTGGTGACGTGCACGCCGCCGTCCCGCGCAGCCACGGTCACGGTGTTGCCGGCATGATCGGAAAAGCTCTGGTCTGTCTGGGGTGAGGTCATGGGCATCCCTGTCACCGCCCGCAGGGGCGGGCGGCGTGCCGTGTACACGGTGGAAAGAAGGTGAAGTGAGGGCGCAGGGGGCGCCGCCGAGGACGCCCCGCCCGGATCAGTCGAGTTCGTCGAGGTACCCGATCAGCAGCGCGGGCTGCCCGTCATCGGACGCGCTCACCACGGCGCCCAGCACCTCGGTCTGCGGGGCGCCCGCGCCGCGCTTGAGGACCGCCACGCGGAAGACCGTGGGCTGCACGCTGCTCACGCCGGAGTCCCCGGTGCGCAGGCCGTTCACCTGGCAGGCGAGGCGGAGCGCGAACAGGATCGCGCGCTCACGGCTGACCGGGCAGCCCGGCAGGTCCGTCTCGAGGGCCTCGTCCGGGGTCGGCCAGGCGACCGCGTCATGGTGCAGGGTGGCCGTGAAGTACGCCGGGATCAGGACGTCCAGGGCGGCGCGCGTCTCCTCACTCAGGGGAATAGCGCGGCCGTCGGCGACCTGGTCGTCGAGGGTGTCCTTGCTGAGCACGGGGCCGAACTGCTCGGTGACGGACGCGAGCACGGGGGGGTAGGCGGCAGGGTCAGGCTGGGTCATAGGGCTCCTTGGGTGCGGGGTCTTGCGGTTCCCGCACGCTCTGCCGAGTGTAGGGCCCGGCGCGCCGCGCTGCACATTCACCAGGAGGTGAACCGGTCCGCTTCGGGGAGGGTCAGGCCGGTGGCCGCGCGGTACCGGGCGGGAAGCCCGGCGAGGTCCTGCCCGTCGAGCAGCTGGGCGTACTTCATCGCGCCCAACAGTTCCCGCTGGGCGTGGATGCGGCCCTGTTTCCGGGCGTGGGTGTCCGGGGCGGCCCGGGCGGCGCGCGGGCTGATGTCCCGCTCGTCGGTCACGTCCTGCGCGGCCAGGGCGCGGTGCGCCTGGATGATGGCCCGCTCGTCCAGGACGGCCTGCGCGTGCCGCAGGGCGAGCGCCTCGAAGGTGAGGGGGGCGGCGGCCTGACCTTCCGGCGGGTGCCCTGCGGCGGCCGTCACGACGCCCGCTCCTGAATCGCGGTCCGGTACGTGCCGCGCTGGAACTGCCCGATCTGGTAGGGGAGGTCCTTCATCAGGTCGAGCAGTTCCGCTTCCGCCTGGAGTGGCGGGTACTTCACGTACACCCCGTTGTCCCGGCGGCGCCGGACTTCCCCGACGCCGCCCCGGCTCTGCCACTGACCTTCGAACTCGAAGATCGTGCCGTCCTCCTGGAAGTTCAGCTGGGCGAGAAATCCGTTGATGCCCCATTCCTTCTGGAGCCACGTCTCGACCTCGTGGTGGTCGGGGACGCGCCAGTGCAGGCCCGTGGACCGCAGCATGTCGGCGCTCAGGCCCGCCACGCGGCCCGGGTACTCGCTGACCGGCACCACCCGGCACAGGTACATCCGCCGTGCAGGCGTGCTCTGCCGGAGCGGCCCGAGCACCTGCAGGTAGGGAAACACCGTCTGGCAGTGGCCGAGCATCGGGGAGGTCTGCTGCACGATCTCCCCGGGCTGGAACGGCATGCGGTGGGTGCTGAAGTCGAAGTCGAACACGCTCGGCGCGTGCGTCGCGGTCCGGGCGGGGGCGGGCGTCACCGGGCGGGCCCGGGCGGCCGCGCTGCTGGGCGTGGGCATCAGGTCGTCGAACAGGCTGGGCTGGGTGAAGGTCATGCGCGTCTCCTGGACTGGGGAAGGGGGGTGGAGTCTTGCGGTCTCCACGGTGAGATCAGTCTAGGGTCCAGGGCCGCCCAGCGCGATCTGGCCCGGCGGGGGCGTATTTGCCCCGGGTCAGGCGGTCAGGTCGTCCCAACCGCAGGCCGTCATGCCGAGCGGCGGACCGGGGGTGTCGTCCGGGTAGACGCTTCCGTCCCCGTCCGGTCCGGTGGACAGCAGGAGCAGGGGGCGCGCGGCAGGCCCGCTGGCTCCCCAGGCCGGGGCGGGATGAGGAACGGGGCCGATGAAGTATCGCGTGAGGGCCACGAGCACCCAGAGCAGCAGCATGCCGCCGAGGGCCGAGTCGACCAGGCCGCCGTAGTGCAGGGTGGCCCACACGGCCAGCGCGCCGAACAGCACCACCTTTAGGCAGCCGGTCCGCAGGGCGAACGTCACCAGGAAGAATCCGAACAGGAAGAAGAGCATTGGGCCTCCTCGCGGGGTCTTGCGCGCCCCGACTGACCGGAGTGTAGGTGCCGCCGAGCAGCAAGGCGATCTTGCGTCCGTGGATGGGGTGCCGCCCTGCAGGGCGGCGGGGGTGGGCAGCGCCGCCTGCGGCGGCCGGGCACCGTCAGTGGGCGCGGTTCCGGGGCCGGTCTCGAGAGGACCAGCCCCCAGCCGCTCCACTCAGGCGTGCTGGAGCGCCAGCAGCAGCGCCGCCGGGACCGGCGGGGTCACCGCGTTGCCCAGCAGCATCATCGCGTCCGCATGTCCGGGTGCCAGCTGGTAATCCGGCCGGAATCCCATGATGGCCCGCGCCTCGCTGACCTGCAGCATCCGCATGCGCTCCCCGTCGAACAGACTCCACCGGTCCCGCGTCGTGAGTGTCCCGATTGGCCGTGACAGGCACCGGCCCGTCAGTCCGCTCCCTGACGAGTAGTAAGGCGCGACAAACCGCTCCCCGAACCGCGCCCGGCCCCGCTGCCACCGCCCCACCGTCGCCGCGCTCCGCCCGGGCACATCCACGTGGCTCCAGCGGTCCTCATGCCGGTCCCACTCGATGACCGTCTCCACGCCCACGTGCGGCACGCGGTACGGGTCCAGGTTCAGGTTGAGTTTCGCGCGGCCGCGCGCACCCACGATGAACAGCCGCTTGCGGTGTTGCGGCACCCCGAAATCCGCGCTGTCAAGCACGTGTTCCTCCAGGGTGTACCCCAGGCGCGTCATGGCGTCGCACCAGCTCGGGTACAGCACCCACCGCCGGAACTCCGGGACGTTCTCCACGATGAAATAGGGACTCCGGTGGTACTCCGCGCAGGCCGGCACCGCCCAGGCCGTGGAGCGGGTCGTGTCATGGTGCGCCTGCTCCTTGCCCCGCGCCCGTGAGTGGCCCGTGCAGCTCGGGCTGGCCAGGATCACGTCGTGCGCCGGCACGTCCCGCCAGTCCGCCTGTTGCAGGTCCTGGCACAGGTGCACCGTGCCCGGGTTGTTCACGCTGTGCCACTCCAGGGCCGTCTTCCAGTGGTTCGCGGCCAGCAGCACGCTCACCCCTGCCAGCCGGGCGGCCTCACTGAAGCCGCCCGCGCCGGCGAACAGGTCGATGGCGGTCAGCCTGCCGGACGGCACGGCCGCGGGCACGTCCCGGTCCCGGTTGATCAGCAGCGGCTGGATGGTGGATGCGTGGCGGCGGTTGCGCATGGGGGGCTCCTTGGTCAGGGTCTTGCGGTCCCTGTCTCACCACCCAGCCTACCCGGACGCGCTCCGGCACGCGATTTTTAGGTCACCCCTGGCGCATCTGCCACCGGCGGTTCCCGGCGTCCATGAACAGACCCGGGTGCTGCGCGAGGCGGTCCCGCAGGGCGCCCGCCGGTCCGCGCAGACGCAGGGCGCCGCTCAGGGCCGTGGCACTCAGCGGCGCGGGTGACCGGATGAGGTGCCGGGCCGCCAGGACGACCGGGTCCTCACTGTCGCGGCTGACGGGCCGAAGTTCCTCCTGCCGGGCCTCCCACGCGGCGAGCATGTCCGCATCCGGGGTGAAATGCGTCCACGCGCGCCCCACCGCCCGCGCCGCGTCGGCCAGCACGGCGCGGCTGGTGGGGTGAGCGAGTGCCGCCCCCAGCGCGCCCAGAACCAGCGCGCCCTGCCAGAACCCCGTCACGCCCAGGCGCGACAGGGCCGCACTGGCCGCCTGCGTGGTGGTCGTCACGGCCGTCATCGGCAGGCCGAAGACGAGGCTCACGGCCTGATCCGTGCGCAGCTGATCCCGGTACGTGCTGACATGTGCCCCGTGCCCCCCCTGGGCGGGCAGGACCGGCAGCAGGGAAGCGAAAGCCGCCCGGTCGTACGTGAAGAGCGCGTCGGCCTTCAGGACGTGCACCAGGAGGGCGAGGTCGGCGTCGTCCGGGTCCCGGGCCGCCTGCCGGACGGCGCGGCTCTCCGGTGTGTCCGGCAGGCCGGTGGGGTCCAAGGCCAGGACGTGCGGCCGCAGGTGCGTGCGCCACAGGTCCAGCATGGCAGGCGTGTATACCCCGCCCTTGTCGTGAATACGCGCCTCCAGGCGGGGCAGGCCGCTCGGGGTCACCTCCAGGTCCCGGTGGGACATGACGACGCGGGCGTGGCCGGCCTGCAGCAGTTCCCCCAGGGCTGTGAAGGGCATGGCCGGCTGGACGGCCCCGGCACTGTCTGGGAGTTCCTCACCCGCGCTGGCGGCGTTCTTCGCGGCGTGCCGCAGGTCGCGGAAGATGACGTTGGCGTCCACGACCAGGACGGGCGGAGGGCGGTGCCGGACGAAGTGGGGATGGGTGACGGCCGGCAGCTCCCACGGCTGGGGTTTCTTGACCGCGGCCAGCGGGGCGGGCCGCGCGATGACTTCGCTCACCCCGGAAGCATACCCCTGCATTCTGCCTGGGAACGTCCATGACGGGATGCCTCCGTGTGCCCTGACGCTGACCGGTACTGTAATGGCATGACCAACGACCGGCCCGTCCGCCAGTGGGACGACGATGGGGAACAGGAGGCGCTGCAGTTCGACGTCAAGGACACGCTCTCCAGCCTGTTGCGTGATGAATCCTGGTTCGTGTCGTGCGGCCTCTGGCACGAGCACGTGCTGCTGACCCTGCCGCTGCACTACCCGTTCCACGCCCTCACGTTTCAAAGGGCCAGACCAGCGTCCAATCGGGAGATCCCCGAGCTGACGCTGGTGCGCATTCTGAACCGGGTCCGGTCGGCACTGACACAGCGCTTCTCCAACGCCCAGAGGGGTGTCCAGACGTCATTTCCGCCCATGGGTGAACCCCAGCCAGTCTCGTCGTACCGCCAGACCCTGGCCCACGCGTTTCACCGGGTGGTCCGCGGCCGGCAGCACGTGGACGTGTACTACACGGTCTCCGACAACCTCCGCTTCATCAACACCCACATTCCCCCCGCCGTGACGGTCCCGGTGGGCGTGGGCGGCAGCGCCATCAAAAGAAAGGGATTGATGGCGGGCACGGTGGCCACCCTGGTCAACGCCCCCGCAGCCCCGGCCGAGCGCGCGCTGCTCACCAACGAGCACGTGCTCCAGGGGTGCCGGGCAGGCGACTTCCTGTACGACCTGCTCGACTTCCCGATCCACCAGGTCGGCACGTACCTGGGGGGCCTCCAGGACAACGTTCTGGTGAATGGACGACCGTTTTACGTCGATGCGGCGCTGGCCGACCCGGACCCGCGGGTCACGGCAGACACCGGGGAAATCCTCACCGTGGGTGTGGTGGGTGGGGTGGCGCGGCCCCACACGGGGATGCGCGTGCGGAAGTTCGGGCGGACGACCGGCCTCACGGTCGGTGAGGTGGTCGAAACGGCATTCGACCCCGGGGTGTGTTCACCGCCCGGGCAGGTGAACCTGATCAAGGTGGAGAGTGACCGGCCCTTTCAGGAGTCCGGGGATTCCGGGAGCCTGCTGGTGACGTTCGGAGAGGACCCGCCGCGGATCGTGGGGCTGATGTTCGCCAAGGGTGAGGATTCGCGTATCGGCGTGGCCTGCCGTTGGGACGCGGTCGCTGACGCCCTGAACATCAGCCTCTGATATCAGGGCCAGGTGGCCCGGTGCTGCCCGGTCATGCCATGGGCCGTGGCGCCGTGGCCGCGACTATCTCAGTCCCCCCGCGCCTCATCCGCCCGCAAAGGGTGCCGCCTACAGGACCAGCCCTGGTCGCAGTTCAGGCTGCTTCAATCCTTCGAGCCGGAATGGCAGTCATGGTGGCGTGGACCGTGTAGGTGCTGCTCCCCATGTTGACCGTGGTGCTCAGGGTACCCTGTTGCAAAGCGGCCTCAATGACCGGCCGGGCGAGCCGGCGGAAGTGCAGGGCAAGGTACTCCACGGCCTGCCCGGTACTGGCAGCCGTGACCGCCGGCCAGCGGTCCACGACCGTGCCGTCCTCGAGCGTGACTGTGACCTCAATTCTCACCGGGCCCAGTGTGCCCGCCTCGCCTGAAGCGCGTCTGGGAGAAGCGGATACTCACTGGCGGCGTTTCTTCATGCTTCTGGAGGGCAACGGCGGCCAAGAGTCACCCGTGACCGGGGTAGGGTGCGCGGGTGAACGGTGACTGGCTGGAAGTGGCATGGCGCGTCCTGCTCGGTCTCGCGGGCCTGGGGTTCGTCGTGTTGATCGCGGTGTCGTTCGTCTGACCCTCGTTGGGCTGCCTGGACCAAATAAGCGGCTTGATCTGTTCCACGAACGCGCCGAAGCCCGGAATAAGGAATTCATGTTGTCTTTCGTCAGGGAACCGTGACACCGGTTGCACTTTCATGGACCCCTCACGGACGCGTCCGGCGTCCTCCTCTCTCCCGCACAGGACGTCACGCCATGCCCACCCTGCTGCACGACTGCCCCCTCCTCCCCCTGGCAGCCTCCATCGGCCTGACCGTCCTGCTGGTGTCGACCCTGACCCTGCTGATCGCCTGGCACCGCCGCTCCTACCCCGGCTGGCGCGGCTGGGCCGCCGGGCACACCCTGCTCATCCTCGGGATGCTGGTCGGCACCTACCGCCCCCCGGAACTGGAGCTCCTGTCAGTCCTGCTCGGCAACGGCCTGGTCCTGGTCGGCAGCCTCCTGTTCGTCCAGGCGTTCGAACGATTTGCCGGCGTGACCGGCGGCACGCGCCGCCTGCGCCCCTGGCTGGCCGTGCCGGCCCTGCTGGCCGTCCTGTTCGTGCTGACCGTGTGGGTTCCCAGCGTCACCGCACGGTTTCTGTTGGTCAGCGCGTACCTGACCCTCCTCCAGCTGACCCTCCTCCGCCTGATAGTCTCCCAGATGCGCCGTCAGCCCACGCTCCGCGGCGCCTACGGCCTGAACCTCGGCCTGCTGGTGAGCGTCTTCCTGCTGACCGTGCCCCGCACCCTGACCCTGAGCCCGGGCACGCACCCGGAACAGGCCTTCGCCTTCACCGTGCCCAACGTCCTGATGTTCCTGTCCGTGCTGCTGCTGTCGGTCGGTGGGGCGTTCGCGTTCTGGCTGCTGCACGACGACCGGCGCCGCGCGGACATGCAGGCCCTGCAGGACGAACTCACCCGGCAGGCGCACACGGACCCGCTCACCACGCTCCTGAACCGCCGCGGCATGGACCGGGCCTACGAGCGGTGGCGGACGGCAACCCCGGCCGCCACGGCGACCCTGGTGGTGCTGGACATCGACGAGTTCAAGGCGATCAACGACCTCCAGGGGCATACGGCCGGAGACGCCCACCTGGTCGCGTTGGGTCGCCTGCTGCTGAAGACCGCGGCGCCGGGGGACCTGGTGGGGCGCAGCGGCGGGGACGAGTTCACCCTGCTGCTGACAGGAGACGCAGGTCAGGTGGACCGGCAGCTCCGGGACCTGCGGTCCACCCTGACCGATCCGAACAATCCGCTGGGGTTCACGGTCAGCCTGGGGTGCACGCCAGTGCTCGCCGGTGATGCGCTGACCAACGCGGTCGGGCTGGCCGACGACGCCATGTACGGCCACAAGGCCCAGGGCCGGCCGTTCACGCTGCAGATGAACTGACGAAGGGTGCGGCCGGTGGAGAAGGGGCGGGGAATCCCCGCCCCTCTCCGTTGTTCAGCCACACTGATCAAGGCACGGCTAGAACACCTTCCCACCGAGTTTTGCGTTTACCAGCGGAGTCAGGATGGTGGCTTCTCCACTGTCCGCCCCGGGCACCTGCACGCCCAGAATCAGGACTTCGGACACGGCCTCTCCCACCGGCCGCGGCGCGAAGTTCAGCACGCCCACCACCAGTTGACCCACGAGGGCCTCCGGCGCGTGGCTCGTGAACCGGCCCACGCTGGTTTTCTGACCGTACTTCCCGAAGTCGATGGTGAGACGGTACGCCGCCTTCGGGGCCGTGGGCTCCCGTTCCGCGCGCAGGATCTTCCCGACGCGAATGTCGAGGCGGCCGAGGGTGTCGGTCAGGTCAACGGTGGGTTTCAGGGGGGTGGACATGGGGGGAACCTCCAGACTTGAGGGCGAGCGGAAGAAGGGCGAGGGCGGTGAGGAGAATCCCGCCGCCCAGCAGGCCCAGCTGACTGAGACGTTCGCCGAACAGGGTGGCGGCCAGCAGCGCGGCAAGGAGGGGTTTGAGCAGGATGACGACGCTGGCGATGGTGGCGGGGGTGTGGCGCAGACCCAGCAGGAACAGCAGGTACGCCACGCCCGTGGCGATGAGTCCCTGGTAGGCCAGCAGGCCCCAAGCGGCGGGCGGCATGGCCGCCGGCAACCCGGCTCGGGCAGCGAGAGGCAGCAGCAGGACCGTGGCGATGGTGAAGGCCGTGGCGAGCGTCACGAGGGGCGGCGCGCGGCGGGCGAGGGAGCGGCTGGTGAGAATGATCGTGGTGTAACTGGCGGCGGACCCCAGGGCCCACAGCACCGCCTGCACGGTCGGGCCGTCCGTGGTGTGGGGGTGAACGACCAGCAGCGCGGTGCCGACGAGCGCCGCGGCGAGCAGGGCGTACACGGATTTGGGGACAGGTTCGCGCCAGATCAGGGCACCGAACACGGCCACAATGAGGGCGCGGTGCAGAGAGACACCAGGGAGGCGATGGACACGCCGACCGTTTGGATGGCGGTGAAATTGCAGACCTGGTCGCAGGCGACGACCAGGCCGATCAGGGCGCTGCGGGACAGGAAGGCGCGGTCGGCACGGAACCAGGGGGCGGGCCGGTGCGCACGGCGAGCAGGAGCAGGGCGGGGGCGGCGAGGGCGACGCGGAGGAAGCCGCCCTGGATGGGGGTGAGGGGCGTGAGGCGGTAGAGGGCCTCGATGGTGATGGCGATGGTGCCCCAGAGCACGGCGGCGAGCAGGATGAAGGGCAGGCCCGTGGCGGGCACGGGACGGGCGTGAAGCAGTGGGTGTGACATGGGACTCCCTGAACGTGAAGCGGGGGGTCAGGGGTCAACCACGGGTGCGCCACCAGGAGACCGGGTGGTGGGTGGGCTGGCCCCGGCTTACGCCAGGGTCGCCGGGGGGGGCAGGATGTCGTATCCCGAAACCAACATGGGTCGCAGCGTAGCTGACGAGCCGGCACTGTGTCCGGGTTGGGCTAGGTCAGCCTGGTGTGACCCTCAGGCGACGGCCGGGCGGTTGAGCCGCCAGTACCCGATGAACGCCTCCACCTGCCCCACGAACGCCGCGAAACTGGACGCCTTCACCACGTACGAGCTGGCGTGCAGGGTGTACGCCTGGGCAATGTCGTCCGGGTTCCCGGAGGTGGTCAGCATCACCACGGGAATCACCTGCAGCCGCGCGTCGGCTTTGAGGGCACTCAGCACCTCGAAGCCGTTCAGGCCGGGCATGTTCAGGTCCAGCAGCACCACGTCGGGGAGGAGGGCCGCGGACTGCAGGTGGGCGAGTACGGCCCGGCCGCTGGGGTAGACCTCCAGCACGCATTCGGGGCAGGCTTCCTCGAAGGCCTCCGCGGCGAGCAGACGGTCCATGGGGTTGTCGTCCACCAGCGCGACCCGGAGCTTCATGTTCCCTCAGCCTAACTTTATTTTCATCTGAAAATATGTCGATTGTCCCCCCGGCCCCCACCGACCCCCCCCATCCTCCCCGGCCGGGGGGTCATGCCGTGTCCGTCTGCCGTCTCCCAGGCCCCCCTGACCGGAATGCCGACCTGACCCGCCCACGACCTGAGTGTGCGAAGTCCGCCCGCCCGGCCTCACACCGCGGGGGCGTCCCCCTCGGGGCAGGGTTCGATGAATTCCACGTTCAGCCAGTATTCGGCGTCGGCCGGGTCGAGGCTCTCGTCCTCCAGCCGGGGCAGCCAGGCCTCCCACGCCGCGTCCCGGGCCTCCGGGTGGCACCCCAGGTAATCCGCGAGCACGGCGCGCTGCTCGGGGCCGAGCGGGTCGTCCTGGTCACCCAGGTCTGCCTCGAACGCCTGGTGCAGCAGGTCCGCGAGTTCCGAGGGGGTCAGGTCCGCAGGGCGCATGCGTTCAGGGTACGGGGTGACGGTAAGGTGGGTGCAAGGACCCTACCCGTGAACGATGCCCCGGACCCCACACCACCGCTGACCCCTGATGACCTGCTGCTGGCTCTGGAGACCCTGAAAGCCAAGTGGGTCCGCCCCGGTGCCACCTTCACCGGCGAGGCGGACGTGCTGCCTGGCCGGCTGGTGCAGGGCTTCACCTTCGACGACCAGCCCTATGAAGTCACGGTGTTTGCCGACCGGTCGTTGCTGGTGACCGAGGTGAGCGGGGCGCGCCGGCTACCGGTCATGATCCCCCGCGGTCTGGCCCTGCCGAAAGGGTTCAAGCGGACCCAGGCGTACGACCGCGCCCAGCAGGAGCGGTGAACGGACCTTCGGGAACGGCGTCAGGGACGGACGTGCTGTTCACGTACAGCGTGCCCTTCCCCTGGGAGGTTCTGGGGACGGCCGCCGTGCTGTTCGTCCTGGCGTTCCTGGTGCGCCGGGCGACCTGGGCGAAGTGGATGCTGGTCACCTTCGGCGTGATCGCTTTGGTGGGCGCGGCCCTGCTGTGGGCGAACCTCTCCTGAAAGTTGGGGTTTGAGCCGACAGGGGCGGCGTCCGGTACACCTTCTGTCCTTACCGCACGCAGCGGTTCACCCCGTCAGGTCGTTCCGTCTGGAAGGGCCGAGCGTCAACACGACCAGGAGCAGACCCGCACCGGCGCAGACGGCCTGCAGCGGCATCCGAAAGGACGTGAGAAGCAACTGCACCAGAATCCAGACCAGCTGCGCGATCCCGATCCCCGCGGCCAGGCCCCAGGCCCACCTTTCAATCAGCGGCTTGCGGCAAAACAGGGCGCAGGGGCAGTTCACTGAGCCGCTGCACCTTGACCGTCACGGCCCGCCCGGTGCGGGTGACCGGGCCCTGCACGATCAACGCCCGGGCGTCCCGAAGCAGCACGCGGTTGGCTTCCCAGAGGTCCGGGCTGATGATCGCCTGCACCCGCGCGGTGGCGTCCTCCAGCACGTAGAACGCGAAGCCCTTCGCGGTCGGGGGCCGTTGCCGGGCCACGATCACCCCGGCTGCCCAAACGGTCTCCCCATGTCGGAGCCCTGCCAATGCCTGACACCCGATGTCCCGCAACCGGGCCCGGTGGGCGTCCAGCAGGTGAGCACCGGACTCGCTGAGGCCCTTCGAGTCCAGGTCAAGCTGAAGGACCTCCGACTCGGACATCTCGGTCAGTTCGGGCATGGACGTGGTGACCTGAAGCAAGCCCCGGGTACCGGGCCTTCTCGCATGCGCGACCGTATGCAGCACGTAGTACGCCTCCCGCCGGTTCTTCTGCGCGTCGATGCGGTCGAACGCCCCGGCCTTCACCAGCGTCTCCAGCCGGTCTTTGGGCAGGTCCACCCGGTCGTAGAAGTCCTCGACCGACATGAACTTTCCGCCCACCAGGCGTTCCTGCACGATCATTCGGGCGGCGTCCTCACTGATGCCGTCCACCGTGACCAGAGACGCGCGAATGCTGCGCAGGGACTTCGCCCGCCAGGCCAGCCCGCTGCGGTTGATGTCCACCGGGGCAATCTGCACTTTGCGCCGACGACACTCCTGAGCGATCGTCCCTGCCGGCCACATCCCTGGGGCCTCCGTGAGCACGCCCGCGAAGAAGGCCGCCGGGTGGTGGTGACGCATGTACGCGCTGGCGTAACTGTGCTGCGCGAACGCGTGCGCGTGGCTCTCCGCGAAGCCGTACCCCCGGAACGCCGCGCACATGCCGAAGATCTCCTCGGCTTCCTCCGGGAACGCGCCCACCGTCTGCGCCGCCCCGAGCATGAACTCCGCCTTGAGCCCCGCGAGCTCCTCCGGGTCCTCCACCTTGCTGAGCCGACTGCGGAACCGGTCCGCTCTCGGCCAGTCGTAGCCGGCGAACTGCACCGCAATGCGCAGAATCTGCTCCTGAAACATCAGGGTGCCATGGGTGGCCGCCAGAATCGAACGGATCGGCTCCATCTGCTCTGGGACGGGTTCCTCACCTCGCGCCCGGCGAACGTACGGATGAACCGTGCCGCTCTGGATCGGTCCCGGGCGGACCAGGGCGATCTGGTGCGCGAGCTGCTCCATCGTTTTGGGTTGCAGCCTCGCCGTCATCTGCACCTGGGCGGGGCTCTCAATCTGGAACAGTCCCATGGTGTCTCCGGAGGAGATCTCCGCCCAGACGCGTCGGTCGTCGGGCAGGTCCCC
>JAANMV010001788.1_pt1 | contig 22700 bp, 16 predicted proteins | sample 7279661 | NCBI WGS metagenome assembly JAANMV01 (sample SAMN14094540, study PRJNA606508) | bioreactor metagenome | isolation source: A lab-scale SPAN reactor treating ammonium-rich wastewater day 121 | place: Ireland: Galway | collected 2017-05-16
GTTGCGGAATCGAATTTGAAATCGTCAACGCGCCCGGCGTCTTGTTTGGGCGCGGCATTTGCGGTGCGATTCGATTGCGCGCGTTCGAGTTCGATAATGAACGCTTTCCCCAGCGCATCCCAAACCATTTCATCCGCGCCGTCCGGAATTTCCGCGGATTCGATTTCCGCCTTGACCGCGGATAAATCGAACGGTTTCCCCCGCCACGCGGCGTTACCGGCATATTCCCCGCCCGTATTTTTATCGCCCATTTCTTGCGGGCGCATGCCATGCGCCCCTACACTAGAATCCGCGCCTTCCCCGCCGCCGTGCGCCCCTACATTCGTCCCGCCGCCGTCAGCGCGCGTAAAACGCGAGTCGCAGGACGAAATGAAAACGGGGAATGCGAATAGAATCAGGGCGGCAAGAGCCGCGACGATTATGAAAACGCCAACGATACGAAATGAAAACGATGATTTCATTTCCTAAACCTCCACCAAAAAATGAATGATTTCGCCGCGCCATCCCCGTGACTTGGCGGCCAATTCAACACTTAGCCTTCTCGAAGCGATTATACCTGAATAAATCCGCTTACGCAAAAAAATTCCAACGGCTATAATCCCGCCGTGGTCAATCAACTCTCGGTGTCGCCTCGCCATCGGGCCGTATTCATCGCCGTATTTTCGCTCGGCATTCTTGCCGTCATCGGCGTGCATGAGCTTTTCGGTGTGTTCGACCTCGTCGAAAATACGCTGCGCGACGTGCGGCTCGCTTCTCGCGGCCAAAAGCCGCCGCCGGACGAAGTTCTTATCGTTGATTTTCCCGGCTGGCGTTCCGATATGCGGGCGGAGGTTGCCGATGTAATAAGCGCGCTTTCCGAAGGTGGCGCGAAAACGATCGTGCTCGATATTTTGCTCGACGAGCCTTGGGACGAAGAGGGAGATGCGGCTCTAGAGTCCGCTATCGAAAAAACTCCCGGCATAATACTCGCGATGCAAATCGCTCTCGAAGGCGGGCAAGTTCACGAGGCGTCGCCCCCGCTCGAAAGATTTTCGCGGCACGCTTGGGGAGTCGGTTTCGCCAATCTCGTTAGCGACCCTTACGACCGCGTGGTGCGCGAGGCGATTTTGTTCAAAGAGTCCGGCAAGCTGTACCACTCGATTGCGCTTCTGGCGTGCGCTCGCCACGATGGCGCTGATTCGCCGGAAAGTATTTTGCCCGCGCCAAACGGCGTTAAATTCGCGGGAAAAAGCTTGTCGATGCTGCACGGAACCAGATTTATCAGCTATTACGGCGGACGCGAAGTTTACGACCCCGAAACCGGAGAAAGCCGGGTATTCACGGACGAGTTGATAGCCAATATGGCGGCTTTGGGATTAATAGAAAAGGACGATTCGCCGTTTGCCGGCAAAATCGTCATCGTCGGCTCGACGTCCCCGCATACGCGAGATATGCACAAAACGCCGTTCGACGCGACGTCGGCGTCCGAAACTCCGAGCCGGACTCCGGGGATATTTGTTCAGGCGAATATTGTCGGCAATCTATTGGACGGCGGCGGTTATATTCCGGATTATCGCAGTTTTACGGCTCCACTGACGGTGATTTTCGCATTCGCATTCTGCGCCCTGTTCACGTTTATGCCTCAGCGCTCCGGCTTCGCCGCGGCCGTGGCGGTCTCCTTGGCGATTTTCGCCGTGCAGTATTATTCTTTTCCTCACGCCGCTTTTTCGCTTTTCGCGCCGGGAGCGGCGGTTCCGCTGGCGTATTTCGCGGGCGTGTATTTCAAATACGCGGAAGAACGCCGAAGCAAGGAAATGCTCAGAATGATTTTCGGCCATTATCTTTCGAAAAACCTTGCGAAGACGCTTCTCGACAATCCTTCTCTCATCGAAATGGGCGGAAGCGAAGTGGAATGCACGTTTTTAATTTGCGACATCGATTCTTTTTCCACGATTTCGGAAAGGCTGAAGCCGATTCAAGTGGTCGAGCTGTTAAATTTTTTCTTCAGCGAAATGCACGAGGCGGTGAAGCACTATGAAGGATGGCTGAATAAATATTTGGGCGACGGTATGCTCGTCGTTTTCGGCGCGCTTCTTCGCGACGGCAAACATGCGAGCAGGGCGGTTTTGTCCGCGCTGGAAATGAAATACAGAATTGTCAGGATGCGTGAATTCGTAAAAGAGCGGTTCGGAATCGAAGAGCTCGGCGTAACAATAGGCATTCACAGCGGGACGGCCTGCGTAGGCAACATAGGCGCGCCCGACAGAATCGAGTATACGGTTATCGGCGACGCCGTGAACGTATGCGAGCGCATCGTGGGCGAAGGCAAAAAATCGGGCGAAGACATAGTCATTTCCCACGAAGCCGCCGCGCTCGCAGAAAGTTCCGCGACTTACGAAGAAATTGGCGTATTCACGGTCAAGGGCAGAAACAGGCCGGTGGCGATTATGCGCGTCGAGTGACCAAATTCCCCGGCTTTTAATTTGCGCGGCTTTCCCCAAAATCGGGTATAACTTATCGTCATTCATTTTCCCTCTTCGGGGTGTTGAATATGTTTCCAAAATTGCTGATCGTTTTGATTCTTTTTCTTTCGGCTTTGGCCCCGGCGGCCGCCGGCGAAGCCGATAAGGAGAAAAAACCGTTCGCGTTCGTCATCGGATATTCCGGCGGCGTTACGGTCGGCACGGAAAAAGCGAGCCTCGGAATGGCGGTTTACGACGGCGATTTGGTTAAGGCCGGCGCGAAATCCGCCGTTAGCATTCTTCTTATCGACGACAGCCTTTATAAAGTTGGCGCGCAAAAAAACGTGAAAATATCGTCCTCTTTGGTCAAAGGCGATATCAAAAAATTTCCCAAAAAAGACGGCACCTGGGCGATTCTTTACAAGAAATTTCAAGATCGCGTTAAGGCACAAAAAGACATCACGCAGTACGGCGCGGTGCGCAAGGCGGGATTTCAAGCGGACTTCAGCACGCTCACGAAAGCGGACGTCAAAATGATTGCGGCGGGCGTGGCGTCGAACTTGAACCTGACTCCGAAGCACGAAGCGTTCTATTTCGTTACGGGTTCGATTTGGGAGTATCACAGCTATTACGAAGAAGCGCACAAAATCTATAAGGAAGGGCTGGCGATGTTTCCCACTTCCAAAGACCTTTTGTTCGCGTCGAGCATCGTGTCGGCGAAGTCGGAAGGAAAGGGCAGGTTTTAAATCGCCGGCGTAAGCCGGCTTTAAGTTCCCGCAGCCACCATTCGTTCGAGAAGCGAAGAGTTTTCGGTCAAGTCGGCCGCGGTGCCGGTCGAGGGCAATTCCAAATTGATGAAGGTGTATCTGCCCATTTCGTATTTCGCGATTTCGGTGCGCCCGTTGTATATCGTGGTATAGACGAGTTGGTCGCCCATATCGCTGCGAAGCGAAAGTCTTTTGCACTTCCAGATTTTGTCTTTCCAAGTGACCGTGCGAAAACCCTGGTCTTCGATGAAAACCCAGCTCGTAGAGCGCCGCTGGCCCGTGAACATATAGAAAAACATTTTGCTTTGGCCGCGCCATTCGATTAGCGGAACAAGCAGAAGCGCCGATTCGAAGTCGTAAATCCGGTAGCTCGCGCCTGCGGGAAAAGTCTCTTCGATCGCGTTTTCGGCGTCTCGCTTCGAAGTGACCGCGATGCCAGTTTCGCGGTAAACGGTGTTCGTAAAGTAGTCTGTGCCGCGAACGGACAGTTTTCTGGCGCTCCTGACCGGCAACAAAGTTTTTTTGTCAACGATGCAAGTGCTCGACTCCGCCATATCCTGGCTCTTTGCGTTGTACTTAATCGTGTAATTGTTCGTGCCCATTTCGGGCTCGATGGCCACGCGATAGCTGGCGGTGCCGATGCGCTCGAGTTTCGTGTTGTAAATTCCGAAATTCCAAGTCGTGTTGTGTTCCCATGCGGGCGGCTTGAACTGCGCTTCGGAATAATCCGCCTGCGAAAACGCGCGGGCATACGGCAATCCGGCGGCAATCGCCGCCGCAAAAACCATCGTCGAGAAAACTCTGCCGCAAACGCCTAACATACCGGAGCGATTATACACAATCGCCGGAAGCGGCTGCAGGTGGTAAACTTACACCGTGCGGAACTTCCCGTTTGAAATCGCGGTTTTAAGTTTGGCGCTATGGCCGGCGGCGGTATTTCAGGGCGCCGCAATCGCTCATGCGGCCGATATTCCCGTAATACTCGTCGGCGATTTTGAAAACCGCTCTGGCGACTCGTCCTACGACAGCGTAGGGGCGGGGCTGGGCATACATTTGTCCGCAACTCTGGCATCGACGGGCAGGGTGCGCGTTGTAACCCACGAGTCGCGGCGCTCGGCGCTGGCGGAAGCGCGGCTTGCAGGCTCGGGCTTTTCGGGCGATTCGACTGCGCTTTTCGAGCTTTCCGGCGCGGACGCCGCGCTGACGGGTTCTTTCTCGATTGTGGCGGACGAACTGCTCGTAGGAATCGAACTAATCGACGCGTCGAGCGGCGAAATCAAATCCGTACCGCCGATTTACTGCGCCAAATCCGAACTGAAAAATATGTTCGAGAGGGCGGGAACGTGCGTGCTTGAAATGCTTGCGCCGCCGGTAATAAGCGAGACGAAAGGAATACCGGACGAAATAGAGGTTGTCAGCGCGGAAGTTTCGCTCGGTACGCTTGCCATAAAGGGCGAGCTCGATGCCGCGCTTTTCGGCGCGGACGGAAGAATGCGCAAGGATTTGGATTTTATCGAAAAGTCGAGACTCATAGAGCTGTGCGAGAGCGCGCTCGAAATCGAAGACGGCGACGCGTTCGTGCATAATTGCCTCGGCGCGTTATACGGAACTCTGTACGGCATCGGAGAACCGGAAAAGGCGGTTTTGCATTACGAAAAAGCCATCGAGCTTGCGCCGGGAGACGCTGCGGCGTATTCCAACTTGGGCGTCGAGCTTTCGCAGGCGGGAAGGCTCGAAGACGCAATCGAAATGTACGATACCGCGATTATGTTGAACGTACGGTACGCGCCGGCGCATTACAATCTTGCGCTTGCGCATCTTTCTCTGGGCGATTTCGAGCGCGCCGAAATCGAGCTTCAAAACGCGATTCAGTTCGACCGTGGTTATTATTCCGCTTATTATTATCTCGGCAAAGCGAAGAGGTTTCTCGAAAAACCTGCCGAAGCGGCAGAGGCGTACGAAAAGTTTTTTGGCTGCGCGCCGGCATCGGAAGCGATTAAGTACGAAGGGCTAAAAAGGCTTATCGAGCAGTTGAGATTCGAGGCCGAATCGGCGGCGGAAACGCACGAATTCGAAGACTAGCCGGAAAAACCGGGCCGGAAAAAACGAAATCTATCTTGCGAGAATTTCGTCCACCATTTTTTTGGCTTTCGTCGCGTCGCCCGTGCCGAGCATTCTCGCAAGTTCCGCGCGCCTTGCATCGCCCGTCACGGGACCGATATTTATCTCGCTCTTTTTGCCGGCGCCGCTTGCGGTTTTCGTAACGGCGAAATGGCGATCCGCGCGCCCGGCGACCTGAGCGAGGTGCGTGACCGCGATTACCTGACGCACGTTCGAGATTTCCGCCATAACGTCCGCCACCGCTTGCGAAGTCAGTCCGCCCACCCCCGCTTCGATTTCGTCGAACATCAAAACCGGCGTCGATGTATGCCTTGCGAACGCCGCGGTTATCGCCAGCATCAGCCGGGACATTTCGCCGCCCGACGCCACGCGCGCCAGCGGCCGGGCGGGCTCGCCGGGATTAAGCGACACCAGGAATTCGGCGTCGTCGTATCCGTCTTCACGAAACCTTTTCAAAACGTCCAATGCGGTATTCGCACTATCCGCAGAACCTTCTTCCGCGGCCGGCGCTGCATCCATCAGTCCGGCTACTTCGAATTGCGTTCCCGCGAAATCGAGTTTTTTCAAATACTCGACGACTCTTTGCTCCAGATTTTTCGCCGTTTTCGAGCGCTCTTTGGACTGCGTGCGGGCAAGTTTATCGCATTCATCCGCGGCGGCTTCGATTTCCGCAATTACTTTGTCGCGATTCATTTCGCCGCCGGTTAGCTCTTCGGCTTCGCGCTTTCGCCCTTCAAGCTCCGCCGTTATTCCGTCCGCCGCGCATCCGTATTTCAGTGCCAGTCTGTCGATTTCGGCCAGCCGCGATTGAACGTCTTCCAGCGCGGCCGGGTCGCTTTCGACTTCGGCCCTGATAGCGGCCGCGGCGCTTTCGACCTCGCCCAATCCCGCGTCCATGGCCGCAAGGTCGTCCGCGAGAAGCGCGAACTGCTCGCCCGCATCGGATTCTTCGCCGAGGAGCTTCGAAAGCTGCAATACGGCCTCCCGGCAGGTTTCAATTTCCCGCCTCGCGCCGCCAGATTCTTCGCCGCCGCCGATGGCATTCGCGATGCGGTCCGCCTGTTCCGCGATTCGGCCCGCATTCGCAAGAAACGACCGCTTTGCCGATAGTTCGTCCCGTTCGCCCGTACGGATGCCGGCTGCGGCAAGCTCCGCAATTTCCGATTCGAGAAGTTTTAGCCGTGCGGTTCGCGCCGCTTCGCCTCTGTCGATAATTTCGAGCTGGCGGACAAGAGCCGTGTGTTTTTCGCGCGCCGCAATGAAAGCGCGGAGCGCCTTTTCATGAGCGCCGCCGCCGAACGAGTCGAGAATCGAAACGTGAGATTTCGGGTTTAAAAGCGACCGGTTTTCGGTTTGGCCCGAATAATCAACGAGCGCCGCCGCTATTTGGCGCGCCGTTTGTGCGGCGATTTTCGCGCCGTCGAGCGTAATTCGCGACGAGCCGCCCAGCCTCGCAACGCGCTCAAGAGTGTGAGCGCCGGCATGCAGCGCCGGGCCGCCGCCGATGCGAGCGCCTTCCGGCATTTCGAATTCGACGGCCACGCACAGCCGCTCGCCGGTATCGGGGAATACTTGCGAACCCGTTCGCGCGCCGAGCGCGAAATCGATTGCGTCGAGCAATAGCGTTTTGCCCGCGCCGGTCTCGCCGCTTATCGCGTTAAACCCGGGCGCGAATTCCACGCTCGCGCCCGCAAGCAGGCTGTACCGTTCGATATTTACGCTCCGGAGCACGACGGAATTTTAGCAGGCATTTTTAACCAGCGAACAGCGGGTTTCCAAAATGGCCTATGAATAATCCTGATTATCTGATATTGTGTTTTTGCCTGCGGGTAAAAGACGCGGCAGGAAGGGATTCGTTTGAGCATTTATAGCAAGTTTTTATTTAGTGTGCCGCTTTGGAACGGGTTTCGCAAATCCGTTGTAATGGCAGTTTTCGTTCTAATTACCACCGCAATTTTATCTGCAGTTCCTGCCTTGCGGGCATCGGCCGCAGATCCAGCCACGGAAAAGGACGTTCGCCTTTTAGAGCTTTTCAAGTTTTTCGTGACGGAAAAAGGCAAAGAAATCCGGGGAGACATGAAGGGGCTGCGCGCACGCCAGATCGCGTACGAGCAGGCCGTCCGGGACGCCGAAGAAAGATTCGGTATGCTGCCGGAATATTGGGAAATGCGGGCGGAAAGCGAAGCGCGCTCGCGATCGGAAGACAAACTTTCTCCCGAAGACGCCGCCGCTTATGCAAAACCGTTTTCCTTTAGCGAAACTGGCGAACTCGATGAGGACGAAAAACTGGAGCCTATCGAACCTTGGGTGCGATACGATTTTGCCGAGCACGATATCAATATGATTAGAAAAGCGCTGGAACTGGACCCCGCAAGGCCACAATTGATAGCGCTGCTTGGAGATCTCGAATTGCAGGAGCGTTCGGAAGAATACGGCAGGGCTAAAGACGACGGCGAATTCCCGATTTGGAAACCTGGGTGGGATTACATCGCGATCGACGCTTATGCAAAGGCGGCAAGTATCGATCCCGACAATGGATATTATCCGTTCATAGAGGCGGTATATAGAATTGGCTTAGGCGAAATCGACGAAGCTCTTATTCTTTTCGAAAAGGCAGCTGAGCGCGATAAATTTACGTTACCGGAATTGTTTCCTCAATCTTTTACGACGATGGATTTTGCGCAAGAAGAAACGAATGAGACATTTAACGAGCCTGAATTCGCATTGTTGTTTTACTATGCGATGTTTTCACTTCATAACGATTCACTTGCACAGGAAATAGCGATTAGAGATGCATATAGGAACGCGCAGCTCGCTGTAAGACTTGGTTATCCTTATGCGCGTCTGTTTACTGCCATGCACAAGTCGGCTTGTAAGTATGGCACTGCGGAAAATGCCGATGCTTATACCGGCATTTTTGCAACAGTGATGATTAAGGTTTTATGCGGCGAAACGCTGGAAATTGCCCGCTCGAACCGCGATTCGGATTTGGAAAGAACTTCAGCGCTTGCATATGGCATCGCGGATGGGATTCATTCAAGTATAGGCAATTCTATAGGCTCCATTATGACTTCTAGCTTTCCCGGTGATTTAACGGATTTTTTCGCCATCGAGATGTCGTACTTGCTGGAAGAAATATATAATAGCAAGTTAGAGGATAAGCAAATAAAATACATATTCGATGCGGAGTCGAGCGAGCAGTTTAATGAAAGATTATACGAATATTCCAGCTTGAAAAATGGAGCAGTGATTTTAATATCTTTCAATCCCAAATCAGGTATATCCAATGTAGATAAAAAAGAGATTTCACTCCTCAGCAAACTGGATTACAATAATCCACTTCAATGGTATGAATCTTGGCTCGTCAGGAATCGGCTTGCCGATCCAAATGACGAATCCGAGTAATCGCAAGCAAAGTCAATTATAGTCAAGCGGTTTGGCGTTGAATTTTAGGGATACGCTAAATTCGAGTATAATCTAGCGTCGTTAAGGAGGATCGAGATGTTTGAGCACGGGAATTTTTGGGGCGCGTATGGGCGCATTGTTTTTTGGCGCGCGATATCGGCTACCGGTGCGCGGATAATTGCAGCGGTAGCGGCGATTGCATTTGCGGCGGCGGCATTCGCCGTTTCGCCAATGGCATCTGCGGCGGCCGCGGCGGAAACCGTGGATGACCTGTTTTTGTATTTCGCGCACGAGTGGACGTATGAGCAGCGCACGGACAATATCGATAAAGGCGGCGAGACCCAGCGCGACATTAGCGAAAGGGGCGGCGAAAGTTTGAGGAAAATCATCATCGCCGCTGAGCCGCGATTCGGTCACCTAGGCGAATACTGGGAACTTCGGGCGCTATATGACGTTGCGGAGCCAAGGCTGACGCCGTATGAAAAGAGCGCCTACGTTTTGCAGGATGAAAAGGGCGAGCCGTACGTGGAATTTTACGTAAATATGGACTGCTTGCGAAAAGCGGCGGCGGCGGTCCCGCCCCGCGCGCCGGCGATTGCGTACATTGGCCAAAAAGAGCAGGAAGCGGCGTACGCACTCACTAACGATGACGCGCCGCCGGACGTCGAAATGGAAATTCGCATACCGCCTAGCGCGGATTTAATTTATGCCGACGCGCTGGCGGAAGCGGCGAAAGCAGACCCGGACAACGGCTGGTATCCGTTAATGCGCGGCTCCCAGTTAATGCACCTCGGCGAATGGGACGATGCGATTGCGGACTTCCAGCGCGCGGGGGCGTGCGGGGAGTACTTTACGGGATATCTATTTCCATTCGACTATGCAAATAAAGTTTATTCCGGAGTATCCCCGCTTTCGGAATCGCTTACCGGCCTTACAGCGTACGAGAAGGGCATGTTTCTGTTTACATTCGGCACAAAAATGACTTATCCGAAAAGTAACTACATTCGAATTAAGGATACCTATCTTGAAGTTTCCGTCGGAGTAGCTATGGGAACGAATTCCGCCGAAATTTACACTGCAATGCATAGAGCCGCCTGCACGATGGGCGGCAGCAAGGGCAGCAGCGCGCTTGACGGCATAGTCGCAATGGGACTCGTCAATTCTTGCGCGGGCGCAATGAAAAAGCACTTGCCGCAATCGCGGGAAAACGAGCTGTATTGGCTTGCGGTAAGGGCGGAAACGGAGACAATTAAAACAGGAATTAGGTACGGTGTAGTAAATTTACATACAAACTACCCGGCGTTTTTCGAGTTGCTTGTTCAAATTGGCGAGCATGGCGCGCTTCCGGAGGATAGCGAGTTTAAAGAAATCGCGGACTACGCCTTGTCCATAAAGCGTGATTTCATGGCAGGCGAACACGGAGATTTAAAAGAGACCGACATTGGCGCATATGCATGGCCTGTGTCGTTGATCGAGTTTCATGGCGAGGGTTATATCGGCGGCGAGGCCTTCGTGAATCAAAAAATAATGCGCCCCGCGTTCGAACGCCTTAAAAAACTCGACTATTCCAATCCCGGCGAGTGGTACGAAAAATGGCTGGTCGAAAAGAAATTCGTAAGGGAGGAGGAAGTTGCTGATTAGCAGTTTGAGGAAAGTGATTCGCAAACAGGCTATTATAGCTATTGTTCTCGTGATCGCGGCGGTATGTGCCTATGGCTTTTTAGTCCATTACGATAGACCCGCGTTCACTCCCGGCTCTGCCGACGCGCTGTTTTCTACGTTCGCAAAGGACTGGACGCGCGAGCGAAAAAGGCGCGGCGACGCGGGCGCGGAAAACCTGAAAAAAAAGATAATCAAATATGAAAGCAAGTATGGGAAACTCGCCGAATATTGGGAACTGCGCGCGCTCTATGACGTGGATAAACCGACGCTGATTATGTTTGAAGCTGGCGCGATATCTGGTGATGAACATAACCGGGTAAACTTGGCGCATTTGAGAAAAGCGGCGGAACTGAATCCTAATAAGGCAGGCATCGTTGCTCTAGCCGGAAAGCTGGAATACGATGAAATATCCCGCGCCGCTCTCGCTCAATCTGGCGGTAGCACAGTCGAAAATCATATTCCTATAGAGATGGACTATATATATGTCGACGCGCTGAAAAGAGCGTCTGATATTGAGCCGGACAATGCATATTTTTTAATGCAAATAGCACAGCAATATTTGTCGCTGGGGGAGTGGGATACGGCAATAGAATATTACGGCCGCGCCGCATCTTCTAAGAGATATGCATATAGGAGCGTTTTCCCTATCGACCGCGCAACGGAAATCGCAAACAATCGCTGGAATAAAAGTTACGTCGAAAAATCGCTTCCCGGTCTTTCTCCCCTAGACCGAGTACAATTTATTCAATCGATGTGGTGGGCAGCACTACCGAATTACGTTAGAATGAAGGACGGTTACAAGGAAGCAATCTTGGGTATTAATCTTGGCGCGGAAGCTACTAAAACGCTAAACGCTTTGCACGGAGCGGCTTGTGTCATGGGATCTTCCGAAGACGGATCGGGAGTGGACGCACTGGTCGCGTTGGTGCTTGTGGGTATTTGCGTTTCGCAATTTCACGAATATTCCGAAGGAAATCCGGACTACGAGCCGGTTTGGCTCGCCGTAAATTCTGAAATTGACGTTGTGCGCAATTTAATAAAAGTAAATCGAGATTTAAACGAGCGTTACCAGGTCTTTTTGGAGGATTTAATTGGGAATATTGGATTAGGACTTGCGTTTGGCGAGAGCGCGGAAGTAAACCAACTCGCCCGTATTGCAGCCAGGCCATCCCGGAAATCAAGTTCTTTCATTTACGAATATCTCGTGCAGCTTTTGCATTTGCGCCGGCCAAGCGATTTTGAAATTGAAACCGAAAAAGCTTACGCCTTACGCGCTTTGCGCTATATTTTCGCAAGCGGAGAATCGAACGAGAAAATGCTACACGCCGAGCATTTCCGCCCCGCGTTCGAACGCCTTAAAAAACTTGACTATTCCAATCCCGACGAGTGGTACGAAAAATGGCTGGTGGAGAAGAAATTCGTGAGGGAGGAGGAATGATTAGTCGTGCAATCTAAAATCGAGGTCAAAGGACCTGTAATTATCGTTAGGTTTGGCCGCCTTGCGCTATCATCTTCCCGTGGAAATCTACCTCATCCGGCATGGCGAAAGCGAGGGCAACGTGCGGCATGCGGGCGGCGGACGCCATGATTGGCCGCTCTCGAAGCTCGGCAAGGCGCAGGCCGACGCGCTTTCACGCGCGCCTTTCGCATCGCGACTTACGCACATTTTCGCAAGCCCGCTCTCTCGTGCGCAAGACACCGCGACCACGCTGGCGAAAGGCATGCGTTACCCCGAAACTTCCGCAGGCGCGAATTCAATCGAGTCACCATCGAATTCACGCGAGTCCTTATCGAATTCAAGCGCGTCTTTCCCGAATTTGCCGGAAAATCCCGCGCTCGAAACCGACGAACGGCTAATCGATGTCGACGCCGGCGAGCTTAACGGCGCGGAGTGGAGCGTAATTCGCGAAAACCATATGGATTTTTTTCGAAGCGTTCCGCGAAATCCCGGCCTCGCTTTCCCCGGCGGCGGCGAGTCGAACCGCGACGTAATCGAGCGCACCCGCTCGTTCGCGGAATTTTTCAAATCGCGTTTTCGCATTACATCTGCGGAGAACTCGCCGAACGCCGAACACCGGTACGACTCGGATGCGCATATCGCCGTCGTCGGGCATGGCCTGCCGCTGAACTATCTGCTCCAACTCCTTCTCGAACTCGAACCGGCGGGTATCGAGTGTTTTCAGCTTGCGAACGCGAGCGTGACGCAAGTCAGTTTCAAGCTTACATATCCCGTTCTCGCGGTTTATAATGACGTCTCGCATCTGGCTAACCTTCGAGGCGCGCCGCCGTTCTCGCAGGGAATCGAAACGGACCGCGGCCCGGCGCCGGGCGAGTGATTTTGCGCCGAAGCGAGCCGCATGCCATTCCTTTGGCGAATCTTGAATTTATGATTCCTAAACCTGAAAAACCCGCAAAGGAAATTGCGGAAAGAAAACCGGAACGGAGGGCGCCAAAAATGCTCTATTCCACGATTGTTATGGCGATACTCGCGCTCGTGGTCGTCGCGCTCGCATACGCCAAGGGCGGCGGCGTACACGTTCAAGGCCTAAAAGCCGCGGGCAAAATGATGGTGGACATCGCGCCGATGCTGTTTTTCGCGTTCATCGTCGCGGGCATCGTGCCGCTCCTCGTTCCGCAGGAATTCATGCACAAATATCTCGGCGCGGATTCCGGCTGGCGAGGTTTAATCATCGGGACCATCGCAGGCGGTTTGTCGCCGGGCGGCCCGTTCGTCAGTATGCCTATCGCTCTCGGCCTGCTTCGTGCCGGTGCGGGCGTCGGCGTGATGGTGGCGTACCTAACCGGCTGGTCGCTCATCGCGGTGAGCCGGCTGCCGCTCGAAGTGGGGATTCTCGGCTGGAAGTTCGCGCTAATCAGATTCGCTTGCACGTTTTTCTTCGCGCCGCTCGCCGGTTTTTTGGCGAATCTTCTGTTTTCCAGCATAAAGCTGGACGTGAGATAGCATATTGAATTGTGCAAATCCGTTTTCGGTGTCCCGAATCCTCTTCTCAAGCCCGGTAATTGTTGACGAGCGCCGCCGCTCGGGATAGCATTGTTACGGATGGGAATTGGCACGCGCCCGTTTTATCAAGCGCTCAATTCCTCATCCCGGCGGCTAGTTCGCAGGATTTTGGGAGGCTTTTATGACCGAGGATGAAAGCAAGGTTGCCGAAGCCGCTCCGGCAGGCGAAAGTGCGCGCACGGCGGATGCGGCCAAGCCGGCGAAACGGCCGAAAATACCGCGCCACCCGATGCCCGAACAGCCCGCAAAAATGCGAGTCGCGAATTTCGACAGCGTCGTGCTGGGATACACCGAAGAAATGGCGGTCGCCGAAGCCGAGCGATGCATCCAGTGCAAAAAACCCCGCTGCGTCGATCAATGCCCCGCCGAAGTGAAAATCCCCGAATTCATCGAGGCAATCGCGCAAAAAGACTTTATGCGCGCCAACGCGATTCTTAAAAAGAACAACTCGCTTCCCGCGGTGTGCGGCCGCGTGTGCCCGCAAGAAATTCAATGCGAGGAAGTGTGCATTCTCGCGGTCAAAGGCGAGGCGGTCGCCATCGGAAGGCTCGAGCAGTTCGCCGCGGAATATGCGCTCGAAAGATTCGACGAGGCCGTCAAAGACGTCGAGATTCCGGAAATCACCAAAGAAAAAGTGGCGATTATCGGCAGCGGCCCGGCGGGCATCGCGTGCGCCGGCGACCTCGTGAAGCAGGGATACGACGTGACGATTTTCGAGGCGCTTCACAAACCCGGCGGCGTTCTCGTGTACGGAATACCGCCGTTCAGGCTGCCGAAATCGCTCGTGCAAAAAGAGCTCGATTTCATAACTCGTCTCGGCGTGAAACTCGAAACGAACGTCGTCGTGGGAAAGACGATTACGCTCGACAAACTTAAAGAGCTTGGTTTTTCGGCGTTTTTCATCGGCACGGGCGCCGGGCTTCCGACGTTCATGCGCATTCCAGGCGAGAACGCGAACGGCGTGTACAGCGCCAACGAATATTTGACGCGCATTATCCTAATGCGGGCGTACGACTTTCCGGAATACGAAACGCCGGTGTTCGCCGGAAAGCGAGTGTGCGTTATCGGCGCGGGAAACACCGCAATGGACGCGGCCAGGGTCAGCCTGCGGCTTCCCGGAGTGGAAGAGGTTTATATCGTCTATCGGCGTACGCGCGAAGAAGCGCCCGCGAGAATCGAGGAAATCCACCACGCCGGAGACGAAGGCGTCCTGTTCAATTTTCTCACGCAGCCAATCGAAGTCGTTCACGACGAAAAGAATTGGGTGACGGGACTGAAGTGCCTGCGCTGCGAGCTTGGCGAACCCGACGCGTCGGGCAGGCGGCGGCCCGTGCAAATCGAAGGCAGCGAATTCGTAATCGACTGCGACACCGTCGTCGTCGCCATCGGCCAGCGCCCGAACCCAGTTTTGATGCGCAGCATCGAAGGGCTGGACGTGTCGAAGTGGGGCACCGTGAACATCGACGAAAAGTGGATGACCACAAATATCGAAGGGCTGTTCGCGGGCGGCGACGTGGCGGTCGGCGCATCCACCGTGATTATGGCGGTCGGCCACGGAAAGCGCGCGGCGCGAGCGATTTCGGGCTATCTTACGGCAAAACGCGAGGGAAAAAAATGGCCGCCGCTCGAAGTTGACGAAGCGGAAATCAGCCCTGCGGAGTTCGGGCGCAGATAATCAAAGCAGCGCGTCCACGAGAGCGGAAATATGCTCGAGCCTCGCCGCGACCGCGCTGCCGGAGTCGATTTCCCGTTCGAAAAATTCCGCGGAAACCTCGTTAAACACGAAGTAGAAATAATTCGCCGAGGCGAGAGTGAAAACGAGTTGGGCGGCATCCAATGTGTTTTCCAATATGCCGCGCCTTTGGCCGTCTTCGATTACTTCGCGCATCACCGCCATTCCCGCGCGTCTGCGGTTTTTGAGCCGCTCCACGCTTAGCCCGCGCTCCACGCTTTCGAGCGCCATAAGACGCGCAAGGTCCGGATGGCGCAAGAGATACCTGAAGTGTCCCTGAATCGTGCGCTTTATCCAGTCGAGCAGCTCGTCGCGCCTTGAAATTCCCGGCGGCGCGATTTTCCCCCGTTCGAATTCTTCGAGCTGCGCCTCGATAACGCGCGAAAAAATTTCGGATTTGTCTCCGAAATAGCGGTACATCAGAGCTTTCGCGACCCCGCTGCGGCGCGCGATTTCGTCGACGCGAGCCGCGGCGTACCCGCATTCCAGAAACACTTCGCGGGCGGCGCCAAGAATCGACTTTTCGGTCTCCGCACGTTTACCCATAGGATTTTCCTCGAAAACCAATCTGCGATTTGCCGATGCGGCAAAAGTGACTGAAAAGTTACCAAAAAATCGGGTTTGCGTCAACTCCCGCTAAGGCAAGGACATAGATTCCGGCCGCCAATCAAAGGCGCGCCGTATCGCGAAAAGGTATTGGCAGCGGAATATCGGCGGCGGCTGTTTTTTTCCAAATCCGGTCTTTAGCTTGCGGAATCCGGCATGTTTTCCATTATAATCAATTTGCCGCCTAAGCCGGCTTGAATTGATTCTGCAGGCAGGCGGTCAATGGGCTTCCAAATCTATGATTATCAGCCATTCCACTCAAAGCAGGATGTGTCAGGAAACCGGCAGAACCGTCAGGATAACCATCGAGACGAGACTGCCGATGCAGCGCGGCCTTGGCGGCGTGCTCCGTCCGAAAAAGGGCGGATATTCCGACGTAATTTGCGAAAACGCAGACGCCTGCAAGCTTGAGGATAGGAATTGCATTTGGGCTGTCGGTTCGATGAAAAGCGGCCGCGACCCGCTGAGTTTGAATATTCCTCTCTAGTTCGCCTTTCGATTGACTTTTTCGTCCCGGCGATCATTGCAATTTATTCGAGATTAAACCGAAATCCGCGCTATCGCTATAATGCTCGCCGTGCCCGTCAAGGACGAAAAAAAGCTGACGCCGCTGTTCAGGCAGTATTACGAACTCAAGAAGGAGTACGAAGGCGCGATTCTGCTGTTCAGGCTCGGCGATTTCTACGAGATGTTCGGACCGGATGCGGAAGACGCCAGCCGGATTCTCGGCATAACGCTCACCGCACGAAGCCTGAACCAGACGACGAAAGTGCCGATGTGCGGCGTGCCCCACCACAGCGTGACGCGATACATAAAGCGGCTTATCGAAGCGGGCCGCACCGTCGCGGTCGCCGACCAGATGGAAGACGCATCCGAGGCGAAAGGCATTGTGGCGCGCGACGTTACGCGAGTAATTACGCCGGGAACGCTAATCGAAGACGAATTTTTGGACGAGGGAAAAGGAAACTATCTCGCCGTCGCGTGCAAATTAAAGGACCGCATCGGTTTCGCCATTCTCGAGTCGAGCGGCGGAACGGTGCACGCGGGCGAAGAACCGGCGGAAAATCTGGACACGGTCGCCGCCGAATTCGAAAGCCGCGCGCCGCGCGAGCTAAAGCTATCGCCGGAGCTTTTTCGTGAAAAGGCGTTTTCCCGGCTTATCGCGGCGATTCCGAAGGAAAGCGCCGCCGAAACCGGAAATTTCCCCTCCGAGCCGGACCTTGAGTATTTCGCGGAGCGCCAGTTCGGCGCGCCACTGAAAGCGCTGGGACTATCCGGCAAAATAGCGGCGATGCAGGCGATTTTCGAAGTCGTTCGCACGCTCAGATACAATTTCAAAGTAACCGACCTCAAACTCACACTCGTGCCTCTCGATCTTTCGGCGCGGATGTCGCTCGACGCGCACACTTTGGCAAACCTCGAAGTGCTGGAAGGGATGACGAAAAGCGCGGAAAGCCTGCGCGATGTCTTCGCAAAGCCGCACACCGGAATGGGAAGACGAATGCTGTCGGACGCGCTTCGCGCTCCGCTCAGGCGCGCCGCCGGAATTTCGGAACGGCATTTCGCGGTAAATAGCTTTCTCGAAAACCGCGCTGCATTGAGCGAAATCGCGGATGCGCTTTCACGGGTTTCGGACATCGAACGCATCGTAAATCGCGCGTCGCTCGGCCGCACGAATCCGCGCGAGCTTGGCGCGCTTCGCGACTCGATAATCGCGCTCCGCTCGCTTGCGGATAGCGCGAGTTCATTATCGCGAACCTATGAAGATTTGTTTTCGCAAATAGCATCCGCTCTTCTAACGCCGGCACCTTCGCACGAACGGATGATTTCGGTTCTCGCAGACGAGCCTCCCGTCATCCCCGCGGACGGCGGAGTGGTGCGCGCCGGCGTTATCCCAAAGCTCGACGAACTCCGCGCTATCGTCGCCGAGGGTAAAGACTGGTTTTTGCGCTATCAGGAATCGGAGGCCGAGCGCACCGGAATACGCTCGCTGAAAGTGAAATTCACCGGCGCGTTCGGATATTTCATTGAAGTGTCGAAGGCGAACGTACACCTCGTTCCGCCGGAATATTCGCGAAGACAGACGCTCGTGAACGCCGAACGCTATACGACGCCGGAACTTGCCGAGCATGAAACGCTGCTTTCGACCGCCGACGAAGATGCGAAAAAAATCGAGCGCGAAGTATATGAAAATCTCGTGAAAGAAGTCGCGGCCGACCGGGACTCGCTGCTATCCATTGCCGGCGCCGCCGGGCTTCTCGACTTGATTGCGTGTTTCGCCGAAACCGCCGCGGCCGAAAAATGGAAAATGCCGGAAATTGCGGACGCGCCCGGAATCGAAATCGTCGCGGGCCGCCATCCGATGGTCGAGCGCGCGGTGGGGCGGGGCAGGTACGTCGCGAATTCCTGCACGCTGAACTCGGACAAAGAGCAAATAGTCCTTTTGACCGGCCCGAACATGGGCGGAAAATCCACGCATATGAGGATGGTCGCGCTCGTCGCGCTGCTTGCGCATGCAGGAAGTTTTGTCCCTGCCGAAAGGGCGCGCATCGGCGCGCTGGACCGGATTTTTACGCGCATAGGCGCAAGCGACGCATTGGCGCAAGGCCAAAGCACGTTCATGCTGGAGATGGTCGAAACCGCGGAAATCTTGCGCTCGGCAACCAAGAACAGCCTCGTCGTGCTTGACGAGGTCGGCCGCGGTACGGGCACTTACGACGGGCTTTCGATTGCCAAGGCGGTGGTCGAATATCTTCACGAAGACCCGCGAGCGCGCCCGCTTACGCTATTCGCGACGCATTATTTCGAACTGACCGAGCTTGAGTCGGCTTTATCGCGCGTCGTGAACTACAAAATGGAAGTCTTGAAGGAAAGCGGCGAATTCGTGTTCCTATACGCCGTAAAGCGCGGCTATGCAGACGAATCGTACGGAATCGAAGTGGCACGGCTCGCCGGTCTTCCTTATTCGGTCGTCGTGCGCGCGAAAAAGGTGCTATCCGAACTCGAAGACGTGAAGCAGGCACACTTGAGGAGAACGAGGGAAATCATACAATTCGGACTTTTCGATGAAGGTAGCAACTGAAATGGCTCGCAGTGGATTGATATATCGCGCGCTTTTGCGCACGTTCATATCTGCCGCATTCGTATTGATTTTTTCGTTCGGCGCGGTTGCGCAGCCGCGCGTGGACGAGCAGAAATACTTCAAATCGAATCTGTATCCGCGCAGCACAGCGCAATGCTTCCTTTTGTATCACGTTGACACGAATAGAATGGTCGCAAGCCTGAACGACGATTACAAAGGGCCGGTGGCATCGCTGACCAAGATGATGACCTGCCTGATAGCGGACGAAGAACTCAGCTACGACGCGAAATACCGGCTTACATACGACGAGGCGAAAACTCTGCAGCTAATCAAGGAGCCGCCGAAGCGAAGAAAAGATGCGGAAAAGCAAGCCGAAAAGCCGAAACCGGAAGAACTGCCCGAAGTCACGCTGGCTCATCTAAACGACCTTGCGATGGTACCGAGCAACAACACTGTCTGCAAAATCATCGCGCGGCTTATCGACGGCGGCGAACCCGCGTTTGCGGCGCGAATGACGCGGCGGGCGAAAGAACTCGGAATGGAAAATACGCTTTACGCGAACGCCAGCGGACTGCCTTCGAAATCCGCGCAATATTCGACCGCGCACGACCAGCTTGTACTGACGCTTGAGCTATTGAAAAGACCGATGCTTGCCGAAAGTATGCGCAAGCATTATATCTGGCACATCGAGCGATACGACTCGACGATGTATTACCTGAAGACGCGCTATCCAGTTACAGGCGTAAAATCCGGCTGGACGAACGCCGCGGGAAGGTGTCTCGTTCTTCTCGTCGAACATCCGAAGTACGGAAACTTCATTCTCGTAATGCTTAAAAGCTCGAACATCGCCCAAGGATTCGTGGACGCGGAAATTATCCTGTCGAGATTCGGGCTGATAGAAGTGGACGGCGGCTCGCTTCTTCGCGCGGCGATTTTGCAGGACGAAGAGCGCAAAAAACAAGCTGGAGCGGTGAAGGAATAAGCGGCGGCGATACTTCCGGTTTATTGCTGGTATCATCGAAGCGTGAGCGAACCGGCTGAATTGCGTTACGACAGGCTGTCGAGATTTATTGAGCCGAGCTTTCGCGCATCGTCCGGAACCGAAAATTGGGCGGAGTTTCTTCGCTGCAAAACCCTCACCATCGCCGGGGCGGGCGGGCTTGGCGGCGCAATCTTGCCGCTTCTCGCAAGGTATCCGCTCGGCGCGCTTCGGATTATCGACAGAGATGCAGTGGACGTAACCAATCTCGGCCACCAGCTGATGTTCACCCCCGAAGACGCCGCCTCCGGCATTCCCAAAGCGGCCGCCGCGGCGAAATTCGTAACAAAAATCAATCCTTCGATCGAGGCAAGCGGGCGATTCGCCGATTTAAGGGCGAAAAACGCGGACAAGCTACTCGGCGGCTCGGACATGGTTTTGGACGGCCTCGACAATTTCGGCACTAGATTTCTGATTAACGATTGGTGCCTTAAAAACAAAGTGCCGTACATATACGGCGGAATCGTGGAATCCGAAGGGGTCGCTAAGGCGATTTTGCCCGGCAAGTCCGGCTGCCTCCGGTGTCTTTTGCCTTCGCCGCCGCCGCCCGGTTCCACGCGCACCTGCGATATGTACGGCGTACATCTACCTCTCGTTGCGCTTGCAGGCGCGATTATCACCGACCTTGCCGTTTCGATCATTCTCGGCGATTTAGCCGCGGAGACCGAAGCCGGAAAAATCGAAAAATTTTGCGAGCTTATCGGTTTTTCAATTTCGGGCGGCGAAGTCAAAATTAGAAAATTTGCCGGGAGCGGAGCGAAAAATCCCGATTGCCGCGCCTGCGCGGGGCATTACGACTTTCTCGACGGCGCATTCGAAGAGCCGGGAGCGCCGGTGTGCGGCAGGAACGCCGTTGCGATTTCGCTCGATACCGAATTCGATCCCGCGAGGATTTCGCGCGCACTCGAAAGCGATTTCGATTTGACCGCCAACGAATATCTCGTGCAGGCTTCGGCGCGGGGAGAAGGCATAACTTTCACGGTTTTCGGCCACGGACGCGTGATGATGGAAGGCTCCGAAGACGAATCGCTGCTTCGAAAATTCGTCAGCAGATACCTCGGCGACTGATTTTTTATCGGGAAGCGGCTTTCCGATTCGATCGATGCGGTTTTCGCCGCTTTCTCAATCAAAAAAGGTGCAGATTTCCGCCCGCTAATCCGTTCTTTAAAACTATTCGCCGAGAGATTTCTTTCTAAGCTCGCTGTCCGCTCTGTAAATGAGCGCAAGCACTTCCGCCACGGCGCCGAAAAGCGCATACGGGATTTCCGCGTTCACTTCGACCGAACTTAGTAGCCGCGCCAAACCTTCGTCTTCGTGAATCGGCACGCCTTTTTTGCGGGCAATTTCTTTTATTCGCTCCGCCATATAACCTTTGCCTTTCGCCGTCACGCGCGGCGCATCGTCGCCCTCCGCGGGACGATATTTAATCGCGACCGCCACGCTGTCCAAAATTCGTTTTCTATCTTTCATTTTCCGCCGGCCGTTTCGTACCGTCCGCGATTAGCGCGGGCTTCGAGCGCAGTCTTTCGATAACCGCTTCGGCGTCGCGCACGCCGCAGCTTTTCGCGATTTTCGCCGCAAATTTTTCGCCGCCCGATGCGCGTTCAAGCGCTTCGAGCGTATCCAGGTTTTCCGCCATTACGCTCGTTCTTATCGCGCCGGCGCGCCTTACGATGTGCGCTTCTATTTTGCCGAGTTCTTTCGTTTCAATCGTCAAAAGCGCGGCAAAATCTTCGCCGTACGCCGCTCCCGTCCCGCCGCGATATTCCAGCACAGCGCTCGCCGCTTCATCGCCGATTTCGATTGGAATTTCCGCCGCGACCGCCTCGTCCGGCAGGGCGTTCAAAACGTTTAGCGCTTCGATTTGCGCCGTAAGACTTTCGATTGCCGCCCGCTCGCCGCCGTCTCCGGCCACCGGCGAATCAGCGCCAAGTTTCGCCGCGAGCGCGGAAAAACCGCCGATTCCGATTTCAATTTCCTCCGCGCCGTCCCGCTGTTCGCTCTCTTCGAATTCGAGAATTGCACCGGCGAAATCGCGCTCCGGCGGCGAAAGTAAAAATTCGAGAATTGCCCGAATGTCTTCCGCCGCTGCGCCGCCGCGGCGAACAATAAGCGCGCCGAGAGCGTCGTTAAGCCGCGTTTCGCCCCGGCGCTCCCTCATTTTTCTTAAGTCGTCGAGCGCCTTTCCAAGCGACGGAGGCGCCGCAATATACGACGCAATCGCGGCAAGCGTGGAATACGGCGGATTCGCGCCGGCGGCCGCCAGTTTCGCATAAATCATCGCCACTACGGGCAGCCTCGCCTCTCCGTACTCCTGCGCTAGACGGACGAACATACCGACCGGCCCTGCGGAAATCCGCACTCCCGCTTGAAACAATATCCCCGCCGCGCGAACGGAATCGGGAGAGGATTTGATTCCCGCACGCGCCATTGAGGTTTCGAGATCCAGCTTTTCACGGCCCGCGGCCTGCACAACGGCGCCTGCCAGCCGGAAAATCAACAGGTCCGGTCGCGCTTCGGCTAGCTGGAGCGATACGGACTGGCCGATTTGAAAATTGAAAGCAGAGCGGGCAAGCAGATATCTCCCGCCTATCATAAGCTCGGTCAGCCCGCCGGTTTTGCCCGTGACAAGAGCGCGATAGGTGTTGCCTGGCACAAATCCGCCCGATTCCGCGCCCTGCAGCGGCCTTGCGGCGACAGAATGAATTTCGTTTTGGCTAGCCCCGATTTCCACATGCAATTTTATCATGCGCCAAGCCTCAAAGCGGATTCCGGAAGTAGTATCTTTGCGAAATAGCGGCATATTGATAATGTGGATTACGG